>Ga0209291_1000062_pt1 | contig 103163 bp, 104 predicted proteins | sample GOMGulsemesocosm_FD_184633 | JGI IMG/M metagenome (GOLD analysis project Ga0209291, IMG submission 184633) | Methane-oxidizing microbial communities from mesocosms in the Gulf of Mexico - GOM9B Gulf of Mexico (SPAdes) (version 2) | ecosystem: Environmental > Aquatic > Marine > Cold seeps... | reverse complement strand
CGCGCATAAATATCTGCTGGAACGTAAACTCCTGCTAAATGCCCAATATGTATTGGTCCGTTAGTATAAGGTAATGCTGCGGTTAAAGTATATCTTTTTGGATCTTGACTCATCTGTTCTAAAATTTTTCAATTGCAAAAATACGCCTTTTTTATTGCATCAATATTCAATAAGTATTACTTTTCTAAAAAAACTAAACTAAATGAAGAAAATAATATTTGCCCTATTAGTATTAACCTCTATAAACTTCCTGTTTGCACAAAAGAAGTTTACAGAAGAAGTGCAATTCTCTGAATCTTCAATTTTCGATCTTCATGGAAAATGGCCCAAGGTATTTTATTTTGATGATGGATCCACAATTTTCAAAACCTCATTAAAAGGTAAATTTTTAGTAAAATATTTTAATAGTAACTTAAGTCTTGAAATAGAAAAAGAAATGAGTTTTGGCGAGAAAAAAAAGAACTTAGCTATTGAACATATTATAAAAAAAGAAGATGTTTTTTATTTTTTCACACATCATAAGGAGAAGAAAAATCATGTATACACATTAGTGAAATGCGATTTAAACTTAAATGTTATTAGTGAAAAACAATTTTTTTCAGCTAGGGCAGAATTTGGAGGAAAAGAATTTAGCTCACTAGCTGCAATAGAATACGAAAAAAACAACAAGCATATGACACCTGTTATGCTTAAGTTTTTCAACAATAATAATAATTTTAAAATTTGGTATATGGTAAAAGACCAAATACATGTTGCATATTTTGACATTGAACTAAATAAAATAAATGAATTTGTTTATACAGATGAGAGGGAAAAATATACTTACGCTAGCCTTACTACTCTTTTTTCTCTTTCTTCTAGTTTTTCACCAGAAGATGGGACAACATATTCTGTATATCGTAATGGAATAAAGCATACTGCTAAAGAATTTATTAGAGTAATTTCTCCTGATGGGTCTATAACAACAAGTGAAATAGGATTAAAAATAAATAAAAAAATAAATGATTATGAACTTATTATTCAAGAGGATCAACTAATTCTTATAGTTCCTACCGCTAAAAATTCAAAAACATATGTCAATGGATTAAACATTATAGTGTATAATAAATCTGACTTGAGTATTAAATCATCGGATTTTATTCCATTAAAAAACAAAATACACCTTTCAAAGGGTAATTCGTTAAAATCTCTAAGAAACGGAAATAATTTATATCTAGCTTTTGAGTCAATTAAATCTTCCAAAGCCTCTGTTAATTCACGTCCTGGTGTCGAAATCCCATTAGTAAATTACGGAAACATTAATATTTATAATCTAAACTTAAACACAAAAACTATAGACTGGGAAACAAAAATCAATAAAAAAAACATAAATATTCTTCCAGCCTCATATCAAAGTAGCTATGCTAGTTTTTGTTGGGTATTAAAAGACAATGACATTTTATTGTTTTTAAATTCTAGTGACACTAGAACAAACAATACCTTTATTACTAAAGAAAAATATGGACTTCTAGATAAAAATATAAAAAACTCTGGACTATATAATTTAAAAGTTAATAAAGAGACAGGTAACACGAGTTACAAGAAAATAAAAAGCAGCGAAAAAATTATTTTTTATGTAAATAAAGGGATTAGAAACAATAGCTCCCTTAATATTCTAGGAGAAAATAGAAAAGAAAATTTACTTCAAATATTAAAGTTTTAATAAAAGTAATGAACAGCAAACAACCACAATCCTTACAACAAGGCGACTTAGTTGCCATTGTTACCACCGCTAGAAAAATTGATAGAGCAGATATTCAGAAAGCAATTGAATTACTAGAAAGCTGGGGGCTAAATGTTGCTATAGGTAAAACTATAGGTAAAGCTGACCATCAGTTTGGTGGCACAGATGCTGATAGAATTACCGATTTTCAAGAAGCCATGAATAATGACGCTATCAAAGCAATATGGTGTGCTCGTGGAGGTTATGGTACGGTTCGTATTATTGATGCATTAGATTTTTCAAAATTTTTAGCCAACCCAAAATGGGTAGTTGGTTTTTCCGATGTTACTGCATTGCATTCACACTTGCATAATTTGGGTATTCACACTGTTCATGGTTTAATGCCTATAACTGTAGAGAGTAGTACTTCTGAAGCCATTGCTTCGTTAAAAAATTGCTTGTTTGGTAATTCCATCAAACACGAAACTCCATGTGAAAGTCAGAATAAATATGGTGAAGGAAAAGGTGAGTTAGTAGGTGGAAACCTTTCTATGTTGTACAGTTTATTAGGATCATCATCTGCCATTAAAACGGATGGTAAGATTCTATTTATTGAAGATCTAGACGAATATCTATATCATATTGATCGAATGATGATGAACTTAAAACGAAATGGCTATTTTGACAACTTAAAAGGACTAGTAGTTGGTGGAATGACGAAAATGAATGACAATACCATACCTTTTGGAAAAACTGCTGAAGAAATTATTCTAGACAATATTAAAGAGTATGATTTTCCTGTGTGTTTTAATTTTCCTGCGGGACATGTAAAAGATAATAGGGCCTTAGAATTAGGTAGAAAAGTTGAGTTTATTATTGACAAAAATAAGACGATACTCAAGTTTATATAAGTATGGCTATTCATAATGAACTTGGTAAAAAAGGAGAAGTACTAGCAGCTGAATATTTAGTACGAAACGGGTATAAAATTCTTGCAAAAAACTGGCGCTTCCTAAAAGCTGAAATCGATATTATTGCTCAAAAAGAGGATATTTTAACTATTGTAGAAGTAAAAACAAGAAGTTCTGTTAATATTGTTTCCCCTGAAGCTGCTGTAAATGATAAGAAAATAAAATTACTCGTATCTGCAGCTAATGAGTATATCATCCTACATGATTTAGATGTCGAGGCACGTTTTGATATTATTTCTATTCACAAGAAAAACAATAAACACAACCTAACACACACAAAAGACGCTTTTTTGTTTTTTTAATCACATAATGTTATATTTGTCACTTACACAGTAACCCTACACTTATTATGACAACAATAGCCTCATTTGTAGAAAACTACATCCGTAGCAAACCGTTTTTACTTTCTGCCTTATCACAAGGAATTATCAATCTTACTTCTTTAACAAGAATTATGCTTCCTGAAATCCAGGAAGAACTACAAAAAGAAGTTAAACAGGGGGCAGTTGTAATGGCATTAAAAAGACTTTCTGAAGATTTAGAATTCAGAACGAATCATAAAATCATTAAGATTTTAAAAGATATTGGAGATATTACGGTTCGGTCATCATTAACTGATTACACTTTTACAATATCGGATTCCATCTTAAAGAAACAAGAAGAATTATTATCCTTCATTAATGCCAAAAAAAATATATTCTATACTTCATCAAGAGGAGTTAGTGAAACTAATATTGTTATTAATAGCTCAATGGATGAACTAATTAAAACAGTATTTAAAGGGGAGGAAATTATTGAAGAGAAAACTGATTTATCTTCTATTTCTATACGAATGCCCGAGGAAAACTCTTCAACTCCTGGTTTGTATTATTTCATATTCCAACGATTAGCATGGGAAGGAATAGTTATTTGGGAAGTAATATCAACCAGTAATGAGTTTACTATACTGGTTAGTGAAAACCAAATAGATACTGCATTTAAAGTAATTAAAGACTTGAAGAAAATAGTTTAAAAGTTTCCTAAATCTTTTTTAAAATATTGAGTATATATTCTCGAAAAAAAGATAAACCCAAGATATATCTGTAAAAAATAAACCTACTGATGGGCTTAAAAGCTGAATCTATACAGATTCAGCTTTTAAGTTTTCTAACATAGTGTTAGTCATATTTTTTAAATCATATTCATGATTCCAGTTCCAATCTTCTTGAGCTGAAGTATCATCAATGCTTTTTGGCCAAGAATCAGCAATTTCTTGTCTGAAATCTGGCGAATAACTCATTTCAAATTCAGGGAAATGTGATTTAATTTCTTTCGATATCATTTTAGGAGTAAAACTAATTCCTCCTAAATTATAAGATGAGCGAATTTTAATTGATTCAGACGGAGCCTCCATTATATTCATAGTTGCTCTTACAGCATCATCCATATACATCATAGGTAAAGCCGTATTTTCACTTAAAAAACAATCGTATTTATTTTCTTGAATTGCTTTATGGTAAATATCTACAGCATAATCCGTTGTTCCTCCACCAGGTAATGTTTTCCAACTAATCAATCCCGGATAACGAATACTTCTAACATCTACCCCATATTTATTATGGTAGTATTCACACCAACGCTCTCCTGTTTGTTTGGTGATTCCATAAACAGTTGTTGGTTCCATTATGGTAAATTGAGGAGTATTTTCCCTAGGTGTTGTAGGTCCAAAAACCGCGATACTTGATGGCCAGAATGTTTTTTTAATCAGCCCTTCTTTTGCTAAATTTAGTACATGAAAAAGAGAATTCATATTCAAATCCCAAGCTTTCATCGGGAATTTCTCTCCAGTAGCAGAAAGCATTGCCGCTAACAAATATACATCAGTAATTTGATGCTTTTCCACACAATTCCTAACCACATCATAATCCATTGCATTAACAATTTCAAAAGGTCCCGAAGTCATTAATTCTTCTTTTCCTTCCCTAATATCGGCAGCTACTACATTAGTGTTACCGTGTATTTTACGCAATGACATTGTCAGTTCAGAACCGATTTGTCCACAAGCGCCAATGATTAAAATTTTTGGAGTCATGCTATATTTAGGTTAATGGTTTAGGGTTTAGGGTTTAATTATTGCAAATATAATCTTTTCTTAAATTTTTCAATTATCAACCGAGAATGCTTTTTTAAAATTATATTTGTTTAAAATGAATACTAAAATGAATAAATTAATAGCGCTGATTTTATTGATAGCCTTATGTGCTTGTAAAAAAGACACTGGAAAATCAATAATAATTAAAGAAACTCAAAACGTATCTGAAGTTGATAGTATTAAAAATAAAAACATACATATTGTTTCAAGCACTGGGTTTGTTGAAAACTGGGCTGAAATAGTTTCTTTTGAAACTGAATTGAAAAGAGTTTTGGATACAACCATTCAAACAGAAAAAGACATAGAGTTACTTAAAAAATTATTGAATGATTTAAAAAAAACCTATCCTGAACGTTTTAAAACCCCAGCTATTGAAGCGCGTATAAAAGTTTTAGAAACAGAAATTTTAATGTTAGAACAAAATCTAAAAGATGGTTATCTAGAAGGTTTAAATCAGAGGCTAACAAAAATTCAAAACACCTATAATGTTTTTGTTGAACAGATTGAAGCGTTAATTTTAAAAGAAAAAGATTATGAAAAATATCGCTAAAAATATACTAGCTATTTGTTTGTTATCCATCTATAGCTACACTAGCGCACAAACAAATACAGAAAAAACAGTAATAAACACTACTCTTGATAATTGGCACAAAGCAGCTTCTGAAGCAAATTTTGAAACCTACTTTAACCTCATGTCAAATGACGGTGTATTTATAGGTACCGATGCCACTGAAAACTGGCAGAACAAAGCTTTCAAAGCCTTTTCAAAACCTTATTTTGATAAAGGAAAAGCATGGAGCTTTACAGCAATTGAAAGAAACATTTATACCAATAAAACTAATGACTTTGCATGGTTTGATGAGTTACTAGATACTCAAATGAAAATTTGTAGAGGTTCAGGTGTTCTTGAAAAAGTAAATGGGGAATGGAAAATTAAACACTATGTACTATCAATTACCATTCCTAACGAAAATGTAAATGAGGTTATAAAAATAAAAGAGTTATTTGATAATCAACTAATTACAACAATAAAAAAAGAGCTTGAATAATTTTGGATATAATTCATTTTGAGTTATTTTTGAGTATAAGCCCTCTATTTACCTTATCTTGAATGAATAAAATATTATCCATATTAATTGCAGTACTTGCTATTAACTTCAGTTTCTCACAATTTAATGCCGACTCTCCATGGATTAAGCAATTAAAGCAGGAAACTTCTGCCTCTGAATTACTACAAAGAAATCACAATCAACCTTTTACTTTTCTTGAAGTTCAACAAGCCTTTAATCAATATTGGGAAACACGAGATCCTTCCATAAAAGGTAGTGGATACAAACCGTTTAAACGTTGGGAGTTTATGGTGGAAAATGAAATAGACAATAACGGCTATTTACCTTCTGCAAAAACTCTTTTAGATGCATGGACTTTAAAAAAACAAATGCATATCGCTTCAAAATCCACAATGGCCGATCAGAGTAATTGGACTGCTATTGGACCGTTTACTACAACAGGTACAGGTTCATGGTCAACTGGTCAAGCAAGAATAAATGTTATCATGGTTGACCCAAACAACACAGCCAACGGAACTAATAATTGGTATGCGGGAGCTCCTGCGGGAGGTATATGGAAATCTACAGATGCAGGAATAAATTGGAGTCCAATGTCTGACAACTTACCTCAAATTGGCGTTTCAGGAATCGCTATTGACCATAATGATTCTAATACTATTTATATAGCTACCGGAGATGATGATGCTGGTGATACTACAAGCATAGGTGTTTGGAAATCAACTGACGGAGGAGTGAATTGGAGTGAAACCGACCTTGGTCCAAATGGAACCAACGGAACTCCATCGTCAATGAATGATATTTATACGCATCCTACAATATCAGGAACACTTTGGGTAGCTACAAATGACGGTATTCACAAATCAATAAACGGAGGCGTTAGCTGGACAAAAACCCAAACTGGTAATTTTAAAGACATAAAATTAAATCCTGCAAATCCAGATATTATATATGCAGTAACTTCAAATAGGTTTTATAGATCTGATGATGGAGGAGATTCATTTAGCATTATACCAACTGGTTTTACTACTGCAGGAAGACTCGTTATTGATGTAACTCCTGCAAATTCAAACTATGTTTACATTTTTAGAGAATCTGGTGGTGTAACAAGCATCTATAGATCGCCTGATCAAGGCCTTACTTTTTCTCCAAGAACTACTACAATAACTCAAGGAACTACTACATTTAACGCCGGACAAGCATGGTATGATTTAGCTATGGGAGTTTCTAGTACAAATGCTGAAGAAATTTTTATTGGGTGTTTAAATGTCTGGAGATCTACAAATGGAGGAACATCATTTTCAAAAACTAATCATTGGAGCTCGCCAAATTCAGCATCATATACACATGCAGACATACACTTTTTAAGAGATTATAATGGTACAATGTATTGCGGAAGTGATGGTGGTTTATATTCTTCTAGTAATGGTGGTACTAATTTTACAAATCATACTTCTGGTATACAAGCAAGTCAATTTTACCGAGTAGCAGTTGCCAAAACAAATGCTAATAAAATGATGGGAGGACTACAGGATAATGGTGGTCACGCATTTAATAACGGGAGTGGTAATTGGCAAAATTTTTATGGAGCTGATGGTATGGACACAGCAGTAGATCCTACAGATGAAAATAAATTTTATGGCTTTATTCAATTTGGTGGAGGCCCTTATATTTCTGCTAATACAGGATCTAGTTTAGGGACATCTGTTTCAGAACCCGAAAGTGGAAATTGGGTAACACCAATGGCAATAGACTATGTAGGAAAACTATATGGAGGGTATTCAAAATTATTTAGACTAGACCAAAATACTTGGACACAACTAGCAAATCTTGGAGGAAATTGTGACTTTTTAGAAATTGCTCCTTCAGACAACACAATTATCTACGCTGTTGTTAATAGTACTTTAAAAAGAAGTGACGACTCAGGTGCAACATTTACTAACGTTGGAAGTGCAAGACCTACTAATATTAAAGGGATTGGAGTTCACCAAACAAACCCAAATATTGTATGGGTAACTACCTCAGGAAGCTCACGTAAAATTTATAAAACTATAAATTCAGATCAAGCTGGTGCTGCAACTTATACTGATATTACTGAAAATCTTACCGGTATTAATCAATCTTTCAATGATATTGTTCATCAAGGAAACCATATTGACAATCCTTTATACATAGCAACTAGTTTAGGAGTATATCGTCTTGATGATACCTCTACTACTTGGGAAACGTTTGTTGTAAATCTTCCTAATACAATTGTTAACGATTTAGAAATTAATTTAATTGATGAATCAATTACTGCCGCAACTTATGGAAGAGGTGTTTGGAGGTCGTCAATACCTGTACAAAAAGCAGCAAACGATGTGCAACTACTTTCTATAAATAACCCTACAGCATCTGTAATTTATTGCGATAGTTTTACAGCAGATATTACGCTGAAAAATAACGGATCAACCCCAATTACTCAAATAACAATTGACTATATTTTTGACGGAAATTCATCGTCATTTACTTGGAATGGGACTATTTTACCTAATGATCAATCTAATATTTCTATTCCGGCATCAGTACTTACTAAAGGCAAACACACGTTAATAGTAAACACGTCAATCATAGGTGAAACTTATATCTCGGATAATAAATTAGCACGAAATTTTTTAGTTAATGATATTGGAATAGTTAATACTACAAATACTTTTGAAAACGCTTCAGACACACTTTTATCTGATAATAGCATTTGGGAAAAAGGGATTCCAACTGATGCTTTATTAAACACAGCTTCTTCAGGAACACAAGTATACGGAACCGATTTAGATGCAAATCATCCTGACAACACTAAAGCGCATTTAATTTCAAAGTGTTATGATTTAACACAACTTACCAATCCAATATTACATTTTGATATGGCATTTGATTTGGAAGAAAACTGGGATGTATCATATGTTGAATATTCTATAAACAAAGGCGTAAACTGGTCTGTGTTGGGTACTATAAACAGCTTACCGCTATGGTATAACAGCGATATGACTAATGCAAGTTCAGGTGGGGCAAATTGCTATAACTGCCCTGGTGCTCAATGGACTGGTGAAGGTGAGGACGCTCATACTTCTGGTGGAACTAATGCAACTATGCGAGAATATGGGTATGATTTTGTAGCAAATGCAGCTATTGGTGAAACCGATTTAACTGGAGCAACTGATATCATATTCCGAATTGTTTTTCATTCAGATTCTGGAGCAAATGAAGAGGGTGTAATTATTGACGACTTTGTTATTGATGGTACTTTAGGCGTAAATGATATTCAAAACGGTGATTTTGTACTATATCCAAATCCATCAAAAGGTGTGTTTCATATTATTTTTAAAAATGAAATCTCTAGTATTAAACTTAGCGTTTATGATGTTACGGGTAAAATTGTTTACTCAAAAAACACTAAAAAATTATCTAACAAACACGAGTTAAACTTAAGCAACCTTTCAACAGGAATTTATTTCTTAGAAATGGAAAACAATAATCAAATAACAACCAAAAAATTGATAATAAACTAGCCCTTCTTGGTTTTGAATTTTAAAAGAGCAAGGTATTTCCCTTGCTCTTTTTCATTTAACACTAAATAGATTTCCTTAGAAAAATAGCTATATTTACAACTATGATTTCATTAGCTACATTTCAAATTAACGATATTGAATATAAAATTGATTTTTCAAAACCACTTGATATCTCAATACCTTTAAAATCTGGATCAGAAAACCCAAATGCCTGGTATATAGGAGCTCCAAAAATTGAACCGGTAGTATTAGGTGATTGGGTTGGAAATGTAAAAAGTGGTGCGTCTACAAACTTTAACAATATAGCATTTAACCCACATGCACATGGAACACATACAGAGTGTGTTGGACATATTACCAAAGATTTTTACAGTATTAACGACTGTTTAAAAACCTTTTTTTTTACTGCCGAAGTAATAAGTATTCGCCCAGAAAAACACCAAGAAAACTTCATAATTACAAAACAGCAATTGAAAGAAAAGTTACTTCGTAAACCTGAAGCTATAGTAATAAGAACCATCCCAAATACTACCGACAAATTAACAAAACAATACTCACATACAAATCCTCCTTATTTAGAAGAGGAAGCAACAATTTATTTAAAGGACTTAGGGATTAAACATCTACTTATTGATCAGCCAAGCGTTGATAAAGAAGAAGATGAAGGTGCATTAGTATCACATAATGCCTTTTGGAACACCAGTGGCAAGATACGTTTTGATGCTACTATTACTGAGTTTATTTACGTCCCTAACCATATTGAAGATGGATTATATGTTTTAAACTTACAAATAGCTTCATTTCATAATGATGCATCGCCAAGTAAACCTGTACTTTATAAAATAAACTAATATGGATATTGTATTCGGAATTATATTTGGAGTTTTCCTATCCTATTTTATCATGGGATTTGTAAGTAAAAAGAATAGAAAAACTATAACAGAGCGACAATCTGTTGTGCTATTAGAGAAAATTAAAAACGTTTGTAAATTAGTTAGCGTTGAGGGGGATTTTTCTGAAGTATATCATTATGAAAATACCAAAGAACGTTTTTTGAGTTTAATTACAAGTAAGAAAAAAGCAATACTATTAGTAAATGCTAAAGCGCAGATAGGATATAATTTATCAAAAATAAAACTACAAGCTAATGCTGACTCCAAAACAATATTTATAACTGATTTCCCCCAAGCAGAAATCCTTACAATTGAAACGGATTTAAAGTATTATGATAAAACCGAAGGTTTATTTAACAAATTTGAAGCAGAAGATTTAACCACTTTAAACAAAGAGGCAAAGCAATTTATTGTAGATAAAATACCCGAAAGTGGATTAATCGAAACCGCAAATAAGGAACTCATAGAGGCTATTGATATTATTACGAATATTGTTGAAACAATTGGATGGAAAGTAGATTATTCAACCTTAAATATTGATACTGATAAACCAATAGAATTAAAGAACAAATGAATATTGAACAATATAGAGATTTCTGTTTAGCTAAAAAGGGAGTCACGGAATCCTTCCCTTTTGATAAGAACACCTTAGTTTTTAAAGTGGCTGGAAAAATGTTTGCGTTAACTTCATTGAAAGACTGGGAAGAAGGCAGTCAATTCATCAATCTTAAATGTGACCCAGAATATGCCGTTGAATTAAGAACAACTTATGAAAGTATTGACCCAGGCTACCATATGAGTAAAAAACATTGGAACTCTGTAAGAATATACAAAGGAGAATTACCCTTACAACTCATTACTGAGCTAATTAATCATTCCTATGATTTGGTAGTAAAGAGTCTTACAAAAAAACAAAAAGAAGCCTTCGATTTATTGTAATTCCTCAATAAAAAACCCACACAATCTCATAAATTCTCATATTTCACTCATTTATACTCCATAATGGTCAATAAAAATCCGTTTATCTGTAATTAATTTGTTATTTTTAGAATCCCGAAATATTACATAACCTACTTAATTATGAGAATAAAATACCCCTTTTTATTTTTTCTGTTGTTTTTAGTACTTAAAACAAATGCTCAAAGCATTCAAGATATTATCAATCAAACCAGTCTTGCAAATGTCACCTTATATGTAAATGAATTATCGGGTGAAGTACCAACAACTGTTGGAGGAAATACAGTAACTATTACTCAGCGTGTAAGTAATAATGATAACAACCTAGCTGCTGACTACATTAAAGAAAGACTTACAGGTTTTGGACTCACTATTACAGACCAAGTATATACTCCTGGTGCAACAGGTGGACGTAATATAATTGCTACACAAACTGGAGTTACAAACCCTAATAATATTTATGTAATAAGTGCACATTATGATTCCGTTGCTGATTATGGTGCTGATGATAATGCCAGCGGAACTGCAGCAATTATTGAATTAGCACGAATATTATCTCAATACTGTACTGATAATACTATAGTATACGCGCTATGGGATCAAGAAGAAATTGGTTTAAACGGAAGTTCATATTACGCACAACAAGCCCAAACAAATGGAGATAACATATTAGGTAATTTTAACATTGATATGATGGGGTATGATTCAGACAATGATAAAAACTTCGATATTGATGTACGACCTATTGCAAATTCTTTAGCAATGAAAGATGACATTATAAGCGTTTTAAACAATCCTTTATATGGTTTTGATTTAATTGTAAATGTAGTAAACCCAGGAACTGGATCAAGCGACCATGGATCATTTTGGAGTAGAGGGTATTCAGCAGTTTTATTTGGTGAATGTTGGTCTAAAGGCGATAAAACGTCAGGGTATCATAGTAGTAATGACCGTATAAATTTATTCAATCTTCCGTATTTCCACCAAATGTGTAAACTTGTAGTAGGATATACAGCCACCGTTGCAAACCCTATTTTCATTGACAAAACAGTTACTCAAAGTACATCATCATTAACTTCAAATGAAACTGGAGGAACATACCAATGGGTAGATTGCAACAATAGTAACGCTCCTATTTCCGGACAAATAAGTCAACAATTCACCCCTACTATCAACGGAAATTATGCGGTGCAAATAACAAAAAACAATTGTACACAACTTAGCACCTGTACATCATTTAATGTATTAGGAATTGGTGACTATCAACTACAAAACATTGCATTGTTCCCAAATCCTATAAAAAACAAATTAACCATTACTGGAATTCAAAATACAACATCGGTATTAAATGCAAAATTAGTATCTATTACTGGTAAAGAAATTTTCAAAAAGCAACTTACTAATAGTAATGCCACAATAAATATGCAATCATTATCTATAGGTATTTACTTTTTGTATATAACTGCTACTGATGGTGCTAAAAAAGTTTTTAAAGTTATTAAGCAATAAAAGGCTTCATAACTTTTAAATACTCTTAAATCAAAAAATTGTATCTTTGTAAACCTTCATTTAAACTAAAAATCAATACATTACCTCAAATTAACTTCTAAAATAAATAGTAACTATACTAACTAAATTTTAGAATTATGAGAAAATCTAGTCGATTACTAGTAGTAGTAATTTTTACATTACTACTAGGAAGCAGCTTTTTAACTGCTCAAGAAAAACCAACTCAGCGTTATTTAGCTGTAACAACACTACATTGGAATATGGACATGGAAGATTTTTCTATGGACGAATGGAAAGCAGTTGAAAAAGAATTCCTTGACAAAGTAACTTCAAAAAACGAACACATTTTAGCAACCAATTACGGATTGCATTATATGACAGCCGATAACACCGAATTGCTGTATGTACAACTGTTTGATTCATGGGAAGGTATTGATAAGGCAAATAAAAGAAACGCTGAATTATCTAAACTAGCTTGGCCAGACGAAGCAAAAAGAAAAGCTTTTTTTAAAAAGAGAGATGCCTATTATGATTCGTATCACTCCGATGAAATTTATGCCCCTATTCCTGGAGCTAAACCTAATATAGAAGAAAGTGATAAAGCTTTGTTATTCTATGTCAGAAAAAGTCATTTAGCTTTTCCTGACGATGGTTCAAAGAAAGAATTTAATGAATTACGTGATCCTTTTTTAAAAGAAGTTATTCATAAAAATCAATACATAAAGGGGTATTACCCGTATGTACACGCTTGGGGAGCTGACAAAAGAGATTATATTGAAGTATTTGTAGTAGCATCATTAGCTGATTTAGAGAAGGCTCTTGATGAAAATAACAAATTAAATAAAGCCCGTTTTACTGATAAAACAAAACAAAAAGAAACAGGAAAAAAAATGAGCAAATACTTTACAGGCTTTCATGCTGATTATGTGTACAAATCTGTACCCAGTTTAGCTAAAAAAATGCCTAAACCTAAAAAGTAATTACATTAAAAAAGGAGGCTCATCAAGCCTCCTTTTTTAATCATATATTATTTAACTCAACTACTCAATTATTTTGAATATAACTGGAGCACTACTTAAATTACTTTCTGATGATTTTAAATTAAAAACCTGTACCATTTGACCAATTTTAGCTTCTTTTAAAAATGTTTTAGCTTCTTTGTTTAAAACATTACTATTATTCACTCTTACTGTTGGTTTTTTAGGAAACTTGATATTAAAACTCAGTATTTCTCCTTTATCAACCGAAAGTACAATTGCTGCAAGTTTTTCTTTTGTTAGCTCCATTTTACATTCAATACAACCTATTCCATTAACCGATGTTACAGGTCGTTTTGATTCATCAACTATCTTTTTTTCTTGTTTCGTATAAATATAAATTATTGATTTTTTTAACTTTTTACCATTCTCATCTTTAGTTATTACGTCTACACTTTGAATTTTATCATCCTCAATTTTAGAAATCTCTTCGTATGACACTTTTTTATTATCTAAAACATACTCAGCATTTTTAGGCATCTTTGGAGGAGCTGGCGGTGGAGGTGGCGGAATGTTTGGGTATTTTTCGGCTTTAGCTTTTTGTTCAACACTCATTAAATCATAAAGTGTCTTCATTCTTCTTATTTCAACAAATTTTATCTCTCTATGATCAATTGCCTTTTTATTATATTTTTTAGCCAAAGTATTATACTCTGTAATTTGCCTAGTTGTAGCTTTTTTTTGTTGAATAGTAGTGCTAAAACTATATAATAATAAAGCTAGTACCGGAAGAAGTATAAAACTTCGTAGCCAAATTTTCATTTTTGATGTGTGTGTTTTCATAACTGTAAATCGTTTTTTGATTGATGAATAATTAATGGCATGTGCCAAGGGTAATTGACTTGTGTTTGATGAATACACAAGTAATGTGTGTTGATATGTTTTGGTATTCGCTCCGTTGTTTAAAACTGCCTGATCGGCTAAAAACTCATGATTTAGTTTAACTGCTTTATTTAGCAAGTAGATTATTGGATTAAACCAGAATATTACTAGTAAAAACTCTAGCAACAACACATCAATACTATGTTTTTGACGCGCATGGGTTTCCTCATGTAAAACTACTTCGTTTGGAATTTGATGTGTTGTATACTTCTTTTTATTGTAAAAGATAAAATTGAAAAACGTATGTGGCACAATATCTTCCTTTAATAAAACAGCCGTAGTTTCACCTTTCTTCTCTTTTGGGTTACTCTTAATTTTATTTACAATTTCGTAACTGTTTTTTATAAACTTCAATCCAAATAGCAATACACCTAATCCATAAATACTCCATAAAACTATTGGTAAATAATTTATTTCTTCTTCCTGAGGAATTAGAGGAAGCTCCATTAGTAAGTTTGAAGTAATCATTGGTTGTATTTGCTCAACTACTTCTACATAATTTGTAAACGTGATAAATGGTATTGCAAAAGACACTACTATTATTGACAGTAAATAAATACGTTTATATACATGCATGTTTTCTTTCTCTAAAAACAGCACGTAAAACAGATACAACACCAATAAACATCCCCCAGATTTCAATAGATAATCAAGCATAACTATTTCTTTTTAATTTCTCCGTCAATAATTGATTTCAAGTGCTCTAATTCTTCTTTGGATAAATTGGTTTCTTTTGTAAAAAAGGATGCAAACTGAGAAGCACTATCATTAAAAAAGTTTTTTATCAATCCATTTACATGCTTAGAGAAATAGGCTTCCTTTTTAACTAACGGATAATACTCTCTTGACTTTCCTTTTAAAGTATAAGCGATATATCCTTTATCCGACATTCTTTTTAGTAAAGTTGCTAAAGTCGTCGTTGCTGGTTTAGGCTCGGGATATTCTTCTAATAAATCCTTCATAAAAGCCTTTTCAAGCTTCCATAAATTATTCATTACTATTTCTTCCGTTTTTGATAGTTTCATAATATCAATCATATTTTGCTCTACAAATGTAGAAACAATATTTTAATTCTACAAGTGTAGAGCATTAAAAATCTGTATAAAAAATCCGCTCATATGAACGGATTTGATTTTATCTTGTAAAAAACTATTTACTTAACTCAGTAAAATACTTATAAAACAAAGGGATAGTTTCAATTCCCTTTAAATAGTTAAACACTCCAAAATGCTCATTAGGAGAATGTATTGCATCAGAATCTAATCCGAATCCCATTAAAATAGTTTTACTTTTTAATTCTTCTTCAAATAAAGCAACTATAGGAATACTTCCCCCACTACGCTGTGGAATTGGCTTCTTTCCAAAAGTATCGCTATACGCCATACTTGCTGCTTGATACCCTGTACTATTTGTAGGAGTAACATATCCTTGACCACCATGATGTGGAGTAACTTTTACCGTTACACCAGCTGGAGCAATACTTTCAAAATGTTTTGTAAATAGTTCTGTGATTGTTTCCCAATCTTGGTTTGGCACTAAACGCATAGAAATTTTAGCATACGCTTTAGAAGCGATAACTGTTTTTGCGCCTTCACCTATATATCCTCCCCAAATTCCGTTTACATCTAAAGTAGGACGAATAGCATTACGCTCATTTGTAGTATATCCTTCTTCACCATATACTGCATCAATATCCAATGCTTTTTTATAATTTTCTAATGAAAAAGGAGCTTTACCCATTTCATCACGCTCTTCACTAGATAATTCTTCTATACCATCATAAAAACCAGGTATAGTAATATGATTTTTTTCATCATGTAATGAAGCAATCATTTTTGTCAATACATTTATAGGATTAGCAACAGCTCCTCCGTACAATCCAGAATGTAAATCTCTGTTAGGACCTGTAACTTCTACCTCAACATAACTCAATCCTCTTAACCCTGTTGTTATAGATGGAATGTCATTAGCGATCATTCCAGTATCAGAAATCAGTATCACATCATTCTTTAGTTTCTCTTGATTGTTTTTTACAAAAACACCAAGGTTTACAGAACCAACTTCTTCTTCTCCTTCAATCATGAACTTTACATTACATGGCAATTGATTTGTAGAAGTCATAAATTCCATTGCTTTTACGTGCATGTACATTTGTCCCTTATCATCACAAGCACCACGAGCAAAAATTGCTCCCTCTGGGTGCTTCTCTGTTTTTTTAATTACAGGTTCAAATGGTCCGCTTGTCCATAATTCAATAGGATCAGCAGGTTGTACATCATAATGTCCGTATACTAAAATTGTAGGTAACGCAGGATCAATTATTTTCTCTCCATAAACAATAGGATACCCATCTGTTTCACATATTTCAACAAAATCACAACCTGCCTTTTCAAGGCTTGACTTTACCACATCGGCAGTTTGTCTTACATCGTTAGCAAACGCTGAATCAGCACTTACAGAAGGTATTTTTAATAATTCAATAAGTTCGTTTAAGAAACGATCTTTATGCTCGCTTATGTAGTTTTTTATATTGTCCATTACTCAAAATTTTAGAATTTCAAAAGTACTAAAAATAGTATTGATATTTTTTATTGATTTTTATTTGATAATTACAAGGAATATGTATATTTGCAGTCCTTAATGCAGGCGTGGTGGAATTGGTAGACACGCTAGACTTAGGATCTAGTGCCGCGAGGTGTGAGAGTTCGAGTCTCTCCGCCTGTACTCTTAAAACCCTTGAAAACACTCGTTTTCAAGGGTTTTTCATTAAAATGCTCGTCACGAGCTCGTCATTGTATAATTATTGTTTTTACGACTGAAATACTATCAGATGTAAAAAAAAAATGCATAAAATTGAAAACGCTAAAAAGGTATGTTTCGTAGATTATATACCGGCTGAACTTCACATCAACAAAGAATGGGAAATTGTTTACTGGGCATTTAACCCATACAAACTTCCTGAACCAGGTTTAGACCGTAAAAGAAATAGGGTCAAGAAATTAAAAAGCATTACAGAGAGAAAAAAATTAGGAAAACGAACCTGTATAAATATAAACGAACGACTACAAAGTGGCTGGAATCCTTTTTTAGAAAACAAAAACTCAAAAGAACTAACCTCATTCAAAGATGCTGTTAATGTTTATATCAAACATATCACCCTAGAATACAAGGAAGGGAACTTAGCTAAAGATACTTTTGGAACCTACACAAGTAAATTAAAAGGGATTGGCGAGTATCTTGAAGACAATGACAAAGGAAACATCTTCTGTTTTCAATTCGACAAACAGTTAATATCTACTTATTTGGATTACCGTCGGTATGAATTAGGGAATTCAGCTAGAACACGTGACAATTACATGACTTTTATACATACTTTATGTAATTGGATGGTAGACAAAAACTACATGAGTAAAAACGGCTGTGACAGCTTTAAGAAGATTGACAAAAAAGTAAAAAAAAGAATTATAATTTCACCGGCTATTCGTGAAAGAATATTTGACTACTACAAGCACAAAAACCCTAACTACCTTATTTTCTGTATGACTTGTTATTATTGTTTAGTCCGCAGAACAGAACTATCGAAACTAACTGTAGATGATATAAGCATAAAAAACAAAACACTGTATATACATGCTGAGGATGCTAAAATGAATAAATCGGCACATGTAACTATTCCTGAAAGATTAGCTATTTTACTAGCAGTTCATATTAAAGACGCTAAAAAAACAGATTACATATTCAGCGAAAATAACTACTCCCCTGGCAACACTAGATTTAAACCCAATAGATCCACTAGTAATTGGAGGAGGATGCGAGATAAACTAAAACTTGATTTTAATATAAAATGGTACTCATTAAAAGACACAGGGATAACCGATTTAATTACAGCTGGCGTAGACTTGATTTCTGTTAGAGATCAAGCCCGACACCAGGACATTAAACAAACAAATGAATATATTCCTAAGAGTATGAAAAAAGCAAATCATGAGATATTGAATAGTGGTGTGAAATTTTAATAACTCAAACTAATTAAATCTAACTTTACCTTATAATCACGTCCAACTTCCTCAAATTCCCATTTTTTAATTAAAAACTCTTGATGGAAAACATACACATTATTTGCGCGTTGTAAATCTGTTTTTTGTTTTGTTGAACAGATTAAATTAAGCGGTAAATCCTTACTGCGCAATCTCATTCTGAACCATAATTTCCAACAGGTTTCTAGTATCCCTTTAGGCCCCCAAATAGAGTTTGTTTTGTTAGCTACTTCTTGCACCTGGTATGTATTATCCAATAGATAATCGTAAAACAATATTCCAGTACCTGACAACTCACTCCATTCTAAAGACAATACTTCAGGAACAGCTTTAAACTGACTAGTTAAAGTAACGGTATACTCGTCAACTACATCACTATTTTCAATAGTATCTAGTGTTATTAATGAAAAATCCTTTTCATCTAATGACTTTAATAAATACCCTCTATTTGTGTTGGATTTTGGAATTGGGTTTTTATTGTAGTTATAATTAGTAATATCTAATGGCTTTGAATTTAGTAAATTATGTTCACTATAATTCACCACTATCTCCTTTGTTACATCATTAATATCAATGTTTACGTTTCGGGTGTTTTTTAAGTGATTTAAATATTGAGCTGTAGTCCAATTAGGCAAAAATCTACTTGCATTTATTGTTAAATGTTGTCTAAAAACTGTTAACCAATTATCATCCTCATTTCCTTCAGGCTGAATAATTTCAACTAAATTATCTGATTCATGATACAGCATTGTTTTTTTTATTGCCTCATCCTCTACAAATGTTCCGGACACGGTATACCCTAACCCATCTTTAAAAATTTTAAATAAAGGTGATAATAAATAGTAATAAGGAATTACTACATTTTGATTGATGACCTCAGTATTTGTAATAGAATTTAAGGATACGATCCCTTCAGTTTTTTGATTTATCTCACCGTTATATCTATACCAGTAGTCATCACTTTTTAATTCTGCACCAAACTTATCAGGAAATTTAAGTGTTGGAAAATTAAAATCAGTAGCAGGAAATTCCTTTGATATTATATTTTCAACATACCCTTGCCATGAATAGTCAGAAAAATCAACCTCTGAGTTTTTTTTATACGGCTGTGGGGTGGTTCCTTCAATAGAAACATCTGAAAAATAAGTAGCTATTTTTCTTTTTAAATGAGGATACACTTCATTTGTATACCTGATATCACACCGCCTAACCCCATCAGGATACCCTCTGATTATTAACTCAGCTTGATACACTTTATTGTCATTCACAAACAATACATCGTTAAACGTTTTGTTTATGGATTGGATAATTGGAGGACCTAAGGCTTCAACTGTTTCTGGAGATTCAATAATATTAAACGGATGAGAACTTTTAGTAATAGATAATTTATTACTAAAAGTGCTCTTTTCCTTATTAACCTTTAAGGTTGATAATTCTATAGGTATTTCAATACCATCTTTAATTATTTTAATACTCATTATAACTTAAATTTCATGTAAATAGCTGAGTTATATCCTTTTGTTTGTGCTCCAGATACTGAAGTTATTTTAAAACCAATAGCAATATGTAAAGGAAAAGTTAACCCTGCAGATTTAGTTACAGGTAATGACAACACGCCATCTATAGGAAAGGTGTGTTGAACAGAATAAGTATATGGAGCAGAAGATGCAAAATCATCACCATTGGTTTTATACACTGAAGCGATACTGGTGTTATGTAGTTTAATATCTACAGGAGAAAAAGAGGTTCCTATATATTTTGGTAGCGGATCATGAATTATTTCAATGTCAACCGTTTCCCCTTCAACACCTTTATATATTATTAAATTATCATCAGTAGCACCTAAGTTTATGGATAAATTCATTACGATTAGTTTAGTTATTGCTGTGGCAGAATTGCCGTGATCATCTGTAGCGGTAATTTGAAAATCATACACTCCAGCTCCTACCCAGTTACTTAGTAAAAGTGAATTAGTATCAGTTTCCTGCATGGTAATTATACCACCTCCAATTTGCTGCCAAATAATAGTGTACGGATCATTATCAGGCTCTGTAATTGTAGCCACAATTGATTTACTTGGCACATCAATTAACACTAATACTTCACTTGGCAATGAAATAACAGGTGGCATATTTAAAGGGTCATACATCCTACGTTTAAAAAAAATAGTAGCAGTATTGGAAAGACCTGCACTATTTTCCATATTAAACCTACAAGTTGTATACGGGTCACCATACCCTGGACCCGTTAAAATTATTTTTTCAAAATCAGCAAATACATAAGCTACAGTGTCATCTAAAAGCGTACTCGCGCCATTTATAACAATATGAATTGTTCCGGTAGTATTTAAAATAGGAAAACGTAGCGTATGAGGGTTTGCTCCCGAAAAAGCAGCTTCAAATTCTGATTTTGGTATCTCTAAAGGAATATTCTCATCTGCTGAAGCATATATATTTACTAATGAAGGAGGTGATATATACTGAACACCAATATCCGGCATTACAGGTTCGTTTCTTTTCAGCTCTAAATCCTGTGAGTAATAATGTGTTTTTGTTTTATGATTTACTTCTTTTTTAGTTAAAAGCTCAGCTTTAACAGAAAGACTGTTTTCAAAGTACACGAAATTTAAACTTTCAATTAACTTACCTATTGCTTTGTAATATTCAGCAGCAAAAAAACCAGTATTGATTTTAAATTTATCAGTTCTGCTTACTTTAAAAGGATAGTTTTCTGATTCCGTTTGCTTTAATACATGGCGCTTATATGTAGGTTTGGTTTCTTTTTCTCCGAAGCAATAGAAATGTTCCCAGGCGTTGAAATTATTTTGAAATGCAATTGGAGTTACATCATATATATTTAGGTCTCTTATCTCTATTATTCTACTAAATTCATTACCACCATTAGTATCACTAATAATCATTTCAATATGATCTGTGCTAGTTAATCCGTGCGTAGTAAAATCTACATTAAAAGATAAAACCTCACCTGCTGTAGGGTGTGTAAAATGTATAAAGGTATTTCCGTTTACTATTAATTTACCAGTAACATCCTGATTTGCAAAAAAAGGAAATGTAATTACTCCTGTTTTATCTATTTTTAAAAATGAATCATAAACCGACAAAGGCGTTAATTTGTTCAATACTAAATCCGTATTGTTATTTGCATTTACCAAATAGAAAGGAAAAAGCTCTAATTCATCAACCTGAGTATTGGTTCCTTTTTCATATTCCCTAACTATTAAACGCACCTCTTTTTTTAACTCATGTAATGGTATGATACCTATAAGTGGTGGAGAAACATAAGGATTGACAAATACACCTGAAACATCATTTTTAAAATCGATAATGCATCTAACATCATTAATTTTTGAATGTTGTTGAAAATCATACTCTGCTCCATCAACTATTACAGCTAACCTAAAATAATAATTAGCTCCCCGAGTAGACTCAACAATAATCTCAATAGGTGAATTATTAAACAATACAGTGCCCTCAATAGGCGTTTTTATAATATCTATCATGTTGCTAGTGTTCCGTTATCATTAGATTCTTTAAGCTCGTCATTATGTAGTTTAATATTTTCAGCAGCTTCGTATGGGTTTTTAAAAGTAGCGTCGGCTTTTATAGGTTTATCTAGTTGGGTAGATAGCTTAACAATAACATCATACATCATTGTTTGCATTTCATTATCCTTATCAATTGAACTAGTTCCTTCAGAAGAAACTGGAGCATTATCATTTGAATATTTACCCGATTCATAACCGCTTACACCATCCCTTACATTGTAAATATGCTCGATAACTGAAGGGTCAAGGTTTTTAAATGTTTTGTTATCAATAACCATTTCAGGTCCTGCTTCACCCGTTAAATAATCTTGAAAATAGGTAGGCTCGGTTACCACGCCCGTTTTGGTAGATCCTCCAACCCGCGCATTGAACTTTTTACCATCGGTTCGGGTTACATTTACCTTATCCTTATACAGTCCTTTTTCATGCCCTGTAACCTTGTTGTATTGTGCTTTTGCATTGGCTATTTGAACTACTCCTGTAGCAGCAATTAACGCAGCCATTACAGCACCAGCAATTGGACCCATATCAGAAAACGCACGCATAACTCCAGTAGCAGTATTTGCAATTACTTTACCAACCGTCATAGCTAACTCAAGCTTTGCGTACTTTTTGTTGATTTTATTTTTCTTTTGCTCATTAGCTTCCTTACGCTTTAAAAAATCCTCTTCGGACTCACCTTCACGTTTGGTAACATCTTTTATTTTGGAAAGTTCCAACTGCTTTAAACCCGAAATTAACCCCCCAGCAGCTTGCACAAATTGAGAAGCTTTTTGAATGCGCTGCTCCATGTGCTGCAGCTTCATTTTAGTAATAGCTTTTTCAATGTCCTCTTCTGACATTTTTTTAGCTTCTAAATGCTCGCGGTATTTTTGAAGATCATGCGCAAACATTTCCTCGTCACGAACTAACCCAGCTTCAAATTTAACCTGGTATTCTTCCTCTTCTTTTTCAGACGCTATTAAATCAGCTTCTGCTTTATGCGCTGCTTTTAAAGCATAAACAGCTTGTAAATACTCAGCTTCAGAAAGGAGCTTTTTTTCAAATAATGATTTTAACTGAGTAAACTCTGCTTGTTGTTTTTCTTCAAGGGTAATTAAACCATACTGATCTTTGATTTTTTGTTTTTCCTCTTCAAAAGCGGTTTCCTGCTCTAATTTTTTGGATTTTAACTCTTCATCACGTAAGGCTTCCAAGGTTGCTTCCTCTTCAGTTGCGACACCACTTTGTTCTCGGTATTTTTTAGCTTCATCTAATAGCGTAGCGTATTTAGCACGAATTTGTTCTAGTTCCTGCTCTTCAGCGGATAGTTTTTTTAAACGAGCATCCTCTTCTAACTTTAGGATTTCCTCCTGAAGCTTTCGCATAGCATCAAGCGCTGCTTTGTTTTTGGCTTTTTGTTCTGGAGACACTCCTTGATTTGAACCAGCCCCTGAAGGAGTTTTTGGAGGAGCAATTTCACCAGCTGCTTGTTTGCTTGTTTTAAAATCGAGAACTATTGCTTCGTTCATCGATTTTTGCATTGCTTCTATTTCACTATTAACAGCAGAAACACCTTCTTTTGCTTTGGAGGTAGAATCAACAACAGCATTTTTAAACTCCCCAAAATGTTTTTTAGCACCACTAAAATTCAGTTTTTTAATATCACCCCACGCATCACCTAAATGTACAAATGCACCAAGGATACCTTTTACACCTTCGATAATAGCGGTTTTTACTGCACCAAATCGTTTTGGTATCATAGCAAACCCTAACATTAAATTAGAGATTAGTAGTTTTCGTGCTAACTCCCAGTTTTGAAATAAACCGACGATATAACTTATTGATTTATAAAAAAACGCTTTTAACTTATTCCAAGTAATAGTAACATCATTAGAGAACTTCGCATAACTATCAGACTTTAAAGCTTCATCTTGAGCCAGTAATAAATCCCTATGAGAATCAGCTAATCGTTTGGTTTCTTTTTGTACTGGAGTAAGTGCTTTTTCTTGCTTGTTTAACGCTTCGTTGAATGTTTCTAGCACTTTTTTAGCTCCACCAATGTCTTCACCTGCTGACTTGAAAATATCCGCCGTTAATTTGGCGTATTGCTGGTTGTTTAATTGTGCTTTATCCGCTTCCTTTGACATTAAAGCAAGGGCATCCTTGGTAGTTATGGTACCATCTTTCACCCCTTTAAATAGTTTGGTAGTGAATTTTTCTCCAAAGGCTCCTTCCAAGGCTTCCTTAGCTGATTTTTCACCTTCTTTTAAAGCAGTATCTACTTCATGGATGGAATCGATAAGTTTATCGTTATGTAATCCTTTATCATAAGAAGTGTTTATTAAATTCATGGTATCACGAACCGTAAACCCTGCTTTAGCTTGTATAGACGAAAACTCTTTAGCACTTGCTGTAAACTCTTTATTAGCATCGGCACCACGAACATTACTACGTTCTATTTCGTCAAAAGCTTCTTTGTAAGAGATTCCAAATTCATTAACCAATACTTTAGCGGTTTCTAGATTTTCTTCAAAACCAGTGTTTTTAAAAGTATCTGATAATGCCTGAGCTCTTACCCTTGCATAATCCAATTGCTCCCCGGTTAATTTTGTAATATTAGAAGTAACAATATTAGCTTCACCAGCTACCTTGTTATAGTCAGCCCATTTTTTAGTAACAGCAACTATACCAGCCAATCCAGTCAATAGCATCCCGACTGGAGTTAGTGCGAAAGATATACCCGCTTTTGCAGCACCCTTCAAACCTGAAGTAATTCCTTTTAATCCGGCTTTAGCTCCTTTATAATCACCCGACATTAACGAGTCCTTAAACTGAGAAAAGCTATTACGAGCAGTATCAAATGTAGGAACTTGTTTCTCGACTACTTTTTCTACTGATTTCATTTCAGTTTTAAGTTCAGCCATTCTACCAGTAACGGCTTGCAATTCTTTATTCCAATCTTGCCACTGCTCGGTACCAGGAGTAATACCGTCCATTTGTTTCCCAAGACGTTTTGACTCTTTACGTAACTGAGTCATTGCAAGGTTATTCAACCCTACCTCTTTACGGAGTTTACCCATAGCCGTTTCATTAGTAGACAACTGTTTTTTGTTAGCTGCTAATTTTTCGGTTACCTGGGCAATTGCTTTAGCGTTTTTCTTTTTGGAACGGGATAGTTTACGAAGCTCCTTATCCAACTCCTGAGTTGATTGTGCTATTTTTTTATTTGCACGCTCTAACTTATTGAATTCCTTTTGGCCTTCATTACCGTTAACTACAATGTTAAATTTTAGTGTTTCGTCTGTTATTTTCTTAGCCATTAGATAACGATATTTAGTTCTTGAGCGATTTCGTTTTTAATGTCCTGAGTAAAACCGTACGCTAGTTTTCGGATAATGCCATTGAAATGGGTGTAGATTATTTTGTTGTGAAGTGGTATTGATTTTTGTTTTACACCGCCTATACGACGCATATCAATAAAACGTTGACGTAATAAATGCGTGAACTCGGCATTGTTTGTAGTTACTTTAAAACTCCTGCCTGCTTTAATATCGTTTAAACTGGTACCACTAAAACGAGCGAGAGCAATACCCTGAGCACGTAGTATATCGGTACCGGATTCTTTTAGCACACGATCAATATACCGTTGCTCAATTATTTTTTTATTGCTCCTGCTTTTTAAGACTTCTATACCTGACATAGTACAAGTATATTGTATATAAACAGGGTTATAAAGGACACTTCGACAAGTGAATTATGAGCATAAAAAAACCACTCGAGTTGAGTGGTTTTTTTCTTGATTGGGTTTTGATTTTAAGCGACTTTCTTTTTTCCTGACCATGGCCAAAAATCTTTAAATGACTTAGCATCTTCCCAGCTTTTTTTTAGAACCAAATTTGAAGCTTCAATAACATCATTTACATCAAAATTAGTAGTGACAGCTTCTATTTCACCACTATTGTGACTATGTGTCTCATTTATATGTTTCCGAGCATCTTTAATTAATTCGTAAAGGTTATTGTGAGATAGATTATCTCTATTTAGATAAAGACAAACCATGGTTTCACATTCCTCAAAATCACTAAGTAAGACTGCTAAATCATCAAGTAACTTAGCCCTTCTTTCTTTTACAATGTCTGGAGATTTAATTTTCTTTGCTAGTTTATGCTGAATGATATTTAATTTAAACCTTTTATATGAGGAAGCAAATTTAGCAATACTAATTCTTAAGTTTTCAGCCCATTCAATCCTAGCTTTTGAAATTGTGTTTAGTCGCATTTGTAGTAAAGCAAGAAAAGCACCTAAAGCAACTACTAAAATAGGCAACACATTAGTCAATATATTTTTAGAATCAATTTTCTCAATAATTTTTTCCTCATGGATTTTCAACTCTTCAGAAGTCACCAAGCTCTTAGCTTTTAATAGTGCTTGCGTTTGAACTAATGAGTTGTTTAAATTACTAATAGTTACGGAGTCAATAATTCTTTTGGGTTGTGGATTGTTATTTTGAGCGTTAAACGATGTGCTGCACAAAACAATTAGTAAAAGGAGTATTCTGTATTTCATATTAAGTTAAGTTAGTTTTGATAAAAATATAAAAAACCACTCGGTTAGGAGTGGTTTTAGTTACTTTTTAAACCATTGGGTTTTTATAGACTCAGCAATTCCCTTTATCATTAATGGAGGAACACTCATACCGCAAACGTAACGAACATCAGTACCGCAAAAATCAAAGTCTTCAGGAAAACTACTCATTCGTCGGTATTCAACATCATTTAAATTACGTTCTTCCTCATAATAAATTGTAGAACCACTACTTGTTAATGTTCCTGGTACCACATTATCATATAAAATATAGGTGCTAAAAAAAGCATTATAAGTATTCTTATTTCGATATTTGGCATCTGCAAATTTTAAATTCTGATCACCTTTTTCAACAAACGGCCAACGAACCTGAATAGATGGCCACATAGGTTTATGAGTTGTACTGGCCTTATCAGCAATAGCAGAAAAATAAATCGGAAGTTCATTAAATTGTAACTTTAGTTTAGGAAGACTCAAATCTTTTCTTCGAGCAATAAAAAATATTCGCTCACGTGATTGCGCGACTCCCATTGTAGCGCTATTTATACGAAATATCTGAACACTATATCCAGCTTTCACTAATCGATTATATATACCAATGGTATATGCTTTAGCTTTACCAGCAACTATACCCGTTACATTTTCAAGTATAGCTACTTTCGGCTGAAGCTTTTTTATGGTATCACAATACACATAAACCAAGTCATCCAATACCTGTAGCTTCTGACCTTCCTTAAACTTTTTTTCGACACCCCAAGTTTTTTCACGCTTTCCACTCATAGAAAAAGTAGAACAAGGTGGAGAACCATCTAAAATATCTAAGTCATATAATTCTTTAGGTAAATTTTTACGTTTGTTAAACTCTCTTATATCTTCTAAATAGAAATATTTAGGATTGTGATTAGCTAGATATATTTTTTGCATACGCTTATCTATTTCTACACCTCCCAAATGATTAAACCCAGCTAATTTATACCCCATTGTAGATCCTCCTCCACAAACAAATGTTCCAAAAACGCTTAACCCGTTTGATTTAGGATAGTCAGTGGCTTTTTTCCAGTTTAATTTTAAGTTTTTCATAGTCTTTTTTAATCGTATTAATATCTAACTCACTATTTATAAATGCTTTTTGTTTTTTTCTCATTTTCATATGGCAATTATTCGATTTTTGATTGATGATGATTACATTTGTAAAACCACACCTTTTTAAACACAGAGCCCAAAGGCTACTGGAGGACAAAAGTCTTCTAGTTGCTTTTGGGCTTTCATGTTTTTTAAAGGTGTGGTAATTTTTTTAATGCTGGAGGATTTTTTAACGTTATCCTACCAAAAACGTATTGCCTTAACGTAGTTTAGAACATTACTACTGGCGCTCTTATTTGTATTTCACTATTCATTTATTATAAGTTTTGTTTCCTGGTAAAGGAAATAGAATACCCGTGTGTTTGGCTTTGGTTTAAAACTGGATCCAACCGCATAGAATTAATATCTACATCAAAATCAATACAGGTATTTAAACTACCATTAGATAAACCAACTAAACGCTCAATAAACTTTTTAGCTACAGCTTGAGTTGTTTTTAGCACATCTATCTCGCTTTCATAACCAGCCGAGCTATCATATTTTTGTAGTACTAAAAAATATAAATGGTCACTAACTTTTACATTATCTTCATCTTTTGCAGATAAATCATGTGAAGGAATTATAGGAAGTAATGCAACTTCATTATCAGAATGCTTTAATTCTTTTGTGAATTTTGATAAATGAGAATCATCACCTACCAATTGCACTTTGGTTATTTCGGGAATTGCTGTTTTAAACTCTTCAGCAAATAGTTCTAAATCAGTTATTGTTAGCATTTCGTTTTTGTTTTTTAGCGTCTAAATGTTTTTTTACTAATAATACCAATACATCAAAAGTGTTGGTTTCTCCTACATCCTTAATATTGGAAAACATTGGTGTTTCGGCTAATGAATACAATACATCAACCATCCCTAAACTGTTTCCAGATGCTTCAGAATCCGAGCTTTTAACCAATACCGATAAATCAACGGTATTACCACTACCAATATCTAAATCCTGTACGGTATTGATATAGTTTTGTGAGGATGCAAAGTATAAATACACCGCATGCTTAACGTCATTAGGGAGTTTGGATAGTTTTTTAGCTCGTGTTTCTACTGTAGCAACATCATAGGCCTCTTTTTTATTTTCAAACCATTTTTTAGGACGATACAACGTAGCAATAAGCATGTTTAATGCTTCAGGACTTGCGCTTTTGGAGTAGTCGAAAAAGTGATTTAAAGATGCTAAATATTCAGCAAAAGAAATATCAGACAATGCATCAGATGGACCATAATATTTTACTTTTTTATGCTGTATTACGGGTAGTTTTTGCAACATAAAAACAGAATCAACAACTTTTACATTATCACCTTCTCTTTCCTGATCAATAAAATACACCTCCATTAACTGGCTTAACTGATTAATGTTTTCTGCTATTTTATTATGCTCCTCATTTTCCTCATTAAAAATCACTGCCCTGGTAATACCACAAATTTTATACGTCAGGTTTACGATCATTTCACGGTACCCGATTTGCTTTGTAATGTATTGATATACTAATCCCGAAAAATCAATGAATTGCTGACGAGTGAATTCATACCCGTTTTCAGGAATATGTAATACTGTTTTTGTTCCGATTATTTCTACTTTATGCATTCTTGAATTCTAAGTTTTTCGTGTCAATATTTATCCCAGCAGCCGTTAAGTCATTACCAAACACCTTACTTGCTAACTGAAGGTTTTCATGCTTTGTTAATGGTTTGATTTTGTTTTTACGAGCTACATAATGTGCAATCCCTTTTTTAACAATGTTCTTTTTGGCAGTACGTTCATTTAGGAATGAATCCATTGTTGCCATCATTTTACGAGCGCGCCTAGCTTTACGCATTTTGTTAAACTTAAAAAGCCAGTTAAATAAATTGATTAGAAACTTTTTCATAGGTGTATATAATTTTGGTCTTCGTTTAAATGCTGTAGTTGATCTACTTCTGTATATGTAGCTGTTTGTTTTGCATACTCAATAGTTAATGACACTATACTTGCTAAACCTATTTTTGTTATTTTCTGAGAAACTTCCTGACGTGCTTTAGCCTTCATAGAGGTGTTTTCTGTATACTGAAGATGTTCAGGAAACATCTCAACTGGTAACAAATCATAAGCTTTAGCTATTGCTAAGTGCACAATTGCGCTACGAATATGTAACAACAGTAAAGCATCTGGAGTACTGATTGGAGCTGTCGATTTTACAACAATTTTTAATTCATCGTATTTTGCTATTCCAATAATTGAAATAATATGCTCTTGTTGCACAACAGTTAACTGAGGAACTAAACGAAAATATAGTTGATGTGAATTATTGATATTATATATATCATTGAATTCCTTAGTGTTTTTAACGAATAAATCATTCGCTTTTTTATACTGATCAGAATCCTTCCATTCAGAATAATCACTTTTGTTAAGCAATAAAATAAGTCTATCTAAAGACTTGTAGCAACGTGACTTATTCGCTTTTTCATCATTTGTTAATTGCCATTCCCATGGAATTTTCTCATTATCATCAGAAGTGTATTTTCTACCTGAATTTGAGTGTGATAAATCCGCATTAGGTGCGTAATCGATATACGCTTTTAAAATTATGAATAACTGAATACGCTTTACTATATCATCAAGTTTAACGTCTGTATCAGTCCCTTTATAATGCGTTAACGCTTTTTCATACATTGGCTCACCAATAAAATCAACTACATCAGTAGTATTTAATTCTATATCGGTTTGCAATTTTTCAAACTTTAAATCAGCATCTAAAAAACCTAATAATGATTTTAATTCTTCCTGACCTGTATTGTTTTTATTAAATATGATTTCCATTACTGCTCTTGGTTTTTAGCTCGTTTTGAAGCGGTTAAATCTTGCTCTCTTTCTGCATTGATACGGTGAAAACCTACTTTTATATTTTCTCCTGGCCATTTCGTTTTAATCACGTCGTTGTATGATTTACAGATGTAAAATTCAGGTAATGGAGTAGATGTTATTTGGTGATTTTTTAAAGCATATAATTGCTCAGAGCCTGAGTCTGATTTACCATCTGCTCCAACATTAGCTAATGCAGAATGTAGCCCTAAACCTGCTACTGTGGCAAAATCGGCTTTTGTAGCAATTTCTAATTGTGCTTTTACGTAATCTTTTACTTTTTGCTCAATAGGGGTGATTTTCCAACCATGAGAAACAGCAGTACCACCCATTATTTCAATTACTTGCTCATTATGCCAAAATTTACCAACATTATCAACTCCAGATAATAACTTAGAAATTGAGCCGAGTATTGACTTTTTAAGATCCTCAAGCATTTGCTCCTTATAAATAGTATTGGTAGCGGTACAATTAGCTTGTAATTGTTTCTTTTTATCCTCCCAATATTTAGCCGGTGATTGAATATGCCACTTAATATTAAGCGAGTTGTTTGTTAAAGCTTCTAATACTTTAGGAATAGCCGTAGAGCGACGAATCCAAGGTAGCGAACTGTATACCTCTGATACTGCATAAGAGATTAACCCAAACGATTTAAACGAACTGTAATGCACGCAAACTTTATGTTTTAATGGTTGTTTAGCATCAAATAACGGATATATATCATACTTTTTATTACCTCCTGATTCATTCCAATCACCTATAATTACGTGACTAGGCCTCTTTGTTTTATCTGTTTTCTTGTATGCTAAACGACAATTAACAAAGGATAAATCCTCTATTTGAGATATACCGCCAACACCTGAATTAATGCCTATACGAGCGCCTAAACTCCTGAAAACCTTAGTAAAAACCCCTTGACAGTAGTAGTACTCAGTAGCGTTATGGATTAGACTCTCTTCATAACCATCAGCTTCTAACCAGGCTAATATCTCATCGTTTTTAATAGCCTTCTTTATACGCTTACCTTCATCAGTAACCTCATAAGTATATAGATATGGCCCTTGCTCTATTAACAGCTCAACCTTTCTATTCTGTAGCCTGTTAGCTAAATGGTTAGGGTATACGGTGTCTTGAATCTCTTTAGGTATATCGTTGTTAGATCCGTATGGTATCACCTTATAGTCGCCTATATCTAGTGTAGAAGACTCCCAATCACTGAAGGACTCAGTAGTTGATGAGCTACCAGAGTTAGCAGATCTACCTGATATCTCGAAGTAATTAACCTCACTATCAGCAAAGGATATATAGTCTTTATCGTTTAGTTTAGATATAGTTCTCATCTTCTTATTCGTATTGGTTTATTGTTAAAGCTCATGAGTAAAGGAAGGTAGCAATGCTTACACTCATCGGTGTCCGTGTTGACGTACTCAAGTAACGCGAAAGAGTTCTTAACCTTTGAGGACTTAGCTTGCTTACGTATAGCTGCACGATACACCTTAACACGTGTACCATTTAACTTCATAAAGGAAAAGCTGAAAGGAACTCCCTTCGCTGATAGTTTCTTCATGCTTGTAATAGCGGACTCAAGTGTGTGCGTTTCCATACTCATAGTACAAGTATATTGTATATATGTAGGCATATAAAGGACACATGCACATGACCCGACCCGGCAAATAGTTGGCTGAATTAAATAATTTTCTTGAATTTTTCACGAATCACGCGAACCCCCGTAAACACTGGGTTCGTCATATATCTAATATAAAAACGAGCGTGCATGTGCAAATAAGGTTCTGAGCGTGGCGGCCATAAACGTCACTTAAAAAAAGAAAACCGACAAGCCTAATAGGATTGTCGGTTGATTTTCAGTAAGTTGTGTTTTTTAGTTAGTTTTAAATTATAAAAAGTTGATTGTTTTATAACTTAACATGACCAATTATTTTACTAATTATTAAGAACACCTTCTTTTTTTTTCGATTGGTCTTTCATTAAGTAATAAATGTTTTTAAAGAGAATAGTTATCATGATTAATATTAAGCAAATAGTCAAACCAACTGAACACTTTCCATAAAAATCTAGACACTCAAACTCCAAAACTAAATCCCATAACCAAATAAGCTCAATTACTAATGGGAATATAAATACCGAAAGAGTTAAAATAGTTATAAATAACATAGCTACACACCCCCCCTTTAATATAAAGAATTTATTTACTTCAGTATAAATAGAAACAGGAACAAGGCATCTTATAAAATCATAAACATCTTCATCTTCTGCTGTTTTATAATCAAAATATTTACAAGCAACAATTTTTATTATCCGGCCTAAATCCATCTTATGAAAAGTGAGAATAATATACTTCAAAAGAATAAAAGCAAAAATAAGTGGCATAAAAGTTTTTGCAACTTCTAAATCTTTAATCTCTATCCCCATAATTGTTAAACCCGTTCCTGTAGACGTATCAATAAAGTAGTGCAATACAATCAACAACAGCATCGTGATAGTTAGTTGTTTGACTTCCTTTTCTAAGGACTTAGACTTATCTATTGTAATTGTTAAATAGGAATGTAATTGATCCCTATCATTCTTTTCTGTTAATCTTTCAATTTCAGATAGCTTCATTTAGTTAGTTTTTTAACCAAATGTACAACCTTTAAATAAAAATAATACTTGTAATTTTTAAGAGAATTAATGAATACCAGGCATTCCAGAAAATTCAACAACATATCCTTTTAATAGATCTGTAAATTCAGGTCTGCATAATAAATATTTCATTGCATCTGGAAGGTTTGTAGAATTCATTGGTAGTAGTTCAGGAGCTAATTTCTCTGAAGACTTATCCTTATGAATCGTTTTCTTACCGTGCTTATCTACTTTTATAATTTTAATTGTTTTACCCATAGCATTTACAAGGCACGGACAACTAACAGCATCAATTAGAAGCATTGGTAAATTATACCGGTTAAAATCGTTCAGCATTTCAAGTAACAATTCATAATCTTTTTGATGTGAAATAGTTGCCTGACCTCTATTCATTAAAGTAACAATCCAACCAGTAGAGTTACCATCATTATCAAATTCAATAGCTTTTTTAAATTTGGAAGCATGATCCTCACCAACCGACTCATAAGCATTAGCTGCCCTATCATGATACAATATCAATTCTTTACGCTTGTGATATTTAAAATACTCTCTAAACTTTTGCGCTAACACAGGTAAAAACGCAGGAGGGATGGTGTATAATTCTTTTAATATTCTATATATTTTATTGCTTTCAGGTTGCCCCAATACCAGGGAACACATATTACCCGTATCAAGCCCACCCTCAATTGGTCCATTGTGATTAATATACTTTAAATCCAAACTAGAAAACTCATGGTTTTTAGGATTCATTTCTTTATCCAATTCCTTGTAAGTAAACCCATCTCTAAACAAATTATGCTTTCCGAAATTAACATAAAACATTAATCCTTTTTCTAATTTTGGACTAATAGAAAGTATTGAAGTCATTACTTCTTTAAAGTCCATGGACTGTAAAATGTCTTTAAAAAATCCAGCACTTAATATATCAGCATTTACATAAGAGGAGGCTATATGAAAGAAAACAGAATCGGTTCGTATTGCTCTAAAACGTTCAGTCCAACGTTCCTTTTTCTTTTCTATTTTTTTAACCTCTAATTTATTACCATCCTTTTTTGCATGATGCAATTCAATTTCAATGTCATTTAAAATAAAAGCAGTTTGAACAAGTATTTTAATCTGCTTTTTGTTCATGTTTTTCACCTCACTTAAAAACCAATCATGCTCACCGTGGTTTGGGTTTGGCATATCGGAAGTAACTGTTTTACCACGATAATATGGTGATTTACCAAATACTTCTCTTTTACCACGAACAGCTGGTATTAATTTATTTAATTTTCTCTCTAACTGGTACTTCGCTTCATCAACTCCTACATGTTGATAAGAATCACCCGCACCTCCAGAAGGCTTGTCTTGAGATATTAATTTAAAATGAGTGCCAGTGTGCGCAGTCATAGAATGCCTAAAGCTAATAGGAGATTTATATGGTTTTTTAAAATGTTTTGGAGGTCGTTCACCAACCACAAAATGAATCCCTTCTATCCAACCGTTACGTTCCCAACCTTCAATAATGGAAGGCATCACATTTTTAGCGGCATTCATATAGGTATCAGAAGACAATGCTACATAACAACCAGGCATTTCATAACAAATGTCTTGATAACGCTGAGCTGCCACATCGGAAGTTTTAGAAGTACCACGTCCAGATATTAAAAACAAATCCTTTGGCTTAATCATTAAAATAATAGTAGTCAACCAATTGGAATAACGTAATTCTACGTCTTCAGCTTTTTTATCAATCTTCGTTTTCCTGCTCATAATTAAATAAGGTTTTTGGTTCTAGTCCAGCATCTTTTTTAATCTCTAACTTTTGAGATTCCTCTAATACTAACTGGTCAATTTGTTGCGCTATTAAATTACGGTTAGCAGATTCTAATCCTACATCTTCAGGAACCATCGTATAAATTTTGGTAGGCTTATCAAACAACTCTTTAGGAAGCTCTTTTTCTTTAGGATCAAACACCCCTCTAACTTTAGCGGCATCCATAATCATTTCCTTTGCTATTTTAAGGTCCTGTGATGACTTAGCTGTCTTAATAGTCATCTTTCGTAATTCATCCAATAAATCAGCATAAATATTACGCCAAGACTCTTTTTTAACCTGGTTATCTAAGTAGAAATGATTCAAAGCATCGTTGTACCTTGATTTAGCAGTAACTCCAGTTAATTTAGGGTAGTGAACTTGTAGTAGTTTTAGTATAGTGTTTTTAGGTTTTTGAGCGTTAAACCAACCACGTACAGCATCTAACTGATCTAAATACTCACGTAATTCATCTGGCAATACAGAAGAGGATCCCGTATCTAACCAATCTTGTAACATTTCGGCATGTAAGCCTTCAAATTCATATTTTTTACTCACCGAAAAATTGATTTTTTATATCTTCAAAAGCTTGTGCTTCTGCATCTTTATCAAGTATTTGAATTGCAGTAATATTTCCTTCATCTACTTGATCAAACAACGCTTGTTGTTTATTGAATTGCATTGTTAACCTGCCTTTATAGTAACTCTTATATACATCTGAAGTTTTATCACGCCATAGCGAAACAAAGGCATGTTTATTAAATCCAAGTCTAACAGCAATATCAGTTGGGGCAAAATTTAAACTAGCTAATTCATGTATTTGGTCATACTGAACATCGCTAACTAAACTTGGATTTAAAGGGAGTACTTTGGGCATAGCTCCTATTTTTTAGCTAATAATTTCTTTACAAACTCAAGTTTAGCAGTTTGTTCTTTAACTAAATCAGCACTACGCTGTTTAGCAACGTCATCCGTAGCTTCTTTTTCTTTCGCTTTGTTTCTATTTAATTTATTAGTTAAACTAGCAACCTGAGCGCTTAAATCAGCCGCGTTTAATTGCTCAATTCTTGACTGCCATTTCAGCTCTTCAAAAATTGGATGCTCAGCTAATAATTCGTTTTGAGTTTTGTAGTGTTCCAATTCAGCAAAAGCAAGTTTATTGCTAATGTAATTTTCAACTACAGTAGCAGCTATTTCTGATAATTGCTCCTGAGTCAATTGTTCAAACAATTCAGCGTGCTTATCTGCATACGTATCGTAAGCAGTAATTAAATCGGCCACTAATATTTTTAATACATCAGGGCAATCAGCTTCCTTTAAAAAAGGGAATTGAACACGCAACTTAATTGCAGGTTTTACTTCAGCAGGAATAGCAGCTATTTGTTGTGCAATTACATCAGCTTTAGCATCAGCAATAGCTTTTTCAATTACAACTTTTTGTTCGTTCTCAGTTTCAATACCCAGTTTTGTTCTAAGCGCTTTTAGTTGATGATAATCAAAGTCTTCAGGATTATACACTAATAAAGCTTTTACTTTATCAAACTCAGGTGTTTTATCTTCAACGGATCCAACTCCAACAACTTTTACTTTCGCCACTACTGATTTACTCATGTAAATAGTAAACTGGCGTTCGGTGATACCAACTAACTTACAAGCCTCATAAATAATGGTGCGCAAATTGTCAGGAGTATCTCCTATACGGTTAAATGAGTTTTGAGCCGACAATGATTTACCAGGTAACTTATTATATAAGTTCTTTGCTCCAGTAAAGCTTCTATCATGCTGTATAAACTCAATGACATTTTGTTTTGTCATAATATCAAAATTTTAATAATTATCTTTTAATCAGTTACAAGTTAACAAGCACACGTCCTTATTTAAAGGACAAAAAGCGTTCTGAACTCAGAACGCTTTTTTATACTTGATTTATTCTAGCTTCGTGATAGCTCATTGAATACATAAGAACTCGCTCCGTTTTTGTACGCTTTAAACGTAATACGGGAACCAGCCAATCCTTGCCAAGCAACACCATCTTTAAGATTAAATGCTGCTTCACTAGCTGCCAATGAAGCAGGATTAGCTCCACCACTACCAATTAAAGTATACACACCACCATGACTAGCATTAGTAAGATCTGTTAATGCAGTAGGAACGGTATTATCCGTTAATTGATATTCACCAGAACCATTAACTACATCTACCGTAGTAGCATCAGCCGCTACAGTATTAGCAGTATCAAACGTGAATGTTCCTGAATACCTTCCTGGTACATAAGCCGATTTAGTAAACTGCTGAAACTTAATCATTGTTTTTGTAGCCTCGTTGTTATCCTGACCTTCAACAATCAAACTTAATGGGTTACACATACTACCAAATACTTTGTAATATGAGTTAGGATCAGTACAAGCACCAATTTTAACCGCTACAATAATATTTTTGTTCGTCCAGTTTTGAATAAACTCATCTTTTTCTAATGAATCCCCTGGATGATAAAATTCAGGTAATGAAGTAATACCAACAGCATCCTCTTCACCTTCAGAAGTTACAGGCAATGAAATAGAACTAGCAGTAGCAGAAAGTAATATTGCATACTTACCATCTTTAAAAGTAATAGCACCATCTATCACAACTCCTTTGTCATCCCTTGCAGGAAATACAGCAACTTCAGTAGCATCAATAATAACTATCTCAGCTTTTTTACCTTGAGGAGCACCGCCTTTTGCGGGTTTTTTTATGTCAACTTTTACGTAAGCCATAATGTTTTTAATTTTTTAAATGAAACAAAAGCTCCCCGTTACCAGGGAGCATTTTAATTTATCCTCTAGCAACTTCTACAAAGTCACCGTTGATGTATAGTACCGTAATAAACGCACCTGCACCAAGAGTCATTGCAGCTGTTAAACGGAACTCACCACTATTTGCAATCGTTGTAGAGTTAGTATCACTACCTCCTTTAATAGTGTATTCTTCACCATCTACTGCATTTTCAATAGTTGTAATTGCAGTAGCACCAGTATTGTCAGAAGTAACAAATACGTTATGCGCAATTGCATCTGCAGTAGTAGCACCATCCACTAAAGTTAATTCAGGTAACACATCAGTATCAGTAGCTAATTTTCTGTACAACTCAATAAATTTACCTCCAGCTAATGCTTGCAACACTAATAGATCTCCATTTTCTAAAACCATATCAGCACCACCATCTAATAAGATGTTAGCATTATGCTTAATCGTAGATTTATTAGTATCTGCATTTCCTTTTAAGTAAATACGTTGCCCAACTACAGCATCAGAAAAACCAGTCACATCAGTTGCAGAAGTATTAAACTCACCAACTAATAATGCATTATGGTTAGCTAATGGTAATGCAGTTGCATTTGCCGCTACTGGAATGTAAGTGTCAGTTAAAATCTCCACATCATTACAAAAGAAAATTTGATTTTCAAAAGTTTTAGGAGCACCACTATCTGGCTTCACACCAAAAGCAGAAACATGAGATCCGAGCTTATAATCTGCATACGCATCAATATCTCTTTTTGATTTCTCAATAGTAAATACATTCTCTTCTCCTGGTTTATCCATTAACACAGAAATATTATCTTCAGTAGTAATAAAAAACAAATCAGAACCTTCCATTTGAGCTCTCTTATCAAACACAATATTTGGGTATCCTTCTACATAATCAATTTTACCTTTATAATCTGAATTACCTCCTTTTACTTGAGATCTTCTCTCATCATAAGCGTTTTTCCAATACGGAGCTATATATAAATATAAACCTGGTTGCACTCTCAATTCATAAGGTATCAATTTAGCCGCATCATTAATTACATCATATACATTTGTAGTAGTCAGTTTAGGTAAAGCAAAAGGCTTAAATGATATACTTTTGTTCAAATCAATATTCTTTAACAATCCGTTCATACGGTTAATAAACAAACCTGGAGTATCAGAATCAGTATTATCATGGTACACACCTTTTATTAAAGCAATCTTATCTTCCTTACGCGCTTGCTGTCTTAATCTTTCCATCAAGAATTCAACAAAATGCATTTTAAAAGGAGAAGACCCTTCTTTATTAAACATAGTATTTAAGTATGTTTTCTCAATAGCTTTTAACTGAGTAGCCGTCCAAGTAATATCAATTTGCACATCGTACACTTTACCTTTAATAGCTAAAAACTTTTGAACGTTTTTAGGCAACCATTTTTTCTTTAATCCTTGAGTGATTTCACCCGTCACCAACATAGAATACGCTATCTCATCAGATACATTAGAAATCACTGGCCAATGCTTTGGTATATCTAAACCATCACGGAATAAATCAATAACTTTTTCTATATTCTTACGAGAATACGCTCCAAAGTCTGCATTAATCTTCTGAACATTTACAGCATCACTCCAATCAGTAACAGCAATAGCTTCACCATTAGATTTTAACAATACATTTTTATTCCAGTTTCTACCTTCAATAGCCGCATAGGTTTCATTAACCGCGAACACATGCGTTTTACTATGTTTCATAGCTCCAATTCCTTTTTGGGTTTGTATTACAGCTTCAGGGTCATCCGTTTCAGGGTCACCAGTTAGTTTTGCAACTGTAGCTTTAAGTTTTGTATTTTCTTTTTCAGAAGCACCAACACGACTAACTAAAGCTTGTAGTTTTTCTCCAAGTGATTGCTCTTCAGCATTTGGATCTTCACCTCCTTCAGGTGATTCCTCTGAAGCCATGAATTCATTAAGAATATCATTAGATAATTCAACTTGTTCTTGAGCTACATTTTTCTCGTTAAATGTTGCTTCAAATTTTTCCGCAAATCCTTCTACACCAGACTCCTTGTCTAGTTTTGATTTGTCTTCAGCAGATAAGGCTAATTTTTCTTTTGACTCAGGGTCAAAACTAATTAGGCCCATAGCTGCAACAAAGGCTAAGATTTTTTGCCAATTCTTTTTCATCTTAAATAATTTTTATTGGTTCATAAATGTTTGAACTGCAGATGTAGTATTTGCTAGTTCGGTTACTTTCTTAATCGCATCGTTTAAATTTCCAACGCCATCAGCTAAACCATGAGATATTGCATCTTCAGTAAAAAACATTTTACCGTTAAGCAGTCCGTTTACGTTAAGGTCTAGTTTGGATTCTCGATTTAGTTTAACACCGTTTTGAAATTTTATAGCAAGCGGATTAAGAAGTTCTTTTCTGATTTCATCATAATTGCCTTCTAAGGCTAGTTGAAATGCTTTATTTTTTTCAGAAGACGGATCTGCTACAATTGTATGTATATCCAAACCTTCTTTTGCGTAGTATTTTTTCCAGTTCGTCAATTCTACCATTACTCCAATAGAACCAAAACTTGCAGAAATATTATTTTCAGCCATTACATAATCAGTAGCTGAAGCAATCCAATAATTAGCTGAAGCACATAAATCACATATAGCTACTACTGGTTTTTGTTTGTTTTGTAGAAAATCTAAATAAGGAGCTACTGCGGATACTTGACCACCACCCGAATCACATACCCAAACCTGACCAACAACATTAGGGTTGTTTTCAAATGCTTGAGCCATAGCTACCAATTCATCAGCACCCCAATACCACCAATTACCATATTTAAACATAGGGCCAGTAATACGGATCACTCCAATACTACCCTCCTCAATATCTTCATCAGCACGTACCTCTTTACCTGTAGGAGTGATAACACTTCTGATTAACGCCGCTTCTATTTTAGTTAAACCAGAAGCATCACCCATTACATGGTTAGCTATCATCGGAAAAAAACTTAAAGCAGTATGTGGTTCTAACAACCAAGGACCTCGGAGTATAGAAGCATCAAATTGTGGTGTATTCTTTTTCATTGTTACAAGATTTATAACAATGATACTAACAGCCTAACTATTTATAAAGGACACTATAATTCAGGGTATGAAGTAAATGATAGCCAATAGCTATCAGAATAGAATAATATGGGTATTACAATAAAAAAAGAGGGTAGTTTTTAGAGGACAAACCGTGGCTAAATATTACAATAGCCGATGCAGTATAGGTTTGTCTGTTTTATTATCTCGATAAATGAGTTTTTGCCATGCTTCAAGGTTCTGATTGGTGTATGTTACTCCATTTTTTTTACAAAATTCAATGATAGCTTTATTCCTAACCCCCTTAACATTCTCCTTTAACTCATTAACATACTTAGCTCCGTTACACCAATTCACCAATGCTATTTCAAATAAAGGTTTTAAAAAATCAGTAATCTCTTTTATACCTTGCTCATCAAAATCAACAAAACTATAGCGCTTGTCAACTTGCTTTTTATCACGTTCACCTTTTCTATTTTCAACAGATAAATACAGGGTAATTCCTTCTTGAATCTTTGGCTTTTTGTATGTAGGTTTTAATCGTTGTAAAATAAACGTTCCTAACCCACTTTTCTTTCTAATATGAAATGCTTTAACATCGCTACCATCTATTAATGTTTCAACCTCTGTAGTGAGTTGATTAGCAAAAAATGTAGATAAATATATAGGCAACGGAAACGGAACAATTTGATTATTGTTTTTCATGATTAGTAAGTACTATTGGTTACTCAATATTACTAATTAAATCACACGTTCACAATAGGGTAACTGTTATTTTATTAATAAAATTGAGGTAAGTAAACCCACTGAAAAACAAACGGTTCCTATTATAAAACCCTTCCCTTTTTGGAGTCTTAATTTCTCATATTTTGGTTCAATTACTGCAAGCCTATTTTCTAATAATAAAAGCTTTTCATCCTTGGTATTATGTAAGGCTTCTAACTGAGTAATTTGCAGTTCTAATTTATCAGAAAAAACCAACGCCTGGACAAACTTATTTTCAAAGTCCTGATCAAGTAAACGATGGTAATCAACCAATTTTATATTGGCTTTATACAATGCTTTAGCCGGAACAGATATTAATACATTTGAATTTTCTAAAGTACTATCTATATGCGTTTGAGATAAAAGTAGTTGACAAGCTGTCAATGTTACGAATAGCAATAGCTTTTTTAATACGTTTTTCATAGTGTGTATTAGTGGTTTTGGTATGTATTATTTTTAGTTTAAGAGAATCCTTTAGTACTTGAATTTCACTTTTAAGTGAATCAATACTTTTAACCTGGACTGCTTCGGTTTTTTTCAACTGGAGGTATTCCGGTTTAAAAGTTTGTATTTCATTTACTCCTGAAGTAGAGCTCCACGGATTAGAAAGGAAAACATTCATAATCAAACTCAGTATTAGTAAAATAACTAACACACTTCCTTCAGGTTGTTTTAATACGTCCATATTACATGTGGTGATTTATCTGGATCGTTGTCCAGGTGAATAAAAGACCCACTTACTCCAATTCTATTAAAACCAACTTCTAAAGCTGCTTTAATTATCTTATACCTTCCAGTACTAGAATAACATTTAACATCTACGGCCCTTCCTTTAGTATGAGCACTACCATTAACTCCTCCTACTTTTTTATTATGTTTAGGAGTTCTATATCCTGAAGTAATTACAAAAGAAGTTTTAGATAAATCTCTCGTTTTATCTAACATCAATAATGTAGATTCACTCATAAATTTACCTGAGCCAGGTTCGTCCGGACTATCGAATTCTGATATTTTAAAATACTTAAGCTCCATAATTATTTATTTTGATATTTAATAAAACGTCCATTTATCTTGTCACAGGCACTTTTAGCATCTTTTGGTATTATGTACAGACTTATAGCAATAACCTCGAAAATAGCGCTGATTCTGTCATAATTGGAAGCATAATCCGCATTGGTAGTTATGCTTTCCACACGTTCATGAAAACCTTCAGTTACATCCTTCCTAAAACTCTCGTAGCTTTTAATTAAATACTTAGAATCTGTAGTGTTAATTCCTCTCTGCCTAAAATTAGTATCAGCCTGTGCACAGTATTCGTTTTCAACATCAATAAACATGGTGTTTATTTCATGCTTTAATCGCTGACCTGAATAAGATGCTAAATCTTTATTACTTAATAATTTATTTAAATACCTCTTTAATACCGAAATATTCAATCCTACTAATTCATGTAGTAATTCAGTTTTATAAGGATCTGTTTTTCCTTTAGAAGTAAAATCGATATCATGCATTTTTTCCAATACTGAATCTGCAGTAGCATGTACATCATGATATTCTAGGTTTTTAATATCCTTTTTTTTACGCCTACTTTTTACATATTCAATTATCGTATCCTTAAATGTGTACAGTACAAATGCTATTAATAGAAATATAAATGTAAGTACTGGTGTCATGGTGCCGAGGCTACCAGAAATGTCTTTTAAAAAATCCATGAGGTAATTAGTTTTGTTTTTTCTTAACAGCAAGTAACAGTAAATAAAAAGGTGTTGAAAGGACTAATAAACCTGTACGCAAATACGGAGTCCATATCCCTTTACCAAACATTTCTAATAGTTTACCATACCTGTAGTCAAATTCACATTTTTTATAAAACCACCTGACTCCTGAGTATTTTTTAAGATCAATTAAATACAAATAATCATGTACTAAAGCTGCTAAAGAAAGGTTTGGTAAATCATCCAAGTCTTTAACAATACTCGCACCATCAAATTCATCAGGATGTTGCTCAAAATAATCATAAGCCTTTAGTATCCACATTTTCCAGACGCCTTGTATTCGTTTAATACGTAAGTATTCTAATACGTCTAATCGTTTGGAATCCAAACGCGCATTGGTTTGCGCTTTTGTTTCTCCTGGTACCGGTTGAAAAAAATTGTTTTTACTGAATAACATTATGCTTGAGTTTTAATTTCGTAATCATCTGAAGTCATTTTAGTCCTATCTAGTTTGTAATAAATAGGATCTGCTTTTGTAATATCTAACAAACCATGAGCTAACCTTAAATTATGAGAAGCTTCAGGCATATTAGCATCAAACCAATCCATTAACTCATCATACTTCGCTTTCGGCATAGAGACTTCTTTACTATATTCAGCTTTTTTATTTATGGTAGCGGGTTTAATTTCTAATTTTTGACGCGTGAAACCTACAGGAACTTCTTCATCTGTACCTGGATCTATATAAGCAGCTCTCGGAACCAACACATAATCCTCTATAGTAAAAATCCAGTCGCCAGTTGCAGGTATACGAGATTCTAATGCTATTTCTATTTCTACAATACCCGATTGTAAAATTGCGCCAGAACGGTCATTAGACTTTATAATTACTTCTACTTTTGATTGTATTATTGGTAACATATTTTTTTATATTAATCCGGTTCCGTTAATTAGTTTGTTATGTATTTCTGTAACTTCTTCAGGTGTAAATTCTTTTTTAACAAATGCGAAAGTGTTTATTTTCCCATCTAAATCCCATGCACTATCACCAGATCTACCACCTATATAAGTTGATACATTTGGTATATGATTTAAGCCTACAAACGTTCCAGCATTTACAGGTGTATGAGGCTTTAAAATTCCGTTGTGATACATTTTTACACCTCCTGAACCTGAACCACCATACGTAAGAATTGAAGTGAAATATGTACCTAATGCTGTTGGATTGGAATAGTATCCGTAAAAAAAATTAGAATAACTTCCTTTAGAGAGTGCTATATATCTTATTAAATTTGAAGTACAATAAAACCTTAACGTTTCAGGATAACTGGTGTATATATAACAGTTATCATTCAAATCCCTTTTCATATATATTATTATAGAAAATGGCAAATCATCAACCCCATCATTAGCCTTAAAAGCTTCCGAAGAGTTTAAAACTAAATCGTTAGATGTATTAAAAATCCCTGATTGCCCTGAAGGACCAGCTTCATAAGTTAACGTATCCGTTGTAGGTGTTAATCCGTTTATTTCATCCGTGGTGTTTCCATTGAATTTACAGTAATACGAAAAGATTGATTCCATTACTGAATTTTGACTATATACGTTTAAGTGCGGTGTATTCATTACGGACTTACGATATAAGTTAAACCTAAGCGACCTACAGACACCATTTTATTTTCTTCAATTTCTAAACCATTTGGAGCATCAACAAAACCAACTGGCGCCCCAACATAGGGCGTTATTTTTGCATTATACCCAGTTAATGGTTTGATACAACAATTAAAATCAGCGTCTAACTCAATATGTTCATCTAAGGTTAAAACAACGTTACTGTTTTTAATAATTAACACGCATCCTTTATCGGAATTCAAGAAATTACGGGAAGCCGTAACTTCAATATATTTTAAAGTATCTCTTACTGAATACCAATTATGCCAACCATCCTGATCAGAATTGTATTGCCTATAAAATATTTCACCAGTATACCCCGATGTTAATTTTTGTGTTACATGATCATACCCGTTATTTGTGTCAGTATGCGCACCATACACTTCTAAAATTGCACCTTGTAAATTAAAACTAGGTGACATTGTTTTTAAAGGCAACTGAGTAGCCGAAGGATAAACACTATAAGTAACCGTATTAATGGTTAAAGCTGGTGTATTGAAATAATACACTCCAGGTACTTTATAATTATCTAACTGAGTAATTGTAATTAATTGAGGAGTGTTTATGGCCCCGATTATAGTAAGTGTACTATCACCATCCTGAGTAGTTATGGTACCATTTAAAAACTGTATTGGCCTAACATCTTTAGTTTCAAAGCTTAGTTTAGTTCCTTTATTAGTATAAGGAGCTGCTAAACTCATTGGAGCATTTACTCCTGAAAACTGAAACACTTCACCAGAGGAATAGGTTACTAATAACTCAAAACGATCATGCATGAGTTCAAAAAACTTCGTAAAATCAGTATAACTAATACCAGGATACTCTAATATTACTTTTTTAGTGAATAAAATACCTGCTTTTGACAGTCGAGGAGCAACCGAGACTCTTATTTTACTAGGTTTACCATAAATTTTGGTAAAATCAGTTAAAATCTGATTCCCTGCAACGGATTTTATTGCTACACTGCACGGACTTCCTAGTAAATTGATATTTCGCTGAAAACTCATAGTACAATTTTAGCACCATTTTCACCTTTTATAAAGGACACTTTAGGTCCGAAGCTCTCCAAAAAAAAATAAAATTAAGCTGAGATTTAAAAAAATAAAATTTTCAAATCTCCCAAACTGCATATAAAACTGTAACATTGTAACATTTCAAATTCTATACTCATAACTGACTGATATAGTTATAGTTGTTGTGTTACAATATACTTTTTTAGTTTTGTAACAAACGTTACAAAGAGAATATAAAACTGTAACAGCTTGCTTTTTTAGTTATAGTGTTACAGTTTTTTTGTAACAATTAAATAGTTGTTACAAAAAGTAAAATAAAACTGTAACAGCAAGAACTCCCTATTTACAGTATCTCAGAGCCGATTTTCCTACCCTGTTACAATGTTACAGTTTTTTTTACTTTTTAATGGTTTGGGGGGTGTGGGGTAAGAGTGCCGTTAGTGCGCCCGATGGTTAAAAACAATTATTCTAAAAATTACCGTCCAACATCGGAGGGAAACGTGATTTAACTGCATAAAAAAACCACTCGGTTAGGAGTGGTCTTTTATTTCATATAAACGTAATTACGTTTATATACTTGTTAGGTTTAATACTACGATAGTGCATTTTCATAAACATTACCACTTACTTTAAATCTAAAGTCTTTTAAATCCTTCCCTAAATACCACCCCTCTTTTTTGTTTTGAGAAAATGTATTATCTAACTTCCAGCATCCCTCTTTTTCACACCAGTAAACTTGTTGTTTAGTATCCTCTAATTTTATATTTTCTTCAAGTGTTACATCAACATCAATTAAAGTGTCACCCTCATAAATTTCTACACCATTACAATCTTTAAAGCCTGTAAATTGCCCTACTGTTTTTTCATTTACAATACAATTATGGGCTTCATCCGTGTTTTCCCAAATTTGAGCATTCCCCGCCCAATTCATTATAAATCCGTATTTCCAAATACCTTTTGCTAATCCTCTGTACTTTATCTCTCTATTTACCATCTTCTAAAGTTTTTAATTGTGGTTGAAACTGAATAAGGAATTTTACTTTTGTTTTCTCCTAAATCCATTGGCTTAGTTCTAAAATCATTCAGTATTTTATTTACTTGATTTTGTTTGTCTTTTTCGTCTGTATAATCAATAGAAATTGTTCTAATATCTCCACCGTTATCATTTTTCCACCACTTAATCTGTATTCTAAATTTGTATGTTTTCATAATTTATCGTTTAATAATCCGTACTAAAACCTAACACAATATATACTCCATTGTTCCGTAAAAACTACACAACGATAGTATATACAACACGTTAGCAGTAATTAACCCGAAATGAAATAATAATATGAGCTTCCAAAATTTTTGAATATTGGATGGATAGTATTGTCTTTTGGTCTAAAATTCTCACTTAAAAAGTCGTGGTCTGTTTTCATTGTTACAGCATTTAAAGGTTGTGGTAAACCTAAAGGTGTTCGGCTAAACTTCATTTTGTCGGGATTATCTGTATCAAAAATTATGTAGTCTGGTTTTTTTAAAATTTTCATAGTTTTAAAATTAACTACTGCTAACACCGTATAAAATTAAGTGCTTTCAGTATTTGGTTATTATTCGTTTAATTCAATGTTTGTGCTTCTTTACACGGTGGATTTTCCTATCGGAAAATGCACCTAATCTTATACAAGTCGTTAGGCGCAATTAAAAAAGCGCATAACATTATATATAAAGCAAAGAAGTAAAAGCCTTTGCGCTCTTTGCAATTGCGCTCAATCAAAAGAGGTGTGAAAAACACCCCATTTGCTTTTTGTCCGCTGACGTGTTAAAAAGGCAAGTCGCTATACGGTGCTACTGTAGGTATCCCAATATTTATTGGGCGATTAATCCACATGTCGTGTTTGATTTTCAAATCTTCTATATCATTAATACATTGAATTACAAAACCTTGTAAATGGTTTCTTAGGTCGAACATATTCGTAATTGGTTTATCTATATTTAACTCGGCATCAAAAGAAAAAGGAGATTGCTCTAATTCTTTTAAATCAACACGGTTATAAGGTTGAGCGTATAATTTATTCGGGAAAAATATAGAGTAGAAAAAATTTATAGCATGAGGGAAATATAATCTCATTCCTGTTTTGCTTATATCAAACATTATTTCACCAAAACAACCAAAATCACAAAAAGGCTGTCCGTTTTCTCCCTCATCATTCCACCCCCAATGCTCACTATCTAACCATTCATTACTAAATAGGCTTTTAATCTTAATACTTTCGATTAAATCAATATTAAACGACTGGTTTTCTTTGTAGTTATATCTAATTGTTTTCATAATTTGTTTTCTTATTACCGTAAACAGTTTTCCTAAAAAGTCAAACCCTTTACTACATTTAATTTCCTCCGCTTTTTTTACTTCTTCGCTTCATATACTTACCGTTAGCAAACATTAAAACGATTTGCTAACACCGTGTATAGTGTATAGCTTGGCTTGTGCCTAATTCAAAGTTCTGTTTATATCTGCCCATAATTATCAATTTTTTGCCAACGCTTTTTTAGCAAGTTTGCGGTTAAAATAATTGCGGTGATTTTTCTTTAACTTCTGCAAACACAAAGTGCTGTAATGTTTTAAAGTTTATGCTTGGGTTTTTGTGCTTCTTTACAAAGTTCCAAGCATCTTCTTTTACAACATCATAAAAAACAGTATTTAGTAATTGCGGTATGCTTCTACTATTAAATCCTTTATCGTTTTCTATTTTAGCATACACTTTATCAACTAAAGCAGTTGTAACAAATTCTTTTGCAATTTCTTCTTCAACCATCTTTTTGCCTTTAATTTCAGAAGCACCCATAACTTTAGAATGTTTCTCTTTAAATTCAGATGTTACAATTTTAGCAAATGTGTTTCTACCATATTTGTTTTTAAAATCATAGTTCTTAATTACAATTCCTTCGCCAACACCTTTTCCGTCTTCTATTAAAAAAACGTTTTTCATTAATTGGTTTACTAACTGCTCATAACTTGCATTTGTAATTATGCTAATTGGCGCAATAAAATTTATTTCTTTTGCTTCAAGTAGTGGTTTATAATCATCATAAGGCAAGTAGTTAATTTTATCGTCTGCTTCGTGCGTTATTTCGCTTTCGTCTTTATCAATAGCAACATCAAATACATAAAAGTTTCGCCAAGCATCTTCTTTATAGGTTTTTAAAGAATGTGGTACAAGCCATTCGCCATAAAGCCTATGTTTTGGATTTTCTTTTAAGTATTCTAACAAGTTGTTTTGTTGCTTAACCCAAGCATAAAAACCAGCATTATCAGATTCTAAAGTTAAATGTCTTTTTCGGCTTCCTGCTTGCACTTCGCCCTTTTCATCTATCCAAACACTTGCGTTTGTTCCGTCAATTTTTGGGAATATATAAGTTCTTCCTAATTCAATATTTTGTACTTCGGTTGTTCCAAATCTTTCTAAATGTTGATACTTTTTAAATTCCATTGTTACTCTGTTTTGCTTCCTGCGTCAGCAATTTGCCACCACAAAAAAATTAATAATTATTACTTTAGTTTTTAATTCGAAATTCAGTTCTTTTATACGCTACACACCATACACAATTACGTTAATCACAATCATCAATGCCTCTTATCGCTAGAATAAGTAATTTCAATCCTGCAAATAGAAGGTAGCCAATCAAAATGATTGTAATCAAGGTGTTGTCGTCTAATGTCCTTAAGTATTCGATAAATTCTATCATTCTATTTTTAGTTTTAGTTATACCAGTATTCAGTACATTTTAAACAATAAGCCCGTCTATCTGAAACTCCTGAAGACACTAATTCAGGTATTGAACAATTGCACCAGGTGTTTCCGTTTTCATCTGTAGTAGGTTGCTCAGTCATTAAAAAACGAAGTGGCCTTTTTACTTTTTTAAACTCATAAACAAATACAAAAGGATTTTCTTTCCATGAATCACGACCAATTATCAAACACCAAAGGGTTTTGAATGAGTTTTTAGCGGAATTAAGGTTGTATATAAATTGTGTAGTGCGATATTCCTCATCAATATAGTTCAGCCAGAACTTACCACTTGTTTTAACCCCTTCGTTTTTAGAATCCTCTTCAGAGATATCATTTAACCGTTCAACTCTAACATTGGTTACTTCTAAAAAGGTTCTGCATACTGATTTAGGCATGTGAATAGATGGCTTCCAATTGGTCATTGGTATAAACTGATCAGGATCTACAACGGTACAATGTGCATTGGTGCTTTCATCGGCATATTGAATTAATGGATCCTCAAAACCGTAATGACTTACTTTTCTGAATTTTTCACGTACCCACATTACATCACCAATATTGTATTTTGGTTTAATGTTTTCTGCAAAATGCCATCTAGTTACTCCCATAGTGGGTCTATTGATAAATAACTGAAACAAGCCTCGTCTTACTTCTATAGATAATTCATAATCATTATAATATTTATCTAACTCAACAACCCTGCGAGTTTGTGTTTTCGTGTCATTAGAAATAGCTGCTACCATTTCTGTATTGAATAGTATTGGTTTAGTTTTCATAACTGATTAGTTGTTTTTAAAAAATTAAGTTGTTGTTTCTCCAGGTTCACCATAGTATTGGCAATATTGCATAAAGCTGTAGCCTGAGGAATAGCATCCTTGTCTACCATAACCTTATCAATCATTGTTTTTAAAGAATCCTCTAATTTTATATGAGTAGCTGATTTTTGGTAAGTAACCATATCAGGAACTGTAACTTCATCTACTGTTTTTGACTGAGGCACTACTACAGCACGTTTTTCAGTAAATGGCACTAATGAGTCTATAAACTCATCAACCTCATTTACCAAAAGATTAAACGTACGGACTGTTGTAAACACTACTACATTTCCACTAACTGATTTATATTTATTAATAGTAAACACTAGCCCTCTATAGGTGTATTTATTATCAATTAAAGCATCTAATTTATTTTGAATTTCTTGAGTCATTTTTAATGTTTTTTAGAAGTTTATTTTTTAACAGAATAAGCTCTTTTAAAGCTTGAGGATATTGACTAATGGTATTTTTAGACATTAATTCCTTGTTGGAAAACAACTTTAAGTTACCAGGAGAAAAATTTTGTTTGTTACCATCAACAAAAACAATGTTATCCGTAGTCTTTAATTTCACCGAATGATGTTTTTCATATACAATACGGTGCTTATGTTTCCAAACGCTGGGTTGTTTTATTTTAACATCGGTATACCCATCTGTAGTGATATGCTCCGAATGTAAAGGCAATTGATTGTGTGGTGTACTTCCTTTTTGAAACTGAGTAGCTTTTAATTTTTCAATTGCTTCAGCCGACATATACTCCAATTGCTTTTTACCTTTAGTAAACGGTATATTTCCTTTTTTTAAATAACTATCCTGTTTACGTTGTTCAATTAATTCTTTAGGTATTACCAGTTCTAATTGCTCTAAACGTGTACTTATACCAGTATAACTCCTGTTAATTGTTCTAGCAATTGTTTTAACGGGCATCAGTAAATAGTTCTTTTTTAAATAAGCATCTTCTTTTTTAGTAAAAGAGGATCTACCACGCATAGCATCAGCTGTAAAAGCTCGGCTTTGCTCCTTAGTAACCGACAAACCTTCTTTTCGCATGTAATTATTTATAGGACACACTGTTATTCCTAACTCCTTAGCCATGTTTCTACGGCTTTTTGTTTGGTAGTTGTCCCGGATAAAAACAATGTTTTGTGGCGTGAGTGTTGTGGTTTTCATTAGATATTTGTTTTATCTACAAATGACTTTTTACTCTGGTTAACTAAGTAATTATCTCTACTGCTTTTTTGCATTTTCCTGATATTTACAGGTACTTCTTTCCAGTTGTAACCGTTATTAATGTCACTAAAATTGTTTAAATCTTGGTAACTAATTGTAGCTACAAGTTTTCCGTTTTTTGTTTGTAGGCCTATAACCTCAATATTTGTTATGTTTCCCATAATTTTTACTTGTTAATGATTATTATTTATTCGACAATTTTTTAATTAATTAAAACAGACTGGTTTGCCTGTCTAGGTAATTGGTTACTAGTATCTCGTTTTTACGGTTTTTAATATTTGATCTTTCACCTAGATTTATTACGTTCATTTTATAGTCAGAAGCAAAATCTAAAACAGCTTCATGATCAAATTCTGACAAAGCGCATTTAATACCTGAGTTAGCCATTATTTTAAAGCAATCCTCTGTGTCGTTTACCGTCCATTTTGGAACTTTATAATAATGTTCCGTATCTAAGTAAACAGGATCCAAATAAACGAAAGCCGATTTTTTAGGAGTTAAACTATCGGAAAAACTGATTTTTTTTAAGACTTCACGAAAATCTACATTAGTTATTTTCGAATCTTGTAAACCTAAAAATGTAGGTTCAATATTATTAATCAACACCTTTTTTGTGTTACAAATACCTAAACGTAGTGTATCTCCTTTTCCTAAATACGTGAAGTTTGATAACAATAAAAATCGCACAGCTTTTTTCAAAGGATCTGTCTCATTATTCTTTTTCCAGTATTTAATCATACCTTCAGAAATAGGAAGTATTTGTATTTGCTTAATCAATTCCTCTTTATGATCAAGTATTACCCTGTATAAATTAGCTACATCATCATCAAAATCATTTAGTATTGAATATTTCGGTTTTGGAAGAGTGAAAAAACTCCCTCCAGCACCAAAGAACAATTCAATTCTTAACTTGTGTTTTGGAAAATGACTCTGCAGCTGAGTTTTCATCCTTCTCTTATTTCCTAATCTTGTTAATATCACAACTAGTCCGTTTTAAATTGTTTGTTGTATAAATACATTACTGTTTTCACATAGGCATCAGTAACCCAATCCTTTGAAACTTGTTTTTCAAACCTGATTGTTTTGCCCCAATGTCCGTTGGTTAGCACCGTTTGGTATGCAATTACATATCCTTTAATACTATAGTTCATTCCCGTTACAGGCTCAATAAAAACGCGTAACCCTCTTTTTAAAAGTTTACCTGCTAATTCCTGAATTTCTAAAGTGTTAGTAAGGGGCCTCATCTGTATCCATTGGTTTAATTGGTTCTTGAACTGGTGCAGTAACCACAGGGATATCGTTTTTAGTTTTTATATAAAACATTTCCTTAGCTCCTTCACCGGCTATACGTTCTACAATTCTACCATCAGCGCTTTTTTCAATTTCTGGTGGATTAAATATATATTCCTTGTATTTACAGAAGGCTTCTACTGATTTTTTAAATCCGTTTGCTGATTTTTTGCCTACTTTTTTATAGGATTCAAAAGCTTGGTCTCTTCTAAAAGCAACATCTAACTTTGCGTTTTCTTCTGAAAAATATACTCCAGCCCAGTTACGGAATGCATCACCCATTTCAGCCATTAGGTTACGCTTGTTTACGTTATCCATAGGTGGGTTGTACTTTTTACCATATGACAAATAAAACTGAACACATTGTGCCATTAACACATAAAAATCGTTGTATTGTTGCTCGGTAAAGTCATTAAACAATTCCTTACCTGCAAAATCATCACTTACACGTCTAGTTTCTAAATACTCACCTTCCTTATATTCATGGTAATAATCAGAATTTACCGTAAACAATATCCTTCTAGCGGTTGAAGGATCTAACCCCAAAGGAGGGAAGTTTGAGGTACCGCATAACTTTGGTGAATTTTCAAACGAAATGGTATAACCAGATGTTCCTTTAGGGTTTACCTTCATTTTACCCGTTATTTCAGAAAAGAATTGCTGAAAAGGGAAGTACTGATTCATATCATCAATAAAAACATAATCCGTTTCCTCAGACACTCCATCGAACATAAACTCAGACTCTACCACTTTTTTAGAGCGCCCAGGAATAAAAAATTGTTTCTTGAGTATTTTCTCTAAATTGTCATACATGATTGATTTACCAGACCCTCCATGACTTTCTCCTATGTCCGACAACTTATTATCGATACCAAAAACAAACCATGCACGTGACTTGAATTTGAATTTATGCAACATATATCCAAGGGCAAAAATTTTGTTAATTAAGTGTTGCTTTTGCTCTAGTTTCTCGAAGTCGGTTAAATTAGGACCAGCAATATCAAATTGATGTTTTTTAAAGTAAACTGCTGCTTTATCTTTACATTTAAATGAGGTTTGCAATTCCTTCATCCAATGCATCCTACACGTGTTAATTAGGTAATTGAAAAACGGATTGTCTTTTTTTAATATTTCAATATCATCATCTCCATCAACATCTTTTCCTATTTTAAAATGAGGTTGCTGAAAACTTTCAATAAAACTACGTTCGGTCATTTTTACAGGGTGCTCAATTATTTTTTCCTGCATAATCATTTTAGATACCGCACCTTTTTTATGCACTTTTATAGATCCCTTTTTTATTTCAACTACATTTTTATTAAAAAACCAGTACTGAGTATCTGCGTCACAATCTTGAAAATCAATTTCAATTTTCGGGAGTTTAGATAACATAGCTTCTTTTAAATACGGTGTTTTTTTAACCATATTTCGTAAAGGAATTGGCATTTGTCGCTTCTCTAAAAAATTATTTACATGTACTTCAATTTTGTTTGGAGAGGTGCGTGATACATTATTACCATCAATATAGATATAGCAATACTCTTCCTTTTCAAATGGGGTTTCCATACGGTAAAAACCCTGGTGTTTTAAAAAGTGCTCAGCATGTACAATGTTGTAATGGTATTTAATTCCTTTTTCCGTTGGTTGCTCATCCCAAAACTTCATTGGCAACGCATTGGAAAACATTTTTTTAAGCACCTTACCAAACTGAGCAGGACGTTCCTTATTGAATTTCATCTTAATAAAATCGGTAAAATCCTTTTTAGCATTTCCTCTCCAGTCCTTACTTTGTGCTAAATACTCCGGTAGCCATATTGTTTTTAAATCTAAATATGTTAATGCTAAATCAACCCCTTCACGAATACCCGTATTATCTAAATCAGGCAAATTATATATGTTATCGGTCATTTCACTTAACACCTTGTATGTGTCAGTAGTTAAGGAAGCACTTTCAGAATTTAACCAAACTACATTGTACCCACAACTGGCCATGTTTATAGCATCCCTATCACCACTACAAATAACAAGATCCTTTAATTTTACTGGCTTGTTATCTTGCTCCTCTTCTGATTCATTTTTGCGCGCCTGGTCCAATAATTTTTTATGTTGCAGCTTAGCATCATCCAACCCAAAAACATGATTCTTTGGACGGCCACCTGAATACCTAAACCTGTTTGCTTTTTCGCTATCCATAGGGCAGTAACGCTTCACCCAATTGCCAAAATCATAGGCTAGTATTGGGTAATCTTCCGTACTTTCTAAAGTTATAGTGTCCGTATTGGTAGTAAACGTATATGATTTAACCGATTTTAAATGAAAACGTTTCGCATGAGCATTGGTTACTTTAGGACCGAAAATGGCTAATTCATGTTTTGGAATTTCCTCACGATACACATAACTATAATCACCTTTGTTTTCATTAGCTTTTTTAGGACGTGTACTAAACTTTGCTTTCGCATCATTTTTATACCCTTTAAATTCAATGCGATATAATTTAGCTAGTTTTTTAACCGCCTCACCATAGGATAAATTATCCTCAAAGGCACATACAGCAATAGCGTTTTTAGGTTTTTCCCAAGCTCCCCAATCTGCAACCAACCAAGTACCATCTACTTGCTTTAAAGTAGCTGAAGCTGTAGCCTCATCCTTACGTATTTTAAATGCTTTGTTTGATTGTGTAGTAGCATCGTTATAATAATCTTGTATAATTTGTAAGCCTCCATCTGTTTGTTGAAGGATAGCATCTGATAATGATTCTTGACTCATGGTTTAGGTTGGTTTTATTGTTACAGTTGAAGTTGTAGCGTAGGTATGCACAATGGCTTTACTACCACACTGAGTACAATCTGTAATTAATGGGATATTTTCTGCTATAGCATTTTTATCTTCTGGAGTAATGGTACCAGGAATAAATTTTATTAATCGGTAACGTGTATCTAGCGTTTGGCAACATGAATTACATGTGGTTTTTATGAGGATGTTTTTTAACATGATACTACGTGGTGGTTTTTTAAAAAAGTCCCATTATCCTGCAACTTCACATTTAAAGATTCTTCTATGAAATCGCACATTTCTTGAGCTTCATTAAGTTCAACTCTTAAATTGTCTAGTTGTGCATCATAGGTTTTTATCAACTCTTTTTCCTCATCACCTTTAAATTTCGGGTCGTTTAAAACAACGGCACGTTGTGCAGAAACTCTATTGCTGTCTGATTGTATTTGTTTTGGAGTTCTTAAATTCATGGAGTTACTATTTTAGCTTTTACAGCGGTTAACATTGCAGTTGTTTTATTTGAAGATCTTAAAGCTTTAAATAATGCCTTTTTATGATGGTCCAAGGTTGATTGTGCTATACCCATTTTATCGGCTATTGCTTTATCGGGTAAATCCTGAACTATTAAATCGAGTATTCGGAGTTGACGTGTGGTAATAATTTTACCTTCAAAATCGATGTTTTTTGATTCCCATTGTAAGGATAAGCAGTCCAGGGTATCGCGGAAGTTTTCAGAAGGTTGCAGTTCACCATCTTTAATATCTGGAGTAGTATCCAAATCACCATAAATGTAATAGGTGTATAATTCCACTTCACGCCTGATTCCTACATTTAAAGCTGATAGGTTAGCAACCGCTGGTTTATCAGCTTTATATGCTTCCTTTAATTTATTATAGTATTTTGATGGTAGGTCCGTAAAAGGATGTGTTTTACCATATTGAATCCACCACACTGTTTTGTGATCTTTATCCCCTACAAACTCAATATTTGAGTCATTAGGGGAAACTCCCGCAGGAAGCGGTTGTAAGATTTGATTTTGTTCCTTAATTTTGCTCATAGTTAATGATTTTAGAATTCGACAATTTTTTAATCTACTTAGAATCCGAAGTGTCCGCTTCGGATTTTTTTGTTTGTATACCTAACTTCTTTTTTAATGATTTAGACTTTTGTACGTGCGCTTCAAATTCCGCCTCACGTTCTTCAAATAGCGCTACAAGAAAACTCTCAATAACTTTGTTTTTTCTTTTACCTGAAAAAACCATTCGCACCATTTCAGCAGGGAAAGGATTTCCTTTTAAATTGAATTCCTTGGCTTCTAGTAAGCGACCAGCAATAATAACAGCGTAATTATCACCTCGACCTCCGATGTGTTCTTTTAGTTTATTTCTAATTTCTATATCCATGATAGATTAACATTATTTAGCATTTCACTTTTTTAACGTACATTGTTACGCAAGTGTTACGCAAATATAGAGACAAATTTCCTATTATAGGAAATAAATCTCTAGTTATTTAGACTTTTGGGGTAAATTAATTTTCAAGTAATTGATAATGAATGTAATAGATAGAGTTAAAGAATTTATAGTTTTGAGAAAATTGTCCGTTAGTGGTTTCGAAAAAAGCCTAGGGCTAGCTAATAACACCATTCAAAAAGCGATAAAACGCTCAGGTAGTGTTAAAGACGACACTATGAACAAGATACTTGAGGTGTATCCTGAAATTAATCCTATTTGGTTATTAATGGGGAAAGGAGATATGATCCTTAATGAAAGTAATCAAAATCATGTAAAAGAAGGTGAACCTGTTTATAATAGAGAAACAGGAATAGATGCTCAGTTTGAGGAAATGTTTGCGAGGTACTTGAAAAGTCCTAAAGCTAAAAATGAAATTAATAAAATAGTAGCAACTCAAATTTCAGGTATAACAGATAAATTAGGCCTATTAATTTTAGACAACGAAATAAAAGCAGAAATAGAAAAGGCTGTAGCTGAGAATTTAAAAGAGCAAGAAGTTAAGCAGTAATTAACGCATGTATTAAATTACGCTGTTCTTTTGTTACCCCTACATCGTCAGAAAGATTTGCTCTCACTTCAAATTGTAGCGTACGTAGTGCCTGTAAATAATCACTAGCAGACATATTACTTTTATTTTCACGAAGCTCTTCTAAGGTTAATTTTGCTTTGGTAGTTTTTGGGGATACTATCATTATACTTTTGGAGCTTTAAATATTATTAATTTCATTTTCAATTTCATCATCAAGCTCTTTTAAGCCTATTTTTTCAGCCAATCCTCTTCTTACTACATAGAGCAGAAATGTGATAACTAATATAATTATTGCAACATATGGCTTTTCAATTGTATCCTTATAAAATATTTCATCATTAAATAAGCCAATAATCTGAAACCACATCATTGCAATAGGAACAACGATTGCATGATGCCACCAATATTTACAGGTTGCAAACCAAATCATCAATAATAAAACAGGCGTTAATTTTGAAAGGAAGGTCCAGAAGAAAACCTGAACACTTTGAAAGTAATGTGAAGTAAAGGTAAACGTATCAGTTTCCCAAACAGGAACGTTTGGGAACAACTGATATGCATAAAACAATAATGGACTTAGTACAATTAGTAAACTAATAACACTACCCGTTAGTAGGTATCTTAACTTTTGGCGGCTCGATGTCTTCATCCCCATCTTTATTTGCGGTGTTTTCAATTTGATCTTTTGTTTCGTCGTTTTCAAACTCACTTGGAATTTGTGATACTCCAATTGCTAATAATGCTCCTACAAATAATCCAAATACAAATTCTTTAAATGTCATAATACTTATTTTTAAATGTTAATTTATTTAAAAATAAGTATTAATAACAGCTAAAAAGCAGTTGGTCAATATAGTTATTAAACTAGTTGTTAACCGCTGATATAATAAGGGTTAAAGGTAGTTCTATGATAAAGTTCCTTTATTGTGAATTATGTTACCCACTTTTTTAAACTATTTTTAATTTATTTTTCAAAATGCAGGTTTACAGTAAATTAATTATAGTAATGCTAAGGCTTTTTTGAACTTTAACGACTGTTTTTCTTTTAATTCAGCCTCTATATACCCAACACTAGTATTTACTCGAACCTTAACAATGTTGTGCTTGTTTAATTTAGCTATCTGGTCCTTATTTAAGCTGCATTTTAAATGTAATCCTAATACATTTGACCATGAAACACTAGCTGCACCAGCTCCGACACTTGTTATTTCGTGATCTAAGTTTGTAACCTTCATAATTTCGTTGTTAGATAATTTAAAAAACAACGTTTCGCCTTCCTTAACAGAACAAACAACTCCTTTAGTAACCATTTTAAATCCTAAAAAACAAGTATTATCTACTTTCCTTAAACGGGTATAAGAATATAATTTTGATTTACTGGTAAAGGTTGTCCAGGAGGTTTCTTTTACAGAATGACCTGTAAATTCGTCTACTTCATTTTTAACTATTTTTTGAGCCAATAAACTTTGTGTAATTGTAGCCAATAATAGTACTAAAACTGCTTTTTTCATAAGTGCTTTTTGAATGATTTAATTAATATTTCAAAGGTATGTTGTTTGTGTAGAAACCGTGCTCACTAAAGCTAGGTAATTTTTATATCACTAAATATAGTGAGCGGTTATTCACTTAAAACTAAAGCGCAGAATATAACTAACTGAATATTATAAAATGTAAGGTATTATCTTGGAATCAGTAAGGTAACACCTTACTGTAAATTCATAATAGTTTTCTATAACAATCGCTTACATCGTTACGCAAGCGTTACGCAAGTACTATATATTTTGTATTTTTGATATATGGATACAACTAAAAAAAACCAAGACAAGAAAAAAGCAGTAGCTTTTGATGTACCAGGAGCGAAGTATGATGATTGCAAACTAGCTAATGATTTAGAGCAATTAATGAGTAGTCCGGACTTTAAAGTGTTTGAATTAACACCGGGTAAAAAAACAGACAAATAGCAAACTTATAAACTGTAAATAACAGACAAGGCTAGCAGTAGCCTTGTTTTTTTGGCTTTTTTGCTCGTCATAGGCTCACCATATACATAACAAAAACAGGTATTTGCTTGTCGTAACTAACTGATTATCAATAACATATTTTTTAAATAATGGTTTTTTAGAGTTCGAGTCTCTCCGCCTGTACTCTTGAAACCCTTGAAAACACTAGTTTTCGAGGGTTTTTTAATAAAAAGCGTGTCAAAAACGTGTCAATTAGATTATTAAACTTTACGACTGATTATCAATCAGATGTAAAAAAAAATGTCTATACTTCAAAAAGCGAAAAAAGTAATTTTCATAGATTACATACCAGCTGAACTTCATGAAAATAAAATATGGGAAATAGTATACTATGTTCTAAACCCATTTACCGAAACACTTGAAAGAAAACGCAACAGAGTCAAGCCGTTGAAGAGTATAACCGATCGTAGGAGACTAGCGAAAAGGATGATTTCAGAAATAAACAATCGATTATTAAATGGTTGGAATCCTTTTTTAGAAAACCCAAAAACAAAGGAATTTACATTGCTTTTTGATGTGTTTAATTTATATCTAAAACACATAACCATAGAATATAATGATAAAAATTTGCGGTTCGATACATACAGAACATACAAAAGCCGAATTAAAATACTGAAGGAGTATATTGAAGATAGAGATCTTCAAAAAATATTATGCTACAAGTTTGATGATAGTGTAATATCTGACTTTCTCGACCATGTGAGGTATGATAAAAATAATAGCGCAAGAACTCGGGATAATTACATGACTTTTATAAACACTCTTTGTTTGTGGATGGTGTCAAAAAAATACTTAGCAGTAAACTCTTGTGAAAGCTTTAAAAAAATCAACAGAAAAAGAAAAACAAGAATAATTATTCCGCTTGAGGATAGATTAAAAATATTTGAATACTACAAGACCACTAATATTAATTATTTAGTATTGTGTATGACTTGTTATTATTGTTTAGCTCGTAGAACTGAGCTTTCAAAAATAAAAGTTGGAGACGTAAACTTAAAAAACAATACACTATATATTAAAGCTGAAGATTCAAAAAGCAATTTATCAGCACACGTTACAATCCCTAAAGAATTAAGTATTTTATTAAGAACGCACATTTTTAATTCAAAAGAATCTAACTATCTTTTTAGCGAAGATAATTACGCACCAGGAGTAACTCGATTTAAACCTAATAAATCGACAAGCAATTGGAAAAGAATGAGAAACAAAATAGGGATTGCATTTGAAATAAAATGGTATTCTTTAAAAGACTCAGGCATTACAGATTTAATTACTGCTGGAGTCCCTTTGATATCTGTAAGAGATCAAGCGAGACACAGAGATATAAAACAAACTGACGAATACACGCCAAGAGGAATGAAAAAAGCTGATGCACATATTCAAAATAGCGGTATTAAATTTTAAAAGAATAAAAAAACATAGGATTTTACCCTATTTTGTGTAATTCTGTAATTTTTACACTTATAACCTATGATAATCAATTAGTTATACTATTACACTTTTCATTACACTTGCATTACAAACAGTATTACACTTTTATTCAGTCCGTTTGATAACGGTTAAACAGAAATAAAATAAAAAATAACAAGGATTTTAGCCTATTTTGTGTAATAGTGTAATATTAGAGGATAACACCCAAGGTTTTCAACTATCTACGGGATTACACTTTTAAATTATGATGTAATTTTTACTTAAAAAGTGTAATAATCAATAAGTAACGAAAATCTACCAACAGAACTTGTTAGTTACTGTTGACCGTTGTTGTGTTATTGTTTTTTAACATATTTCTAAACATGAGAATAATTAACAGTTGTAAGCAACAAATCGCTGTTAATAACTGTTAGTTAATAATGAATTTAATAACTTTAATTAAGAGTTATTTTTCTATCTTTAACTCTTTAATCTTAAACGGGATATAATTAGCAATATATGAATGAATTAAGTAAACAGATGGAACGAGATATCGTTTTGATTGACGAGTTACTTTCTGGGGATTCAGAAATAAGTTGCGTGGAATTTAAACATAATAATGAAGACCCTGAGATGATTGGAAAATTGTGTTCAGCTCTTTCTAATGCAGCCAGAATTGAAGAAAAAGATTTTGCGTATGTAGTTTGGGGGATAGAAGACGAAACTCAAAATATTCTAGGAACAACATTCAAACCTGAAGCTAAAAGAAAAGGAAGTCAAGTATTTATCATGTGGCTTTCACTAATGCTTTCACCACGAATTGCATTTAACTTCAGAAAGGTTAATCACTCAAACGGGGATGTAATACTACTCGAAATCCCTGCCACACACACCACTCCTGTTGAATTTAACAAAACTGCATATATACGTATTGGAAGCGCTACTCCACGTCTATCAGATTACCCTGAACATTATCTAAAGTTGATTAATAGTTTACGTTCATATAATTGGGAGAAAGCAATTGCAAAATCTTTTATAACAGCTGATGAAGTTGTTAATTTAATTGATTATCCTGCTTATTTCAAGCTAACTAATCAAAACTTACCTGCAAATAAAAAAGGTATTTTAGAAAGGCTTTTAGCCGATGACTTGATTAAAAAAGATGTTGGTGGTCATTGGAACATTACAAATCTTGGAGCCATACTTTTTGCAGAAAATCTAGATAATTTTGACACAGCTCTTTCACGTAAAGGAATTCGCTTTGTTGCCTATGATGGAGATAATAGAGCGTCTACTGTTAAACAAAGAATCGATGGAAAAAAAGGTTATGCTAATGCTTTTTCAGGTATTGTTGGATACATAAACAATTTACTCCCTGTAAATGAACATATTGGGAGCACCCAAAGAAAGCCACAATTACTTTTTCCTGAAATAGCCATTCGTGAGACCATTGCTAATGCACTTATTCATCAGGACATGACAATAAGCGGTACTGGTCCTCTTGTAGAGCTTTTCAATACAAGATTGGAAGTTACCAACCCAGGGAAGTCATTGATTAAAACTGACAGAATGATAGATCTTCCTCCTCGTTCAAGAAATGAAGCTTTAGCTTCACTTATGAGGCGAATGAATATGTGTGAAGAGCAAGGAACTGGTTTAGACAAAGTGATTATAAGTATTGAACTTAATCAATTACCCCCGCCAAAGTTTCAAGAAATGAGTGATTCTATGCGAGTGATACTATTTGCTCCACGCTCCTTTGCAGACATGACTGTTGCAGAACGTACAAGAGCATGCTATCAACATTCGATAATGAAATACCTAGATGGTAAGAAAATGAAAAATTCTACGTTATGCGAAAGGTTTGGTATTGACAAAAAAAATGCAGCTCAAGCTTCAGTTGTAATAAGAAAGGCGCTAGAAAATGGGATTATTAAAGCTGCTGACCCAGAACACCCAAGAGGGGGATATGAACCAATATGGGCATAAGGGAGTTTTTCTTGATTGGGTTTTGATTGTAAATAATAAATACTTAGTCAATATGCCGCAAACAACTGAAAAACAAGGGGATTCATACTTATCCGTTTCTTGATTCAGTTTTGATTTAACCATTACTATTGGTTGTTGGTTATTGTTGGTTGCTGTTGGTTCCTGTTGGTAAATACTATCAAAAAAAACTAAACCCCTTATAAACAAAGGGATTGCCTATACACCTATCACTGTTGGTTCATTGTTGGTTACTGTTGGTAGTGTTGGTGTTATTGTTTAACTCATAAAAATATTGTTGCATTTCTTTGATTTTATCATACACCCCAACTGATTTTTTATTTGTGTCTACTTGATATACTTGCTTCCCTATTTTTTCGGGAGCAGTATCGGTGGTTACCCCTATTTTATAACGCTCTGTTGGTGTTTCAAGTCTAATAGGGTATATTTTTATATCATTACGAATACACCATGTTCTATGTAGTTCCTCAGTATTCATATTTAGAAAGGTAAATCGTCCGAATTAGTATTGATATTATCTTTCCTAAAATGCTCTTCACGAGCTTTTATTTGTTCTTCAGTAAAATCAACTTCTATATAAAAAACCTCTTGAGTTTTATTGTCAATAGTCATGTTTTTACGTTGTTTTCCCTCACTATTAACGGCTATTTTTTCAACGGGGTTAAACTTATGTCCTTTAAGGTCACACCATGCTTTTAAGCTCTTTTTGAACTTATTTGCATTTACAGGGTACTTACCTATAAAGTCCTTGTAGTCATTATACATATAAGGCCTAGAGGTGTATTTATTTAACTTATCTGACAACACATTGAAATAATTGTCCGCCCATTCAGAAAAATTTTCTCCAGCAACACGTAATAAATTACGTTTTACAACATTCTCCATTGACGGTTCAATTTTTTCTTTTTGACCTAGATAAAACTGAATACATTGAGCAACAAAATTGTAAAAATCGTTCCAATCTTCTTGTGTAAAATCATCAAATAACAAGCCGTCAAAATCATCAGATACCTTTCTTTGTTCTAAATATTCGCCATTAGTATTATAATGGTAATAATCAGAAAACACAGTAAACAACAGCCTACGCATAGTACTACCACTTAAATCTTTTAATTGAAAATTAGAAGTTGCTGCAATCTTTGGACTATCCACAAAAGGAAGCTCGAAGCTTGATTTAAAAAGTGGCCGAATAGTCATTGAACCAGTTACCCCAGAATAAAACATATCAAGCTTAAAAAAAAATCCAGCATCATCAATAATTATAGCATCGGTTTTTTTACTTACATCTGCCAAGTTGTGCTTATCTTCTAAAACTTCTTTTTTTCGACCCTCTAAATACTTAACTGTTTTATAAACCTTTTGTACTGCATCATTCCACATTATGGATTTACCACTACCTCCATTACTATCTTCAACATCACTAATTCTATTATCCATACCAAAACAGAAATAGGAATTGTCTTTTGATTTATGACGATGTAAGAAGTACCCAAAAGCATATATTTTATTAGCTAAATGTTGTTGCTGTTCCTGTTGCTTGTCTGTTGGTAAATTAGCTCCCTTTATGTTAAATTGATTAGCCTTGAAGTATTTGTTTTTAGCTTCTAAATCATCTTGAAATGGTTTTTCTAAATCATCCCTCCAATGTACTCGTGAGGTGTTTATCATGTAATTAAAAAACTTATTATCAGTTTTCAGCACATCAATTGTACATTTTACGGGGTCTTTAGTATTTACTTTTGGTAAAACATTTATCTTAAAATGAGGTTCCTGTATTTTTACACTATGCTCCAATATTTTATCCTCCCAAACCATTTTTTTGGTGTCTGCAGTATCAATTTTTACAATCTCATTAGGGGTTATTTTCCAAGAGCAATTTTCAAAAAACATATATTGACTGTCCTTTGTAGCATCTTTAAAATCAAGGTCTATTGATTCTAATTGACTTAACTGTTTTTCTGATAATTTAGTTGTATCAAATATTAAATTTCGTAAATCTGTTGGCTTGTTGGTTTGTAGTAAAAACTTATTTATATAGTCTTTCATTTCAACATGAGTAACCTTTTTAACTACGTTATCCGTGATTTTTATAAAAGAAAAACCATCTTTAGCCGTTAGATCATCTATTTTATAAAAGCCTTGGTGTTTTAAGTAATGAAAGGCGTGAGCGCTATTAAACTTATACTTCCAAGTGTCTTTTACTTTGTATGAATCCCAAAACTGAAAAGGTAAAGCAGATTTAACCAGGTTATTAAATTGTGTGTTAATTTGTTCCGGTTCATTCTTGCGAAAATACTTAGTAATATAGTCTTTTGCATCTTTACAAAAATTACCTCTATCATCTTTTAATAGCCTTAGTTTTTCGGGCAACCATATATGTTTTATATCTAAAAACTTGTTCCCTAATTTAACAGCTTGTTTTATTCCAGCTTCGTCTATATCGGGTAAGTAACATATATTTTTAGCATCTTTTTTTAATTCTTGATACTCTTTCCAAGTTAAATGCTCGCTTTCACTATTAAACCAAATTACAGTAAAATCGGAGCTTAAACTAGCAACATTTAAGCCATCAGAACCACCCGAAACAACTATAACATTGTCAAGCTTAATATCTTCATCTTTCTTTTTTTCATCGTCGTTATTGTTGCGTTTTTCTAATACACGTTGTTGCACTAAATCCAATCCGAAAATGAATCGAGTTGGTTTTTTACCAAAGAACCTAAAACGAGGTACCTTGTCCTCTTTTGATGCAAAAGGTTCATAAATTTTATGCCATGACCCATTGTCAAAACCATAAATCGGATAGTTTTCTGTTGGTTTTTTGGTTAACTGGGTTAGTACTCCAGTTGTTTTATGTACAAAATATGTGACTACCTCTTCAATGTACTTGAAATTGTATTTATCACAATCAGATTGAGTAACCTTTACACCAATGGTTTTTAATGCTTTTTCGGGGATTTTATCGGCATATATAATTTTATAGTCGGTTACTTTTACTGTTGTTGGTGCTGTTGAATATTCTACTGTTGGTTTGTGATTAGGTGGTGTAAAGTCTGCAATATTATAGTATAACGCCCATTTTTGACACGCTTCAGAAAAATCAATCCCCTCTTCTTTCATGGTTAAATCAATGGGGTTTAGCGTTCCATTATCCCCCCAATCCTTAATACACCAAGTGTTTTGTTTTTTAGAGAACCAAAGATTTGCCGAGGCTGTTTTATCACCATCCCTAACCTTAAAATGACGATTAGTACCTACTACTTCGGAAGCTTTTGGAAAGTAACTTAAAATGATATCCAGTCCTTTATCAGAAACATCAAATATTTTTGATTTATCGTAAGCGTATGACATTGTTTTGGAAAATTATAGCAACCAACACCAACAGAACTATAAAACTGTTGGCTGTTGTTGGTTACTGTTGGCTAATGTTGGTTGTTGTTAGTTGTTGTTGGTTGTTGGTTGTTGGTAAGTGTTGCCTTATTTCTTAAATAATCGTTCTCTTTGACTTTTTAAATCGAGCCTTTCTTTTAAACGTATTTCGTAGAGTTCTAATATTTTCTTTAATATAACATCGTTTTCAACTGCACCAGTTAAGATGTTTCTTATATGGGTTTCAGAATATGGCTTTCCTTTTGAATTGGAGATGTTTTTCTTTATTAAATAGTCAAATACTTTTTTAGCATAACCTATACCGATGGTGGTTTTTATTATTTGACGCGTTTCATTAGAAATACTATTTTTCATTACAATAAGTTTTATTGTTTTTAATTATGTTTTATTACAACAAGGACATATATATATGCAATTTGAATACAAAACAAATACACACGTACTCAATTCGAGTACGTGCTTATGTTCAAATACATCAATTAGTTATAAACATATTCTTTATGAAGTTGTTTTTTGTTTATGTTTGTACTCAAATGTGTAAAACACCAACAAAAATCAGGGAGTGAAAAAAAATTAAATATTTTTGATTTTTTTTATAAAAAAGGCAATAATGACAGAAAAAATTGATAAAAAATACATCCTAAATGAAATTAAAGCAACTTATAAGTTTAAAAAAGACTCTGAATTTGCAAGATTTTTAGGAATAAAACCTCAAACTTTAGCTTCTTGGCATTCAAGAAATACATTTGATATTGATTTATTATATGCAAAATGTCCAAATATTAATGCCGATTGGTTGTTATCAGGTAAAGGAGAGAAATCTAAACTCACTAAAAATGCTGAAGATGGAGTTAAATATATTGAAGAACTAGAGTCTTATAAAAGACAATTAGCGATTTGTGAAGAAAACACAAATATATACCGTGTTAGACTAAACAAACTTGATAGTAAGTATGGAATCTTAAGCCAAAAACTAAATTATATGAGAGATATTATTGAGAATAACGGATATGTTTTTGATGATAATTTTCAAGATTATTAAACCAACAATAATTATAGTTAATATTAAAAACCACTCTTTCAAGTGGTTTTTAATATTGTTATCCTTAATCTTCTAAAAGTTTTTCGATACCTTCAATTTCTGAGCCAATATCAAACTTATTTGCTAAAGCTGAAAGGTGTTTGATTATATATCCAAAGTCATCAATTTTTCGCGAATCATCATGTGCATATCCTAATTCTTCAATTGCTCGTAATAGATAATGCTTAGTGTAAATTAATTCGTAATAGTCTTCAATACGAATTTCCATTACGTTTTTACCGAACTGATCCTTTTTTAAGGTGTCACAATAAACCTTTTTAAAGTTGTTTAATTTTTCTGTGTTTTTTTTCTCGATGTTGTTCTGCATAATATTGAGATTTAAAAAAATACCTACGAGTACTGCAGAACAACATCGAAAACGAAGTAGTTAGTAGACTCACACTACCTTTCTCGTAGGCTTTATTATTAATAAAAATGTTTTTGAAAATCAAAGTTTTCGTATTGTTCTGCAAGTCAAAAGTACAATATTTATTTTAATTGAAGCTGATTTTGTAAATTTGTGTTAGTGAACGCTACAACATCAGACTTACGAGTGACTTCTGACGTAGGTTCATTTTTAATAAGCTAACGCTACAACATCAGATTTACTTGTGACTTCTGACGTAGGTTAGCTTATTATTATTTTGGAGCTTCAACTATTTTTATCGATTTTATTAGATTAACAATACATTTAATAAAGAATATGGATAAAGTAGACTTGAAAATAAACACAAAAGTCAAAATCCAATTATTACTTGAGTCAATTCTTGATATTTTAATGTGATATGTCTCTAAAAAGTCAAACATTACCGATCTTATAAAGTTGTCCAGAGCATAAAGCATCCACTGATATTCATAGGAGGAAGATGGATTTGTAGATATCGATAAACCTTTTTCAAATAAATTGTTGTCATAAAGGTATAATTGATGACAAATCAATCCAAAAACAATTATAAAACCAAATGGAGGAATCAGGCTTGGATTCAAGTCTAGTTTTGAGTCACGAGTATCTATGTCCGCTTTAATACTTGAGTAAGCCTTTTTGTAATTGAAAGCAAAAGTCAGTGACCTAAATCCAAACCAAATAAAAAAAGCAAAATATAATATAAGTAAAGTAAGATTATATGAATTCAATTGACTAAAGGTTATTCCTAATGTAAATGCTATAAGTGATGAAAAGCATAAGTCATAAATTAATTTTTTGCTCATTTTTGTCTTTGGTTCTAGTTACCTAACGTTTAGCTATGAATAGTGCGGGGCAGAAAATCCACGGATTTTCGTGTCGTCACAAGACATAAACTTTTAGATTTTGTTTTTATTTTGTCGTAACCAGTACTTTATTATTTTATTAAAATTATTTCGCTTATAATTTTTTCCATTCCTATTGGCCTGAATTTATCATGTTTCATTTTTGAAATAATCAAATTCCGAAATTGCTCATACCGAATACCATCAATATTATTTCCAATAAATTTTTTCAGAATATTACGCCCGTTAAATTCTGATTTCCAAGATTCATCTTTTAATGAATTAACAAACTTATTTTTGATTATTTTTTCTTTTTTAAATAGTTCTTTTTGGCTTAAAGAGTTTTGTGTTTTTTCTTCAATTTCTTTTACTGTATCATTCACAGTTTTAAAATACTCATCACTTAAAGGTTTTTTTTCATCAATATTCGTCTTAAATGAACTTTTTATTTCCTGACTTACATATTGATTTAACTCATGTCTAACATGAAAGCTTAAAGTTGTCCTTGCACATTCCTTTAACTCAAAAGATATTTTTTCTTTTGAGTCTATATTTTCGTTGCTTAATCCTAAATCATTTAGTGATTGGAGAATGTATTTTTCATTGAGCAAATAATTTTCAATGTGATATACGTCCCAGGAAAACTTTAATGATTCTAGATCTCCTGTTACTTTTCCAGAATCTCTATCCACAATAGAAATAAATTTATGAGAAATAATTCCTTCATCTGATGCAGACTTAAGTATGTTTTGTAAGTTGCTTACATTGGTTCTACTTCCAGCAGAAATGGAATTAATTGACTTTTCAAATTCAGGAAATAAATCATTAGTCATTTTTTTATCAAATTCTGAATCAAGGCCTTCAAATATCACAACTTTATTTCCATGTTGATAAGATGAAATATCGCCAATTAAATCAATTAAAGCTGCTTCAATCTCATTTTTGGATAATTCATGAGTTTGATTTTGCATATCATTTTTTGACTCTGACATATAAAAAACACTAAAATTTTTATTCCCAACGGATTCTTTTAATATGGCATCTGAGTGTGTTACTAAAAAAATTTGGTTGTTTAATTCTAATCCAATTGTCTTATAGTAAAATTCCGGAAGTTTTTTAGCTAGTTTTGGGTTCAAATGTAATTCCGGTTCGTCTATAAGAATTATAGAGTTTTTAGGAGCTTGATTCTTTAGCCTAAGGTAACCAAATAGTACTTCTTTTTCTCCAGAACTTAATTCTGCAATGTCATGGGTTTCACCTGTTTTTAAAGTAACAGGAAACTCTAATGAGCCATCTTTTGATGGAAGCATTCCTTTAAAATTTTTACCTGGAAAAAAGTTTTTAAAAAGTAAACTTAATGAATTATTCAATGATGAAATTGCTTCTTTCTCAACGCCACTTTCTCGAGCTATCAATGCTTTTACATAACCTGAGGCCATTTCGTTTTTTATGTTGTTATATTTATTTTGATAATTATATAATGCACTATTTTTATAGGGATCAGATTCTTTATCGAATCTTAAATTTAAATTTTGTATTCTTTCTTTTTGATAAGTTCTATTTGCGCCATGGTAATCAATTATCCCAAGTTTTTCAGGGTTGAATGTACTGAATAATACTTCAAGAATTATATTGTCTTTAATGATGGGTTCTTTACCAATTTCTAATTTAATTTCAGCTTCAAATTCATTTTTTTCAATTTGTTCAATGAAACTTTTCATATGAACTTTAACTTCTTTAGATATTTTTTCACCATACATCCTGTGGTTCGTAGCAAAAGAACTTGATGGCTCGTCTATTGGATCAAAATTTGGAATTTTAGTGTATGATTTCCAAAGCAGATTTTCAATCAGTTTTTCTCCATTTTTTTTTAAGTATAATATTTCCTTTTGGGAAAGTGATATTATTCCTGAAATTTCTAATGGCTTTGTTTTATCTCGTAAAATTTTATCGATTTGAAATTCATTCCCAATATTTAATTGAAATTCATTAAACCAATTTCTCCATTCATCTGCATTATAACCACCGTAACTTGATTTTAACAATCTAATTGCATCAAAAATGCAAGATTTCCCAACCCCGTTTTGACCCGCTACAATTACGATGCTTCCTAATTTATCTAGAACAACTTTTTCAATTGCACGAAAATTTTTAATTTCAAGTCTTGTAATCTTCATTTAAGTTTTGTTTTTTAGGTATTGTTGCTAACGTTTAGCTATGAATAGTACGGTGCAGAAAATCCGCGGATTTTCGTGTCGACACAAGCCAAGAGCTTTTCGGTTTTGTCTTTATTTTGTTAGTTTTAAAAAAGCCAAATTAAAAGATTTGGCGAAAAAGTAAATATACACAAGCTTTCAATTTTTAACACCAAAACCCGTATTATTTATAGGTGTTGTTAGGTGTAGTTTTTAATTTAGTTACCTACTGGATCAATCAGTTTTATTACAAACAAAAAGCACAAACGTATAAGGTTTGTGCTTTTTGTCTATAAAAAAACATTAACTATTCTTTTACTAATACTAAGTTTACTGGTACTTTGTAAGGAATAACCCATTGCCCAGAATCTAAAACCCATGTAGTTGTTTTTATTTGCCAAGTTAGTGTAGGTGACAACCCTAGCTCGCTAGGAGCTTGATATTCTAAAACTACACTCGCCTGCCAATCTCTTTCGTCATCTGGTTCACTATAAAATAAATCAAGGGTGTTAGTGTTATCAAAATAACTACCATAAATAAAGAAACCATAATCTTCTTCATCTAATATCACTGTATCAATTATTGTAATATCATTTTGAGTGTATTTAAATTGGCCACTTAAGACATCTATATAATTTCCGCTTCTATATTCATGTTGAAGTTTTATAAAAGTAACTTCAAGACTTTCTGTTGCAGTTTCATATTTCCAAGTACCGGTAAATTTATCTAAATGATTATTAACGTCTTTAAAATAATAAACAGAATTTTGATTGCTATGAGCAAATCTAAAGTTTTTAAAATTTTCAAGTAGAATAATATTTTCTTGAGCAATAGTTGATGCGCTCAAAATTAATGTAAGTATATATAATATATTTTTCATCTTTTTATTTTTGTGTTTAATTAGCTATTGACCATCCAGTTACATTGTTGTTACTGTCTAATGTAGCTTGATAGAGTGTTATACCAAGTCCAATTTGTATGCCATTTTCATTTTCAAACTGAAAGTTATTAATAAATTGTACAAAAGCCTTTACAATTTCATCTTTTGGTGTATTAAATGGAAGTTTAATAATTTCATCTTTATATTCTTCATCAAATTGACTTTTAAATTTTTTCCTATTAAATTTTTCATTAATAAAATCCGCTCTTACAGGGTCAGTAACTTTCATAGCAAAAACACCAGCATCTGAAACTAACATTTCAGTATAGTCATCATTGTTATTTTCATGAACGTCTTGTAAATACCCATCTATATCACCAACAGAAAAAACTGGTACATTTTGTCTTACTGATCCATCAGGATATATAGAGTTTTTTGGGTGCATATGTAACGATAGACTAGTATTGCTTCTTATGTCAGGAAAATGAGTGTTATTATGAGTTGTGGATGTTGGTGGAACTTCTTGAAAAGCTAATGGCTCAAGAGAGGCGCTTATTAAATCATATTGAGCTCCATCTTCAGCCCCGTCTCCTGGAACCCTAGTAATAAAATCTGAAATTTTTAATTTTATATCAGAGTAATCAGTGAGTGTTTTTAGTTTTCTTAAGTTTGGGTCAGGTTTTGGTAGCATAACTGGTGAGGTGACAACATCTGAACAATCTCCAAATGTATTAGTAAAACAATCATCATTATCACTAATAACATCATTGTTATTGTTGTTGTTATCTACGGTTTCATCACCAGAAGTAGAAGATGTGCCATCTGAGCCAGTGTTGGTTCCTGAAATTCCTGAAAATGGATCAGATGTATCAGTATTTGATGTATCTGTTGGGTTTGATGTATCAACACCAAAATCTGGATTTGGGTCATCTACAGTAGTTGTACCACCACCGGGGCTTGGATTTTCATCTACAAAACTATTATCATGCTCTTGTTGAGCACAATCTCCACCCCATGTTACTAATGCATTACAACCACCAGAATTGTATTGTAGACAATCATTAAGGTCAATATATGTCTCACCATCATTTGCGCCTTGGTGCTTTACACTTATTATATAACAATCTCTACTCATAGTTAGCAAACTATTATAATCAAAATTGTCTTCCAATTCAATAAAATTAACAGTTGTATTGTTATCAATAGATTGTTCTGAGTTTTCATTACTATATTGTACTAAAAGAGGTTTATAGCTGCCATCATCTTTTAGTGTTAATAATAAATTTTCAAGAATATTACTTTCATTAGATCTTTCTACATAAAAAGTATATGAATGATAAGCTCCTTTTTCTATATAAGTTACGTTATCTGTATGAATAGTAAAACCATGTTCATCATTAGTAACTTTATTTGAATTAATAGTTGTTTTAGTTTTTAGAATCGGCGAAATTTTATCTGCTATAATTTTATTTTGAAAGACTTCCTCTTTATTAATGATTGATATAGAATATCCGTTACCGAGAGTTTCTACATTTTCATTAGCATTAATAATTGAATCATCTTTTTGACAACTTAAAAGTGTAATGGAAATTCCCAAAAGGAGAATTCCGAGGTTAGTAATGTTCTTAAATATTTTCTTCATAATTTAATTTAGGTTAAGTTTTAATTTTACAACGCAAAACTAGATCTATTATTATAAATTACACCTCATGTAATTTTGGTATTTTACACTCATCATAATTAGTGATAATTCAGCTATTCAACAACTAGTTCCTATTTACTCAATTATGTTACCCATTATTTGAAATTATTATTCAATATCTAATCACTTCCTTTCATTTTACAACTTTACCATAATATACCCAAAAGTCAATCTTATGTTTCAAAAACAATAAAGAAACAGTTATTTTTATGCTCAAAAGTGTAATTTTCTGTAATGTGTAACGAAAGTGTAATGAAAAGTGTAATTCTTGAATCCCTTATAAACATTGGCTTTACTCTACTTTATTACACTATTACACTTTTTTCTTAATTATAGTAATAAATAAAAAATAAAAAGAATATATAATAAAGGGAAACAGCAATTTTTGTACTATTGTTTAGCTGTTGGTTAAAATCCATATTTAGCCTAAATCATTACATAGTTATTTTTTTATTATGATACTATTTTAGGGGGTGTGGGGGCAAACATATATAAGGAAAATAACCTTTTAAAAAGTTTTCCCTATAAAGAGCCGAAGCGAACAGAATATAAGGTGTAAAATCTAAGGGTTTTACGGGTTATATTTTATAAAAAGCATAAGTGATCTCAAGTAAAAAAAAGAGTGCTTAAACAGGCTTATTTTATTTTTAACTTATGTAATTAATCGAGAGATTGTTTATAAAGTCAATAATGATAGGTTATTCAGGAAATTAAAGCGTGTCAAAAACGCGTCAAACAACATGAAAAATTAACAATTTTAGTCAAGTTTAAGGGTTAATAATCAGATAGTTGGCGTTTTAAAGTATCTTGTGTAGAGTTCGAGTCTCTCCGCCTGTACAACCTTAAAAGAGTTAAAACGTTTTTTTATGTTTTAACTCTTTTTTTATGCGCAAAATATTCGTTACTTTTATAAAGTATTTGTTTATATTTGCAGAAAATTCTTAAAAAATTAACGAATGTCAATTAAAGATTTATATTCAAGCGGATTTGTTGCAAGAAACCAAGGGCATTTTGCTGCCATTGTTCGTGTTGCATTAAGTGATGGTAGAATTGTTGAAGAAGAGCAATTATTTTTAAAACGTTTAGCGAATAAGTTAAACATTGGAGAAGTTGCTTATGCTGAAATTTTAGAAAGCCCAACAAATTACCCTATTAACCCTCCTACTACTTATAACAGAAGGTTAGAGCGTTTATTTGATTTGGTACGTATTGTTTATGTTGATTTAGATATTAAAGAAAAACAAGTCACAATGCTTGAACGTATTGGTGTAGGTTTAGGGTTTGCTCCAGCAAATGTTGAATTTATAGTTCAAAAAGCATTACAATTAATAAGAGAAGGTGTTTTAGATGTAGATACTTTTTCTGAAGAAATAAAAAACATGAATAGGTAAGAATCCTTATTTATTTAATCATAAAAAAAACCACGCAAATAGCGTGGTTTTTTTTATTTACAAGAGTATGATATCAAAATTCTATTCTAAAATCTCATTTTATAAATCCAAAAATATTTCGTAACTTATTAACCCTAAATCTTTTACCTAATACATTTCAATTAAGCTTATAATGTATCGTAATCGTATTTTAACACATCTCTTTTTAATCATTCCCTGTATTTTACTTGGACAAGTTAGCGGGTGTCCTGAAGTGAAAATTACTGATATTAGCGAAAATGAAACTGTTTTTATTGATTGTAATTCTCAAGATGGTTGTATAGATTTAGTAGCCAATTACCCTGAAACCGGAACACCAACAAGTTATAGCATAGAACAAATTGACTATGCACCTGAATTTCCTTTTTCAGGTTTAACAAATCCAATAAGTGTAAATATTGATGATGTTTGGTCAGATCCTAAAGTAATTCTTCCTTTTAATTTTTGTTTCTTTAACCAAGAGTATTCGCAGGCAGTTGTAAGTTCAAATGGAGCTATTTCCTTCGACTTAAGAAACATTAATGACAATGGCTTTACTGATGATGCAGATGAATGCCCTTGGGAGTTTAATTTAGAAATTCCGAATTCACAATTTCCAAGTACTGCAGAACCTAAAAAAATACTGAACGCCATTTATGGGGTTTATCATGATATAGATCCTAGTGAAGGAGGCCAAATCGGATGGCAATTATTTGGAGACTTTCCATGTAGAAGATTAGTAGTAAGTTATTACCATGTTCCTTTATTTGATTGTGTAACAGTAAATTCTACTTTTCAAATGGTACTCTATGAATCAACTAATATCATAGAAGTATATATTGAAAACAAAGCAACCTGCCCAACCTGGAATAGTGGTAATAGCGTTTTAGGTATTCAAAACGAAGCGGGAACTCAAGGTTTATCTCCATCTGGAAGAAATACAAGTAATTGGACTACTCAAAATGAAGCGTGGAGAATTACTCCTTCTGGCCCATCAAACACACAAATAACCTGGTATGATGATGTAAGTGGAGTTGTATTAGCTACTAATCAGAATCAAATTACTGTTTGCCCAACAACAGCTCATAGCTACAGAGCTGAAGTAATATATACACTTTGTGATGGAAGCACAATAAGCTCTAGCGATACAACAACTGTAAAATATACTGATACTGTTTTTTCTGATCCACCCTTGGAATATGTTATTTGTGACATGGATGGTATTAGAGACGGGAATACAACTATAAATTTATCAATATTTGATAACGAGTTAATAACGGAGTTAAATAGCATTAACCCATATGTAATCACTTATCATATATCACAACAAGATGCCATAGACAATGTTTCCCCTATTAACTCTCCTACTTCATTTATTAATATTGAAAACCCCGAAACTGTTTTTGGACGCATTGAGGATACAAGTATTAACTGTGTTTTAATTAAACAAATTGACATTACAGTTTCTACAGGACCAACAAGTTTTGATGCAAATGTAGTTTCTGAAACATTTGCAGATGTGCATCAAATTTTAGCAACAGCAAACGGGAACGACCAATACGTATTCAGTTTAGACGATGGGGAATTTCAAATCAGTGGTGTTTTCAATAATGTCAATGCGGGTTTACATACCATAACAATTTCAGACAGTAACTTTTGTTTTAAAGAAGTGGTAGAATTAGTAATTATTGACTATCCGAAATTCTTTACTCCAAACGGTGATGGAATTAATGATTGTTGGAACATTAGTCATGTAGAAGAGTTGGTTTTTGCTAACATTACCATATTTGATCGTTTCGGGAAAGAACTTTTTCAATTTGATCAAAACAGTAAAGGATGGGATGGACTTTACAAAGGCAATCCGCTACCATCAAATGATTATTGGTTTAAAATATTATATTCCGAAAAGAAGCCCAAAGGCGTACAGCGAGAGTTTATCGCTCATTTTTCTATAAAAAGATAAATACATACGTCGCTTATAGTTTTACTTTTTCTGCAAAAGCGACAATCTCTTAATGTATTATGAGATTACTACAGTAGTTCCTCCTACGTAATTACGTAATTTCACTCAATCAATATTAACTTCTACAAGCTCATTCTGACAAAAGTAAAAAGGCTGTCTTTTCAGACAGCCTTTTTACTTTATAAATTTTAAGTTCTACTTACCCAACTAAATTGATAATCTTACCAGGTACTATTATTACTTTTTTAGGTGTTCTACCGTCTAATTGTTTTTGAGTACGTTCGTCTGCCATAACAGTTTTTTCAATATCATCTTTACCCATATCTAAAGGCAGCTCTAACATAAAACGCATTTTACCGTTAAAAGAAACAGGGTAGTTTTTACTGCTTTCTACCAAATGCTTTTCGTCACATATTGGGAATACTGCTTCTGAAACAGAATTAGCGTTTCCTAATTGAGCCCATAGCTCTTCTGCTATATGTGGAGCATAAGGAGCTATTAATACCGCTAATGGTTCTAATATCTCTTTAGAACTACATTTTTGAGCAGTTAACTCATTTACACAAATCATAAAAGTAGATACTGAGGTATTGAAAGAAAAATTCTCAATATCTTCTGACACCTTCTTAATAGTTTTGTGCAAGGTTTTTAAATTGTCCTTTGTTGGTTCTGCTTCCGTAACCTTTAACCCATTATCATCTACATACAGCTTCCAAAGTTTCTTTAAGAAATTGTGGACTCCTGTAATACCTGCAGTATTCCAAGGTTTTGCTTGCTCTAAAGGCCCTAAAAACATTTCGTATAAACGTAATGTATCAGCTCCGTATTTTTCGCAGATTTCATCTGGGTTTACTACGTTATATTTAGACTTCGACATTTTTTCAACCTCTCTAACTGTAACATATTTATCGTTATCTAATAAATACTTTACATCCATCACTCCAGAAAAGAATTCTGAATATTTTGAATCTGATTCAAATGCATTTATATCTAATTCATCAGATGAATTTATATGACTTACATCAACATGTCTTTTAAATTTTTCTATTGAATATTTTAAACTAGAATCTTTTATGAAATTATCTTCGATGTATTTTTCAAGTTCTAAATCTTTATTTTTAGAATAAAAAACAATAACTGGTCTTTTAGTATCAATTGCTATGTTTCCTTCAGATTTACTTAAAAAACTAACCGTTGCATAATTTACAAAAGCACTCGTCCCCAAAATCATTCCTTGGTTGATCATCTTTTTGAAAGGCTCATCTACGGTTAAGAATCCTCTATCATGTAAAAAATTTGTCCAAAAACGAGAATACAATAAGTGTCCTGTAGCATGTTCAGAACCTCCAATGTATAAATCTACATTTTGCCAGTAATCAAGCATTTCTTTATTTGCAAACTCACCTTCATTTTGTGAATCCATGTAACGAAACATATACCATGAACTTCCTGCCCAACCTGGCATTGTGTTTAGCTCTAAAGCAAAAACAGTTTCGTTATTAACCTTGTCATTACTTACAACAGCATTAGTTTCAGTACACCAAGCCCAATCCGTTGCATTTCCTAATGGTGGCTCACCAGTTTCGGTAGGTAAATACTTTTCTACTTCCGGTAATTTAATTGGTAAATGTGCTACATCAATCATTTGAGGCATTCCATCTTTATAATATACCGGGAAAGGTTCCCCCCAATAACGTTGGCGAGAAAAAACGGCATCACGCAAGCGGTATTGTGTTTTTCCTTGTCCTTGTCCTAGTTCCTCTAATTTATATATAGCAAGCTTTGCTGCTTTTTTAGCTTTTAAACCGTTTAAGAAATCAGAATTAGCAATTTTAACTGACTTATCAGCATTTGCTTCTTCCGAGATATCAACTCCTTCTAAAATATTAGGAATAGCAATATTAAAATGTTTTGCGAAATCATAATCACGCTGATCACCACATGGTACAGCCATTACAGCTCCTGTACCATAGCTTGCTAATACATAGTCACCAATCCAAACTGGGATAGGTTCTTTGGTAAACGGATGTTCTGCATAGGCTCCTGTAAATACACCAGAAATGGTTTTTACATCAGCCATACGTTCACGTTCACTACGTTTTGCTGTAGATTGAATATACGCTTCTACAGCATCTTTTTGTTCATCAGTTACTATTTGAGACACTAACTCATGTTCTGGCGCTAAAGTCATAAACGACACTCCGAAAATAGTATCAGGACGCGTAGTAAATACTTCAATAGTAGCATCATGATCATTTACATTAAATGTCACAGAAGCCCCTACAGATTTACCTATCCAATTGCGTTGAATTTCTTTTATAGAATCCGTCCAGTCTAAACTATCTTGATTGTAATCTATTCCGTTTAATAAACGTTCCGCATACGCAGAAATACGCATTGACCATTGCGTCATTTTCTTACGTACTACTTCATGCCCTCCACGTTCAGAAACTCCGTTTACAATTTCATCATTTGCTAAAACTGTTCCTAAAGCAGGACACCAGTTTACTTCCGTTTCTGCTAAAAATGTTAAACGATATTGTAATAATACTTGTTGTTTTTCTTTGTCAGAAAATCCATTCCATGCTTCTGCCGTAAATGATTGTATATCTTCATCACATACTGCATTAACCGTTGTATTTCCTGAAGCTTCAAATAGTGCTGTTAATGTAGCAATATCTTCCGCTTTTTTAGAATCGTTATTATACCATGAATTATACAACTGAATGAAGATCCATTGGGTATGTTTATAATAATCAGCATTTGATGTACGTACTTCACGCGACCAATCAAAAGAAAATCCGATTTTATCCAACTGCTCTCTATAACGAGTTACGTTAGTTTCTGTGGTTACTGCAGGATGCTGTCCTGTTTGTATGGCATACTGCTCTGCAGGCAAACCAAAACTATCATATCCTTGCGGATGCAATACATTAAACCCTTGATGACGTTTGTAACGTGCGTAAATATCACTAGCAATATATCCTAACGGATGCCCAACATGTAACCCTGCTCCTGAAGGATAAGGAAACATATCCAATACATAATACTTTGGTTTTTCAGTACTATTTGAAGCTTTGAACGTTTGGTTATCGGCCCAATACTTTTGCCATTTGGCTTCTATTTCGTTGAAGTTATATTGCATTTCTGTGTTTTTTATAGTGCAGCAAATTTACTCTTAAACTTCGAAAGCTAAAAGTTTAGTTAATTTAATTATCAGTTCTTTATAGTTTTAGTATTTTTACCCCTTACTTACACTTATTTTTATGAGCAAATCTTTTGATAAATATCAAAAAAGACGGTTAATATCTTCATACTTCTCGGTAGTACTTAGTATTACTTTGGTGCTTTTTTTACTTGGAGTATTAGGAATGTTGCTAATCAATGCTCGAAAAGTTGAAACGCATTTCAAAGAACAAATTGCCTTATCTATTGATTTAAAAGAGAATGTAAAGGAAATTGAAATTGCGCAATTGCAAAAGAATTTAAAACTTTCAGACTACGTAAAATCAACTCGTTTTATCTCAAAAGAAGAAGCTGCTGAAATTGCTCAAGTAGAAAACGGAGAGAAATTCATGGATTTTATTGGTTATAACCCATTTCAGAACTCCATTGATGTTTACCTAAATAGCGAGTTTGTTACCTTAAATAAACTAGAAGAAATAAAAACTGATTTACTGCAAAAAAGCTATGTTGATGAAGTTCGATATGATGTAGACTTAGTTTCATTAATGAATAAAAACGTAAAACGCATTAGCTTTTGGCTAATAGCCATAAGCGTGATTTTTGCATTTATTGCCATGTTATTAATTAATAGTTCTATCCGATTAGCAGTTTATTCAAAACGATTTATTATTAAAACCATGCAAATGGTTGGTGCTACAAAACACTTTATTAGAAGACCTTTTATTTGGAAAAGCATTCGTTTAGGAATATTAGGATCTCTACTTGCTGTTGCAGGATTAGTAATAGTTGCTTATTATTTAGATAAAAATTTACCTGAATTAAACTTATTATCAAACCCTACTCTTTTTGCATCATTATGCTTGGGAGTTGTATTATTAGGAATCATGATTACATGGATTAGTACTTTTTTTGCTACCCAACGTTTCCTAAACTTAAAAACCGACGATTTATACTAGCCAATAATTGGTCCTTAAATACATTACACTACTATGAGTACAAAACAAAAACCAGATTTTATCTTTAAAAAAGCAAACTACAAGCTTATGTTTATTGGTTTAGCAGTAATTGCCATTGGTTTTCTATTAATGTCGGGAGGTGGTAGTGACGACCCGAATGTTTTTAATCCGGAAATCTACAATTTTCAACGCATTCGTTTGGCACCAACATTAGTGTTAATCGGTTTTGGGATTCAAATCTACGCCATTCTTTTTAACAAGAAGAAAGAAGACTAAATGGAAATTATTAAAGCAATTATCCTTGGTATTGTTCAAGGCTTAACTGAGTTTTTACCAGTATCATCTTCAGGACATTTAGAGCTTGGAAAAGCTATTTTAGGCGATACTTCTGTAGGAGAAGAAAGCCTGATATTTACTGTCGTATTGCATTTTGCAACGGCATTAAGTACCGTTGTTATTTTCAGAAAAGACATCATTGAATTATTAAAAGGATTGTTACAATTTAAATGGAATGAGGAAACTCAATTTGCATTTAAAATTGGATTATCAATGATACCTGCTGTTTGTATAGGCTTATTTTTTGAAAAAGAACTCGAACAATTTTTTGGAGGAAGTATAATGTTTGTAGGATTCATGCTATTAATAACCGGAGCATTATTGTTTTTAGCAGATAGAGCCAAAGACACTACCAAAAATGTATCTATCCCTAATTCCATATTAATAGGGGTTTCACAAGCTATTGCAATGTTACCAGGGATTTCACGCTCTGGATCAACCATATCAACTTCTGTGTTATTAGGAGTTGACAAAACTAAGGCTGCACGTTTTTCATTTTTAATGGTAGTGCCCTTAATTTTTGGAAAAATTGCTAAAGATGTTTTAGGAGGTGACATTTCATTTGAATCACATCAAATTGTTCCTTTATCTGCTGGGTTTATCGCTGCATTTGTTTCGGGATTATTTGCGTGTACATGGATGATATCCTTGGTTAAGAAAAGTAAGCTTTCTTACTTTGCATACTACTGCTTTATCGTTGGTTTTATTGCTATTATATATACATTATTGAATTAAGAAGATGACTGCTGAAGAATTTAAATCTGGACAAATACTTTTGATTGACAAACCTCTAACATGGAGTTCATTTCAAGCTGTAAATAAAGTGCGATGGGTAATTAGAAAAGCCTTTGATATAAAAAAAATTAAAGTAGGTCATGCCGGAACTTTAGATCCATTAGCAACTGGTTTATTGGTTATTTGTACTGGTAAATTCACCAAACGTTTGAGTGAGTTTCAAGGACAGATAAAAGAATACACTGGTGAAATTACTTTAGGAGGAACTACACCTTCATATGACTTAGAAAGTGAAGTAACGGAAATGTTCCCTACTGATCATATTACAGAAGAATTGATTCATGAAACTACCCAACAGTTTATTGGTGACATTCAACAAATGCCACCTGTTTTTTCTGCTTTAAAGAAAGACGGGAAACGTTTGTATGAATATGCAAGAAATAAAAAAGAAGTAGTAATAACACCTAGACAAGTCAATATTTCTGAATTTGAAATCACAAAAATTGACTTACCTAAGGTAGAATTTAGAGTTGTTTGTAGTAAAGGAACCTATATTCGTTCTTTAGCCTATGATTTTGGAAAAGCAATTCAATCTGGTGGCCATTTATCAAAACTGCGTCGTACCAAAATTGGTAATTTCAGCACAGAAAATGCTATTTGTCCTATTGCTTTTGAAAAGCAGTATTTAGGAGAGCAAACTAACTAAATCATTTACTGCATTTTTACCTTTATCTTTGGTATACCAAATTTGTAAGTCTTTTTTAAACTCTGGCGTTAATGTACCATAGGTGTTTTTATATTCGGCAACCATTTTAGTTGCTTCACTAGGTCTTGGGCCAAAGGTATTTAGTATCTCTTTGGTTTCTTTATCAATCATTATCAATTTAGGAATTGCTCTACCACCATTAGTTAAATGCTGATCCATCAAGTCTAAATGGTCATCACGGAGCGCAATTTTTAAATCAATGTTATCATTCAAACTTGCTATTTTATGTGCAAATGGTAATATTTGTGCTGCATCACCACACCAGCTTTCGGTAAGTACAATCCATTCTACTGGTTTATCGTATGCTTTTACTTTTTCAATAAGTAGTTCATTAATCATTCCTTTTTTGTCCAAACGTTGCATACGCTTATTGTTTAACAACGAATACTGAGTTAATGCTTCCGATTGTGTTGCTCCAGTTGATTTTCCTTCTTCTACTAAAGTTTCTACTAATGCTCGGTATTTTGGATATGTCATCATATGCTTAAATTTTTATAACTTATTCTTCGACGCAAAATATATTCAGACCTTACTTTTGTATCTTTAACTCAAATATAGATATTCATTTAAATACAAACACTGATTATTATCAGTTGATTAAAAGATTATTCTCATGGGGAAAAAAAGATGTGGCTGGTGTGAAGGAAACGAAATTTACGAGCAATACCATGATTTAGAATGGGGAGTTCCCGTACGTGACGACCAACAATTATTTGAGTTTTTAATTTTGGAGACTTTTCAAGCTGGTTTAAGTTGGATTACTATTTTAAAGAAACGAGAAAATTTCAGACTTGCATTTGATTTTTTCGATTATAAAAAAGTAGCAGCTTATGATGAGGATAAATATGAGGAGTTGATGCAAAATGCAGGAATAATCAGAAACAAGTTAAAAATTAAATCTGCTATTACTAATGCACAGTTATTCATAGAAATTCAAAAAGAATTTGGTAGTTTTTCTAAGTATATTTGGAGTTTCACCAACGGAAAACCAATTACAAATTCTTTTAAAACCTTAGCAGAAATTCCTGCAACTACTGAATTATCAGACACTATTTCTAAAGCATTAAAAAAACGTGGATTTAAGTTTGTAGGCTCTACAGTTATTTACGCGCATATGCAGGCTACAGGTATGGTAAACGATCATATCACCAGTTGTTTTAGATATAAGGAAGTTTAATTCTGTAACTCCGTAAACTCAAATTTATTTCCATCAAACAATCCTTTGTCACTTAATTTTAATTCAGGGATTACTAACAATGCACAGAATGACATCGTCATGTACGGTGCTTGTAATTTTACTCCTAACTCTTTAGAGCGTTTATCTAATTTCTCATATGCATTAGCAACCTCGTAACCGTCTTTTTCTGACATGATTCCGGCTACTGGTAATGGTAACACCAATTCTTCAGTTCCGTTCGCTAAGGATACGCCTCCTTTATGCTCCACTACTAAATTAATAGCCTTAACAATATCTTCATCACTTACTCCAACGGCAATAATATTATGACTATCATGCGCTACACAGGATGCTAAAGCGCCTTGTTGCAATCCGTAATTCTTTACGAAAGCAACTGCTGGAGGTGCATCAAAATATCGATTTACAACTACTATTTTTAATACATCTTGAGTAGTATCACTTTCTAAAAAACCATTTGTAGACGTTAACTGAGCTGCTCCTTTTTTAGTCACCAATTGCCCATCTTCCACCTCAATAACTTTAATGTTTTTTGTGGTAGCAGAAACTTTTATTTGATCAAGTTTAATCGGAGAACAATTAAAGTTATTCACTAGTTCTTCTTTTACTGAAGAGATTAATGTTGTGTTATTTTCAGCAACCAAACTTCCATCAATAACCGTTTGAGTTACATTGAAGTTTGTTAAATCGGTAACTACACAAAAGTCTGCGGGGTCATTTACTTGTAACAATCCAACATTCATGTTGTAGTGTTTGATGATATTATAAGACGTTGCTCTAAGCACATTCATTACATCACAACCTTTTGCAACAGCTCTTTTAGCTAGTGTATTTATATGCCCTTCTACCAAATCATTCGGGTGTTTATCATCCGAACAGAACATAATTTCATTAGGAAATTCATCCAATAACGAAATAAGTTCATCAAAATTCTTCGCAGCACTTCCTTCTCTAATCAGAATTTTCATTCCGTATTTTAATTTTTCTAAGGCTTCTGCTTTGGTGAAACATTCATGATCGGTAGTAATACCAGCATTAATGTATTTTTCCACATCTTTACCCATTAATCCGGGTGCATGCCCGTCAATTGGTTTTCCTGCTTCTTTTGCTGCTTGTATTTTTGCTAATACAATAGGATCGTCAAACAATACTCCTGGAAAATTCATCACTTCCGTTAAATAATGAATTTCTGGTAACCCCAATAATTCAATTACATCATCCACCGTAATTTCAGCACCTGCAGTTTCAAAAACGGTAGCTGGCACACATGAGGGTGCTCCAAAATGAAATTTAAATGGTGTTTTTTTTCCGTTAGCAATCATGTATTTTACTCCATCCACTCCCAATACATTTCCGATTTCATGCGGATCAGAAATTGTAGCTACCGAACCATGGTAAACTGCCAAACGTGCAAATTCAGAAGGGACTAACATAGAACTTTCTACGTGTACATGAGCATCAACAAAACCAGGAATAATATAGTGGTTTTCGGAAACCGTTTCTTCAACAATTTTTATGATTTTTGCGTTTTTGATATGTAGTGTTCCGCTGAAAATTCGCTTTGTAACTACGTCTACTATATTTCCTGATATTTTTTGAATACTCATTTACTAATCTTCTTTCTTTGTAATCAATGCAAATTAATTAATTTCAATATAGTTTTCTAGCGGAAACAACTATTAATTGCTTTTATCTCTTTTCTTTTTTCCATTGCTGAAAATAGAAACCGCTTTTTCTAAGGTTCACGAATTCCTTTAAAAAACTGAGCTAAACAAAAAAATCTAGTCTTCATAATTCTTCACTCATAAAATTTCATCCTCGTAGCTAAATTAAAAGAACTCGTTCTACCGAACTCAAACAGCTTTTAATTTTAAACGCTTCTTGTGGTGTATTTTAGGGCTTGTCTTATAGAGGTCATTTTATTTCTGGTTAATAAAATAAAGAATACCATATAAAAATCTATTTATGAGAAAATAAAATTAACTAGTTTTACAAAAAACAAACCATGCAGATACACAGCAATTTTGACGCCGGAAATATTGAAGTCGTTTCCATAAAACCAGCAAACATAGAGTTACATATTCGAAAGGATACCAATTCTGAATTTTTACAATGGTTTTATTTTAAGATATCGGATATTGAAACTGGGAGCAAACAAAACCTACGCATTACAAATGCAGGTGATAGTGCTTTTCCTGATGGCTGGGAAAATTACCGTGTAAATGTATCCTACGACAATGAAAATTGGTTTCGTGTTGACACAAGTTATGAAAATGGCGTATTGGCTTTTGACATCCCTACAGACCAACCTGAGTTGTATGTAGCTTACTTTGAACCATTTTCCTATAAACAACACCTAGCGTTAACGGATACTGCTGCCAATAGCGACTTATGTAGCGTCGAATTGTTATGCAATAGCCCAGAAGGAAAACCAGTAGCATTATTGGTTGTTGGTAAACCTAATACAAGTAAGAAAACAGTTTGGTTTACGGCACGCCAACACCCTGGAGAAACGATGGCAGAATGGTTTATAAAAGGTTTAGTGGAAAGCTTACTAGACGAAACCAATGAAGATAGCAAAGTCTTATTGGAAAACCATTGCTTTTACATTATCCCTAACATGAATATTGATGGTAGTATTGCCGGTAATTTGCGTGTAAATGGCTTGGGAATAAACTACAATAGAGAATGGAAAAACCCAAGTAAAGAAAAAAGCCCTGAAGTATATTATTGCCTAGAAAAAATGGATGCCGTTGGTGTTGATTTTTTAATGGATGTACATGGTGATGAGGCAATACCTTACAATTTTGTTACCAGTTTAATGGGAATACCAAGTTTGAAAGAAGACACCATAGAAAAGGAAGAAGCATTCAAACAACATTGGATGAACGTAACAAATGAGTTTCAAGACATACACCGATACGAAAACAGCTTACCTGGAAAAGCAAACCTAAAAGTATGCTCTAAACAAATTGGCGAACGTTTTGGAAACATGGCGTATACCTTAGAAATGCCTTTTAAAGACAGTGATGCCAACCCAAATATAAAACTAGGTTGGAACGGAAAACGCTCTATGGAATTTGGCACTTCTGTTTTGAAAGTAATTAGGTTAAGTAGTGAAAGTGGATTGCTCTAACCCACCAAATTCAACTAGTTTTCAAAAAAAAACACTTGTTTTACCCATAAAAAAAGCAGCGCTGAGAACGCTGCTGTAATTGTTTATGAGTAACCCAAAACTATAAACCATGTTGTAAAATACTATAACTAAATAAACTACAACACTGCAAATATATTGCTGAAATACAGGGACAGAGTTACTAAACTGTTATGAAAATATTAAGTATATACATTTACTTAATAATAAAATCTTTTTTCACTACAGTATCCGCTGCTAATAATGTTACTGTAATTTGTTTACCAATAGGGTCAATACCTTGCCCATGTTCAATAATTTGGGCTTTACCAAATTTATCAGTGACAATTTTATACTCACCAAATGGCGGCCATAATCTTACCTTAACCTCAACATTTTTAGCTACCTTTCCTTGACATTTAACTGTTAAAACAGTGTTTAATTCCCAAAAACTTTCAATAGGATAAGTAACCTTAGACCTTTCATCTATTTCGATATTCTTAGCTACACAATTTGTTGATAAAGGCATAAACTCTGGATTATCATCATTCGTCGAACAGCTACTAATAAATATTAATGACATGAAAAAGAGAGGCACGAAATTGTTTTTTTTGTAATTCATAATTAGTAGATTTAGTTTATATTTTTATACTACGTAGAACACCTCATTATTTTATATATGAATCATATAAGCATAACTATATATACTTATACTTTAGAATACAATTAATCCTGAAGATAATTATATAAGGTAGTAAGGTAGTAAGGTAGTAAGGTAGTAAGGTAGTAAGGTAGTAAGGTAGTAAGGTAGTAAGGTAGTAAGGTAGTAAGGTAGTAAGGTAGTAAGGTAGTAAGGTAGGTGATTGTAGAAAAAGAAACATTTACATGCAAACATCTGTTTTTCAACCCTGTAAAGATACAAAAAAACACATAATATATTTAATGCTTTATAAAAAAACTAAACTATTTACACCACAAAAACAAATGTACACTATTGATTATCAATTAAATGCAACTATACAAGACAAAAAAAGACTCTACATCTTAGTAGAGTCTTTTTTTGTCTTGTATAAATGTAATCTATTTTAATTTTTCTCAAAGGTTAAATAGTCTGTTCCGCCATTTCCCCCACTAACATCTATGAGTTCAATCTTTGCAGCAGAATTGGAAATAAAATCCCAATCATCATTTAAATCTTCAAAATCATTGGTCAAATTGAAATGTATATTAAAATCTAAATCGGATTGACTATCATTAGTACTATTACTATCAGAAATACTCCAAGTACCCTTATAATTATTCACACCATTACCAGAGTCCAACACACCATTAGGATTAAAGATGAATTTATATCCAGAAAAATCCTTAGTATCATCTACTCCAGAATCTACAAACAACGTAATCCGCCAAGTTCCTAATTGTACATTGGTTTCAATTTGTGTTTGCGTTTGGTTTTGGTCTTGTAATACAGGAAAAATTACACGGTCATCGTCCGAACACGATATGATCCCCATTACTATACTTAAAACTACTAATACACTCACTCTAATGATTCTTAAATCCATGATAAAATAATTTAATAATGATGGGGCAATTGTAAGCCTTATCAAGTTACAAAATTATCGCAACATATTCATAATCAAGTAATTACATTTTGTAAATAAATACAAAAAAATCCTAACATTATGTTAGGATTTTTCTTATATTCTCTGATACTAATATCTTTATTTTACTTCTTTCAACGCATTATTAATCAACGTTGTTAAATGCGATTTGTGCGCTCTGGTAATAATATTTCCACTACCATTAGCTACCATTTTCTTAATGTTCTTGATATTATACAACACCATAGAACGTGATACGTTTCCGTAACGTCCTTTTGAACTACCTGTAAGAATTTTAATAAGCATGTTTACATATTCTACTTGTAAATTCTGACGGAAGGTATTTACATTACCGTAAATATCAGCCTTAAAAATACCGTTGTTTAAATCGGTCATGTACTCCCCAATACTGTATTTGTTTCCGTATAATTCAGAATCAATAATACGTTGTAAAGTATTGTAATGTAATAAGTGCTGTAACACTTTACGCTGACTTTTTAACACGTTTCTATGTAACTTAGGATCTTCTGGTCCACTAAAGAAATTAAATCCTCTACGTTGGCGTGCTAAATAATTATAAAGCTCCTTAGGTGTACTATCAGCATTTGGTGCAAAAAGATAGTCGTTTAAAGCTTTCATTGCCTTCTTTTGTTTTGCATATTCTACCGGAGTATATGGTTGTTTTGCATTTGCTTGTCCTTGCATTGCACGCTCAACATAAACTCCACCAATAAACCTTGAAATTACACCAGAAGCAGTTGCTGCTTGTTTTTGTAGTATACCGTATGCTATCACTAATTCCTGGTATGACTTCCCTTCGGTTGTATACTGGGGCTTTAGTTTTTTCAATAATTCTTTCACCAATTTAATACGGTTGATTGAATAGGAAATTTGATCGTTAGATAAATCACCAATCATTACTCTAGGATCAATTGCTTTACCTGGGCTACGCATATCATCAGCATCATTACCAAAAATTAATTCAGGTTCCGTAGAACGCTTTAAAATCGTTTCTAAATCAGAATTATTCTTTACGTTTTTATATCCAAATTCAATTGCCCATAAATCATACGGCCCTAAAGTTGTTGTAAAATAATGTCCTTGTTCAGTTCTGTCATTAGTAATATTGATTGCTTCATAATCCATTACAGATCCTGTTAACGATTTTCCGGCAATAAATTTCTTATCAGCTAATTGTGCAGGACTATATAACTGACTCGATTTCATATTATGATTTAATCCTAAAGTATGTCCAACTTCGTGCATTAATAAATGCGTCATCGCTTCCATTTTCATTCCTTCCATTTCTTCTGTAGAAAGGTTTAAAGTACTTAAGGCTGTTTGACCAAACAATATATTTTCATGTACCAAATGTCCTAATGAACAATATGCTAATGATTCGTTAGGAGTTTCTTCTGCTAACTCAGCAGTGGCTACATTATGCAATTCGAATAACTTATCGAACTTTACTCTGTTGGTATGGTGCACATATTCCAACATAATATCAGCTCCCATAATTTCCCCTGTTCTTGGGTTTACAAATGATGGTCCGTATCCTCCAAAAGGTGGATTAGGAGACGAAGTCCAACGCAATACATTATATCTGATATCTCCAGCATCCCAATCAGCATCATCTGGTTGTACTTTTACCTGAACTGCATTTTTAAATCCAGCTTTCTCAAAAGCGATATTCCATTTTAAAACCGCATTAGTAATTGTTTCTCTAAAAGCAATAGGTGTAGTATTTTCAATCCACCAAACAATAGGGTTTACTGGTTCAGAAACACTAGATTCAGGGTTTTTCTTTACTAAATTCCAACGATGAATCATATCACGGTATGGAGTTGCACTAGCCGTTGTCATATCCGTTACCTGAGTTGCAAAATAACCAACTCTAGGATCGTCCATTCGTGCCTCAAAATTATTATCAGGCATTGCAATTAAACTATGATATACTTTTACACTTACGTTTCTACCATCAGTAACAGCATCAGAACCGCCATTTAATACCGATGATTTTGAATACACATACTCAATTGCTAAATCAGTATTTAATGGATAATTACGAATAGCATTAATTTTTGTTTTATTCTTATCTAAGCTTCCTAATGTAAATGATGTAGAGGATTGTCCTGGGAATTTAGGTGGTTTTACTTGTGACAATGTTTCTTTTAAAAATAAATCATTTGCCTTAATTAAATACACCCCTTTTTTATCATCACTAGCTTCAATTTTTAAACTAGCCATAATTCCTTCACTAACATTTGCATTAGCTGATTTAGAAATAGGATTATTAGGATCGAAATAATAAGCGTTGTTTTTAGCTACAAACTCTATTTTATCAAAATACTTATTTAGTTCAAATACTTTTGAGCCTCTATACGCCCCTCTAAAAGCACCAGCATCCATAACACCGTCAGCAATTTGACTAAAGTAGATGTATTCTTTTTTTAACTGATCCTTAGAAACTAACATTTGAATTGAGCCGTTAATAGTATCTTGATAGATGGTAAACAACCCTTCTATCTTTTTACTTGTTTTAACGAGTTCTGCTATTGTTTTTTTCTTGTCTTCCTTTTTTTTAGGAGCTGCCTGTTCAGTTTTATTCTTTCTGTTTTTTCTTTTCTTCTTTTGAAAAGCAAATGTATTTGTTGTTGCTAAAACAAGAAATACTATCAATACGCGTTGTAGATTTTTCATCTAGTAAATGTAGGTTTAATTTATTTTTAGTTAAAAAAATTAACAATTCATTAAGAGAAACTTTGCTGTTACGCAACACTATTTGTAATTATTTGATAAGCTAGCTAATGTTTGTATAGCCTTATCTGCATCTTTAATATCTACAAAAATATGGTCGTGATAATAGCCAGCAATTACATTACAGCTAATTTCGTGTTTCGCTAATTCCGTAGAAAATAACGCTGTTAAGCCTACTGCTTCTAACGAAGAATGAATTTGTAACGTAATCCATGAGGCTACATAATCATACTTCATTTTTAGTACATCGGCTTTATTCCGTTCAATTACTACTGTTATACCTTCTGCTTCTTTAAACTCACAAATAGTATCCGACCTGTTAATACTATTTACATCTGCTACGGTACAAAACACATATTCTCCTGAATTTAATTTTGGAGTCATTTCTTGTATTAATGTTGTAATGTTTCTTTCTCCTAACATGCTGGTTTTCTTTTATAAATGATAACAATGTAAGGAAACTAATAAAAACAAAAAAAAGAGGCTGCTTAAAATTTAAACAACCTTTTACAATATATTTTTACTTTTTAGATTGCTAAAGCACCTGCTTCTGCAACAGTGTGATCGTTATCTACTGAACTTCCACTTACTCCAATTGCCCCAATAACATTACCGTTAGCGTCCTTTACTGGCACTCCACCAGGAAAAGTAATTAATCCGTTATTAGAATGTTCTATATTGAATAAAGGTTGACCAGGTTGTGATAATTCACCAATGATTCCTGTATTCATATCAAAAAAACGTGCTGTTTTCGCTTTTTTAATAGAGATATCTAACGATCCTAACCATGCTCCGTCCATACGTGCAAAGGCAACTAAATTTGCTCCTGCATCAACAATTGCAATATTCATTTTTGTATCTATAGCTGTAGATTTTTCCTTTGCTACTGCTATCATTTTTTCTGCTTGGGCTAATGTAATATTCATAATATATATGTTTTAGTTTATTGTTTTTTAACACTGCAAAGATACCACCAGAACAGCCATACTAAGTTACGAAAAAAGGTCGTTTACTTATGAAAAAAGGTCATTTTGATTAATTGACTCTTTTTACAATAGCAAAAAGTAATGAATTAAAGATTTTTTGGACTTATTCCAAATTTGTTTTTAAATGCGGTACTGAAGTTTGATAAGTTATTATAACCTAACTCTAAGTAAATATCCGATGACTTCAAGTTTCCTTCGGCTAACAATTCCTTGGCTTTTAACAATCGTTTATCACGAAACCATTTTCCGGGAGAAACATTATACTCATTTATAAAATGCCTTTTGAATGTAGACAAACTCATATTACATAAAAAAGAAATCTCTTCTATCGTAAGACTGGTATATGTATTCTTCTCTATTGTTTTTTGAAACACTGAGGTGTTTTTAGCTATTAAAGAATATAAATAGGTTTCAAAAGAAGCTCCGTATTTACTAATTAGATATAGTAACAATTCTTCAAACTTAACAGAAAGTAAACTTTCCATAAAAACAAAAGGAGCAGTATTTATAGTGGTTAATGAGTTTAAATAAGAACTAATAAAAGAATCATTTTGAATAGTAAAATAAGGAGCCTCAATATCAGACGACACCTCAGTAGTGTGCTTTTCAAGAAACTCTTTGAGACGCTTATCCGAGAAAAATAAGAGCTTGCAGAAATAAACTGATTCATCCTCTAGCAACTCAGTCCAAAGACAGTTTCCCTTTTTTAATAATAACGATTGCTCATTATTAACAGCAACAGTAACATCAGAAAAGTGGACTTGTTTTCTTCCTTCTTGTAGAAAGCTGAACATATGCATGTTTAAATTGACCTTAGTTTTAATAACATCTTCGGTCATTTTAAAATCGTAGACAAACAAATCCGTAGTATCGATTGATTTTTCTAGATATAGTTCAGGTATGTTCTGTATTGACATCTTTTTGTTTCTACTTATCAATCAAATTTAACCTTTTACAAATTTAGGCTGGCATTATACCTAGGAAAACATTTTAACTGCTGAAATTTTTAGCTACAATATTCTTTATCCTTTTGTTTAGAGCCGCTATACCTTCATAACTGGTGTGCTCTAAAACAATAACAACCAAATCATCTTCTAAGTATTGCGTAAGCCCTGTTCTAAATCCATTCCATTTACCATGATGGTAGATTTTGTTATCCTTATCTGTATTAATCCTAAAACCAAATCCGTATGGTATTTTTTTACCGTAAACCGTTTCTCCTTTAGCATACATAAGTGCTAAAGATTCTTTAGAAAATAGTTTCCCATTATTTAGACCTATTGTCCATTTAAATAAATCTTCAGTAGTAGAATACACATTTTTATCACCTACAACAGCATCATTTATTGTGCTATTAATTTTCAAATGCCTCCACCTTTTATATAACCTATACCCATCTAATTGATTGGTTGAAATTGTATCATTTTCAAAACTATACACATATGAATCATTCATATCCAAGGGTTCAAAAATGTGCTTTTTTACAAATGCACTGAAAGATGTACCTGAAACTTTTTCAACTATAGACGCTAATACTAAATAGCCCGTGTTGGAATAATCAAAACTACGTCCAGGTTTATAAAATCTTTGCACCTTACTTAATTCAAGTAAGTCCATCATTTCACTATTAGTAGGCGCTTTTTTCTGTTTCCATTTATGTTCAGCAACCCAAAAATATTTTGGTAAGCCTGATGTATGATTTAATAAATTTTTTATAGTTACATCTTCATAAGGGAAACCAGGGAAATACCTATTTACGGTATCTGTAAGTTTAAGCTGATTCCTTTCATGTAATATCATGATAGCTGCAGCGGTAAATTGTTTACTTACCGAAGCTAATTGAAATGCCGATTTTTCGTTTAGAAATTCTTTTTTTCTGAAATCTTTATAGCCTACCTGATTACTATAAAGTATTTTTCCTTTTTTAGCTACTAATAATGATCCGTGAAAATCATGCCTTTTATTAATACGTTTTAATAATGCATCTAATTTATGGCTTACCTTTTCAGTTTCCTTCTCAGAAAACCGTTCTATTACAATTGGTTTTTCTTCTTTAACTTGCTCTATGGGTATTTTAGCACTGATTTTTTCATCAACCTTTAATGATTCTAAGGTATCACTTAGTATAAAGCTGCTAAAAAGAACTATGAGAATTACCGCTATATAAATACTATATTTTTTCAATGGAGGTTTGGTAGATTAAGAGGTGAATGGCACAAATTAACGATTAACTACGTGTTTTAAAAATAATCTCCTGCTTTTTAACGAAAAATGTTGTGTTATCGTTAAAAATCGTCATAAGGATTAAAGATATAGTATTATCATTGGGTATTATAGAACTCCAGATAAGACAAAAGGAAAGTAATAAAAACAAAAAAGTCTAACATTGCTGTTAGACTTAATTTTGCTCCCCACAATATTATTTTGTCGAACAACTTCAATCAAGAAATTAAACGACTAGCTCTATTATATGATATACTAAATCAATATTAACCGAAGGGCACTTTCTTGTTTAATATATTATATCTATTTTTGAATTAGTTAAAAACTAACTACTATGAAAAGAATATTACTCCTAACCATATTGTTCTCAACAAGTATATATGCGCAATCTGATTTTAATGAAAATATTATAATTAGTGAAGGCTCAAATAGTCAATATAAAGTTACACAAATTCATTCTGCCGATATTGATGGTGATGGTGATATGGATGTTTTATCCGCTTATGAAACCTCTGGGTTGTTAGCTTGGTATGAAAACAGAGACGGTTTAGGTAAATTTGGGGTTAGAAAAAATATTTCAAGTAATGCAGACGAAGCTAAATCTATTACTACTTCTGACATTGACGGCGATGGAGATTTAGACGTTTTATCTGCCTCATATGGAGATGATAAAATTGCTTGGTATGAAAATACTGATGGACTTGGTAATTTTAGTTCTGAAAATATTATAAATATAAATGCTGATGGAGCTATTTCAGTATTCTCTATTGATATTGATGGAGATGGTGACAATGATGTGATATCGGCTTCTTATTTAGATAATAAAATTGCTTGGTATGAAAATACTGATGGACTTGGTACATTTGGAACTGAACAAATAATTTCATCTAGTGTTACAAAAGCAACATCCGTTTATGCAATTGATATTGATGGAGATAATGATATAGATATACTTTCTTCTTCTTCAACAGATAATAGAATATATTGGCACGAAAACACAGATAGCCAAGGTAACTTTGGTACTAAGCAAATGGTTAACAGTTCTTGGTTATTTTTTCCAGAAAGCGTTAGTGCTGCTGATATTGATGGAGACGGCGATAATGATGTAGTATCTGCTTCTAGCACCTACGATAGAGTTGTTTGGTATGAAAATAATGGTCTAGGTAGTTTTGGTAGTGGGCATATTGTAAGTAGCAACACTATTGGGGCAAATGATGTTACGGTCTATACATGTGATATAGATAATGATGGAGATATCGATATTCTTTCTACGTCATTAAATGATAATAAAATAGCTTGGTCTGAAAATATTGATGGTTTAGGGACTTTCAGTGCTGAGCAAATAATTAATAATGAGTTTGAAGGTGTGAGTGTATGTGCATCAGACATAAATGGAGATGGGAATATAGATGTAATATATGGGGCACTAAATTATAACAATACACTCATAATGTGGAATGATAACACAAATGGATTAGGAGATTTTACTAATAAAAGATATGTCAATGGTTTATCAAGACGCGTACATTCGGTAATTGCTTCTGATATTGACGGAGATGGAGATAAAGATATTCTATCTGGTTCATGGAATAGTTGCATAGCTTGGTATGAAAATGCAGATGGATTGGGTGCTTTTGATAATCAAAAAAAAATATCACTAAATCAACAAGGCTCAGTTTATTCGATTAATTCATCAGATTTAGACGGTGATGGAGATATTGATGTTGTGGCTGGAAGCTCTAATGCAATTTATTGGTATAAAAACATAGATGGATTAGGCAATTTTGGTACTGAAACTTTAATAACTACTGACGTTGATAATTTAAAATATGTTTACACTTCAGACCTGGATGGGGATGGTGATTTAGATGTTTTATCTGCTTCTTATAGTGATGATAAAATAGCTTGGTATGAAAATACTGATGGTTTAGGAGCTTTTGGTGCTCAACAAATTATTAGTACTACAGCGTATTGGACTCATTCAGTTTATGCCGTTGATTTAGACGGGGATGGTGATAAAGATGTGTTATCAGCATCAAAACCATGGATTACTTTTCAAACATCTAAAATTGTGTGGTATGAAAACACAGATGGATTAGGTAATTTTAGTGCTGAAAAAAGTATAGCGTCTAGTTCCTCAAATTTTTCAACCTTATTTCCAAGTGATGTAGATGGGGATGGGGATTTTGATGTAGTAATTTCAATTGCTAATCTCGATGAGATTTTTTGGGTTGAAAATTTAGATGGATTAGGAAATTTTGGGGCTAAAAAAGTAATTACAACAGAAGCTGATTATATACACTCTATTTATGCCTCCGATATGGATGGCGATGGCGATATAGATGTAGTGTCTGCATCAAGAAACGATAATAAAATTGCTTGGTATGAAAACACTGATGGATTGGGAACTTTTGGTGCTCAACAAGTAGTTAGTGATACGTTAATGGGAGCTTACACAGTGTTTTTAGAAGATTTTAATGGTGACGGTAAAATTGATATCGTAGCGGGTTCATTTACTGATAGTACAGTTGTATTGTACGAAAATAATATTGATTCTAGCTTAGGTATAGATGATTTTAACTCTACTAACTTCATCGTATATCCAAATCCTACTCATAATAAACTTATTATAGACTCTAGTATAGAAGTTGATAAAGTTGAAGTATTTAGCTACTTAGGAATATTAGTTAACACTAATAATTCCAAAACGATAGATTTATCTAATTATGCGAACGGGGTTTATTTTGTAAAAATCACAAGTTCTGACGGTAAATCTGAAGTTAAAAAGGTTGTAAAAAAGTAAATTTTCGTAGTACTATGTAATAATGGTATTTAACTTATAGAGAGGATGTATACATCCTCTTTTTTTTTATGCTTTTATTCTCCTTTTTCTATGTATTAGGAGTTGTAAACTACACCATTACTGTTATAATTTGTATTAACAATAGCCCTACCCTCTAACCAATTTTACCGATTCCTTTCATTTTCGCCTGTTTTAGTCTGGACGTATTCCCTCTTACTATAGCTAATTGCCCTTTAAAGCTATCGTTACAGCTTGACCGTTATTTATATTTAGGGAATTTTCTACAGAGTCCTCTAACAACTGTATCACTTTGAAACAGTAGAATATACTATATCTAAAAAACTTTTTAGAGAAAATGTACCAATACGCTACACTTTTACAATATAGTTAACTATTTATTATATAGATACCAAGATTAAGCCCCTTGTATGGGATTCTTATATCTAACAAATAACAAGTAGTTTAATTATTAACGTAAAATGAAATATGAAAAAATAAATGACTTTGCAAAAAGAGTAAAAAAAAGCAGAAGTACGATATACAGGTTCTACGACAAAAACAATGAATTATTCGAGCAAACAAAAATTAACGGTAAAAGAATGATACCTACAATACACGCAAGGTATTTTGATAGTGAAGTTATGTTTGACGAGAACAAAATATTAAGACAGAAAAACCAATCTATGAAAAACCTTATAGATTGCTTAGTTGATAAAGATTCATTAACTAAAGATTTTTGGTTTATGGATTGGAGTTTCTTTTTTACCGTTGCGTATAAAAATGACCGCAATAAAAAATCTTGTTTTAGAATGATGAACGCAATGTATGATTCTCTAATTACTAAATATGGCGACATTACAGGTATTCGAATATTTTTCACGACAGAGCCGTTCACTAATAGAGCTGGTTATCATAATCATTTTACTATCCACATAGAAGATATCAACCTACACAACGAGGTAATTAATGACATCAGAAACTTTTTTAGCTATGACCGTGTTGATTACGGTATCTATGATAAATACCAAGCTGGGGTATTCTATATGAGTAAAGATGGATTGGTAAATGAGGACTGGGACATATTAGGAAACAACCTCAGCAACGTTAAAAAATAAGCAATGAACAAACAAGAGGTACAAGACAGAATACAATTAAAAAGGCTTGAATTAGCCAAGGAGAATGACAGTAACAAGTTAAGAGTAATAAATAATGATATTCATATATTACAATTACGTTACCAAATAGAAATATTTAAAGAACGAATTGAAAACCTTAGAAGATAATGTTATATTTAATCCATTCTAAAAAATATAAATGAAACATCTATTCATAATTGGTAATGGTTTTGACATTGCACACGGACTAAAAACAACATACAACTCTTTTATTGAAGATTATATTTTAAAGGAAAGATTAAATACTGGTTTAGTTAATCTTAATAATTATGTAAAAGGGGCTAGTGGTAAAAAACATCATTTCAGCTACAATGGAAGGTCATTATATACCCGTAATCATTTCTTATCTTTACTAATTGATAGATATAAAATTGCTAATTGGGTAGATATTGAAGCGTTATATTTTGAATTTCTACAACATCATAGCGAAAGTAAGAATAGTGATTTGACCGAAAAATTAAATAATGAATTTGAGCAGATAAAGATTGAATTAGAGAATTATATTCAGATGGTAAGTTCAGAGCATACCGAAGAATATATGTCTGAATTCTTTTATGCAATTTCAAAGAATCGTACTGATGAATTTCTAGTTTTAAACTTTAATTACACTAAAACGTTTGAAAAACTATATAAAAGTTTATTTGGCAAATGTGACATCATTAACATCCATGGAGAGCTACACAATAAATCAAATCCAATAGTTTTCGGTTATGCACCAACTGACCAAGAAACAATGAACTTAATTAACCAAAACAATAACGAATTACTGAAAAATATTAAAAGATATTATTACAAAAGAACAGATTCAGAATTACGTTTAAATAAATTTATTGAAAGCCAAGTCGGGGATTTTCCCTCTAAAATACATGTACATATTCTAGGTCATTCATGCGGTGTATCCGACAGGAATATTTTAAAAAATATTTTTGTTAATGAAAATGTAGATGAAATTAGCATTATGTATTATAATGATTATGACAACTACTTTAATGTTTTAGTAAACATCGATAGAGTGGTTGAAAATAATAAACAGTACGGTATTATAAACAACTTCAATAACTGTGTTAGAATGCCTCAGCATGACGACAATGAGATATCAATTAAGAAAACAAACAAAATGATAACAGATATTTTTCCAGATACCAGAAAAGTCCTTTTATCAGCTAATCGTCGCCTTTAGGTGTAATATAAATAGACTATAGTTAAAACACATCACAGTTAAACTTCAATTCAAAACGATTTATCTATATTTTTACTGTGCTAAAAACAACCACCCCAAAATTAGTACATTTGATTTTATTTTGTATCTTTGAAATATGAAAGCACGTTATAATAGAATCAGTACAGCTAACCAAAAACTAGAAAGACAATTAGCAAAGCAAAACCAAGATGAAGTTTTATACAATGATATAATTAGTGGTTCTGTTGCGTTCAAAGACAGGTTGAAAGGTAAAGAACTGATTGAAGCTATAAAGTCTGGTGCTATTAATTACATATCTGTATCATCAATTGATAGGTTGGGTCGTAACCTTATGGATATTTTATCTACACTAGAATTCTGTAACAACAACTCAGTAACCATTAAAGTTGATAACCTAGGTATTGAATCTATGGTAGGTGGTAAACCAAATCAAGTGTTTAAATTAATTATTAGTGTACTTGGTAATGTAGCTGAAATGGAGCGTGATAATATTTTAGAACGCCAGCGTGAAGGGATTGCTATAGCCAAAGCTAATGGTACATACAAGGGACGTGTTAAGGGTTCTGTACAATCAGATAGCGAAGTGCTTTCCAAATACAAAAACGTCGTTAAATACCTTAAACAAAAACAGTCATTAAGAAATACGGCTAAATTGTCGGGGGTATCATTGGCAACTACACAAAAGGTTAAACGAATACTTAATTCACAATTATCAAATTAATATTTGACATTTCTAAATATTTTTACTATACTTACATTATATCGATATAACTAAGGGTAGTAAGTTCTTTCTCCCTTATTTCAAAAACCACAGATTAACATACCAAAATTAAGTTAAGATACACTTAACCTAATTCTGCTATGCTCTTTAAATTATATAAAGAGGGTCTTGATATGACCATAAAAGAATAATCCTCACACCCTGTTTAAAAAAATAGAGGATATAGGGTGTTGGATGCTAATGTTAAGTATAACGAAATGTAAGCAAATTCTAAATAAAAGTGGAATTAACTACACCGATGAAGAAGTAAAAAAAATTAGAACCGTTCTTTATCTATTCGCTGAAATTGAAATTCAGTAACAAAAAAAATAGATTATTAATTAAAAACAGATTAAAAATGAGTACAATTATATATACAAGAGTAAGTACCGATGAACAAGCAGACAAAGGGTTTAGCTTAGGTCATCAAAAAGAAATGCTTGAACGCTATTGTGAGTTTCAAGGGCTTGAAATAGCTATGCACTACAGGGAAGACTATTCCGCTAAAAACTTTAACAGACCAGAATGGAAAGATTTAGAACTATACGTTAAGGCTAACAGAAAAAATATAACCAAGGTGCTATTTACAAAATGGGATAGGTTTTCGAGGAATATCGAGGAAGCTTTAGGTGTAATACGAAGGTTTAAAGACTGGGGTATTGAAGTTAACTCTATAGAACAGCCATTAGACCTAAACAATCCCGACAACAAAATAATGTTAACGTTATATTTAGCAATGCCAGAGGTAGAGAATGATAAAATTTCTCAGCGAACTAAAGAAGGTATTTTAAGAGCAAAGAAGGAAGGAGCATACACTTCTAAACCACCATTTGGTTACAGTAGATGTAGGATAGACGATAAAGCGTCAATGATGCCAAACGAAAGTGCTTGGATGGTAAAAGAAGTATTTGAAGCTGTTTCACAAGGTATTAATTCTATTGAACAATTAAGAAAGAGTTACAGAGCTAAGGGTTACCCTCATTGTAAACAATCTTTCTATAGTATGTTAAGAAATAGAACATATACTGGAGAGGTTAGAGTACCAGAATATAAAAAAGATGATGCTTACTGGCATAATGGATTACATAATGCTATAGTTGAAAAAAATATGTTTGAAAAAGTACAGCTAATACTAGAAGGGCGAAAACGTAAAGCAAAATTTCCATCAAAGAAGAATGAAGCTTTACCGTTACGAAGCTTCTTAAAATGTCAAGTTTGCTACGAAAATTTAACTGGTAGCATCTCTAAAGGGAATGGTGGACGCTATGGATACTACCATTGTAGGAACGGTTGTAAAAATAGGGTTTCAACAACTGTAGCTCACAAGATGTTTCAAAAAAAAATATTAGATAAAATAGTTGTTAATGAGAATATACTATTACTATATAAAGAAACTATTAAAGATTTATTGAATAGTAAAAAAGGGAATCAATTAAAATTAGCATCTGAGATTGAAGAACAAATAGTAAAAATTAAAAACGATATAGAATCTATTGAGGATAGTTTAGCTTCTAAAGATATTGACGGAGAAACATTTAATAAAATTAACAAAAGATATAATCAAAAATTAGAAGGTTTAAGCGTTGATTTATCTGATGCCAAAGAGAATAAAGAAAATTCTATAAAATATGTAGATAAGGCGTTTAAATCAATCCGTAAGCTACCTACTTTTTATGACAAAGCTAATTATGACCAAAAGATAACGATACTTGGTTTATTATTTCCAGAAAAAATACTGTTATCAAAAAGGGAATGTCGAACCATAAAACAGAATGAAGTGATTGAGCTTCTGACTAGGTACAATAAGGGACTGG
>Ga0209291_1000061_pt1 | contig 103687 bp, 89 predicted proteins | sample GOMGulsemesocosm_FD_184633 | JGI IMG/M metagenome (GOLD analysis project Ga0209291, IMG submission 184633) | Methane-oxidizing microbial communities from mesocosms in the Gulf of Mexico - GOM9B Gulf of Mexico (SPAdes) (version 2) | ecosystem: Environmental > Aquatic > Marine > Cold seeps... | reverse complement strand
TCCTAAGATCAAAGCACCGAAAGCTAATCCTTCCAATAATGCTCCAATAATAATCATCGCAGTTTGAATTTTCCCAGCCGCTTCAGGTTGACGAGCAATACCTTCCATTGCTTTTCCACCTATTTGACCAAGTCCGATTCCACCACCGATTACGATTAATCCAGCTCCAATTAAATTGTACATAACTAATTGATTTATATATATTAAACAAAATTATACTTATTCACATCTCCTTTTTCAAGTAGACACCTCAATGAGGATTTTAATTCTTCTTTCGAAGAGATATCCTAGTGATCGTGTTCTTCAACAGCCATCCCTATAAATAACGATGATAACATCGTGAAAATAAATGCTTGTAAAAACGCTACTAATATTTCAATTACCATGATAAATAATGTCAATACAACTGACATCCCTGTTGCTCCTACAGGTCCAAAAGCTTCTTTCATTGTAATCATCAAAGCTATTAAACTCATTACAACAAAGTGACCTGCAGTGATGTTTGCAAATAAACGCACTAATAATGAAAAAGGTTTAATTACCACAAAACCAACTAATTCTATTACTGCTAATATAGGACGTAATATTACTGGAACTCCTGGCATCCATAAGGTGTGTGCCCAGAAATCTTTAGTACCACTACACATATAAATCACTACTGTAAAAATCGCTAAACAAGCAGTTACTGCTATATTACCTGTAACATTAAAACCTAATGGAGTTAATCCTAATAAATTTAATATCCAAATAAAGAAAAACACGGTTAATAAGAATCCCATGAATTTCCTGTACTTCTTTTCTCCAATGTTTGGACGTGCAATTTCATCCCTTACATAAATAACTAAAGGTTCTAAAACTCTTGCAAATCCTGTTGGAACAGCTCCTTTTTTATACCCTCTTGCTAAAGACGTAAAGATTAACATCATTAATAAACCAGTTAACAACATCCCTACAACACTTTTAGTAATAGAGAAATCTAATACTTTAGCTGCATTAGTTGCATGATGAGTATCATCAAACGCAACAGCTGTTGCCCCTGAATTCAACTCGTATATTTTACTGTGAATTTTTGTTAATGTAACTCCTTCTTTTTCAACAAGAACATGACCATCATCATTATGATGAAATGCAGAAGACATAAAAGCTCTTAATCCTTTACTTGTCCAAACAATTACAGGTAAAGAAATGCTATAATGTGTATTTGTTTTATTATCTGTGTAGAAGTGAAAATCGTGAGAATCCCTTAAGTGATGCTTAATGTATTCTTTAATTTCTTCTTTAGTATCTACTGGATTACCACTAGCAGCATGAGTATCATGATTACCTTCTTTTGCTCCATGATCTTCCTCATGTTGTGCAAATGTTACTACTGAAAATAACGCTATAGCTAGCGTTAATAAAAACTTAATAGATTTTTGTGCCATCATCATACCTTATATACTATATAAAACTTATGCTCTCTAAATTTCGGTGCAAAGGTACACAATAAATCAAAACTACAAACGCTTTTTTAATTTTGTTTATTCCCTCTAACGGTTTAGGGTTTACTGTCTTCTATTGTATTAAGCAAATACGGAATTAAACTACCAAGAAAACACTTACTTACAGAATGGATTAACTAAAACTAAAATGTTTTTGAATTTAACAATTTAGCCACTCCTACTGCTTCTATAATAACAAACAAGAAGAAAGGCACCATTAATGACAAACGCTGGAATACCTCTAGCTTTACTTCAGGAAAAATTGTTGCTTGAAACAAGACGACAAAAAAACCTATTTTTAAAAACACACATGCTAAAAACGCATATCCAGCTTGACTAGGTAATTTTTCGGCAACTAATTCAATACAACCATAGATGATAATTGATGCTATTGCATTAAAAAGATATATGCCTAATAATGAATAAGATAAAACTAACTTTTTACTATCTAATATATATTGGTGTGTAAAAAACACCACTACAAAAACAAGAACTATTATTGATAAATAGGTGAAAATTCTTTTAATCATCTTTATTGGTGATTTTTATAACTTGACGGATTACAGAAAACATGGCAGCAAAAACAGCCAATAAGGTAACTATTTTAGTATACAGTTCGTGATCATTAGGAAATTTACCATCTAACCACCCCCCAAAAAGACTTCCTAAATAAATAGTCCCTCCCATTTGAAAAGCAATTCCAGTAAATCGAACGTATTTATTAAGCGGTTTTTTCTTCAATTGATTTTGTATTTAAGGTCTTTACTCCTGACCCCATAGTACAAGTAGCATTAAACGTTGCTCCTGGCTCTACTGCTAATTTATTAATAAACACTTCTCCGTCAATTGTTGCTGTACTCCTTAACGAAAGTGTTTCCTTCACAATTAACTTCCCATTAAAAACGCCTTCAATATCTGCATTCTCACAAGTTAGTGTCCCTTTAATTTTACCTGTGGGTCCAATAACAACTTTTCCTTGTGTATTTACATCACCTTCAATTTCTCCATCTATCCTAAAACCTCCATCAGAAACTACAGAGCCTATAATTTTTGTTCCTTGAACAATTCTATTTTGTTGCATGTTTGAAGATGCAGTAGTCTTTACTTTTTTCTTGTTTTCTGAGAACATAATTACTTAGTAGGTTGGGGGTTTTGGAATTCAGCTAATTTTTTATGTATTTGTATTATTCTATAATTATCTGAGGATGGTATCACAAACACTTTCCCAGGCTTATACTTCTTTTTATTTTCATCTAAAAAAGAATGAAAACCTGAAGCAATCTCAGCTGTTATAAAACCATGAACAACTATTAAAGTTTGCTCTCTGTTATAAAAATCTTCAGATACTTTTAAATAATCCCTATACGTGTTCTTTAACGCTTTTTCTATCCCTTCTTTAGTTGTTTTTAATTCTGGGTCCATTTTATCAAAAACATAAACCAACTTAAAATTAGTTCCTTTACTATTCTCTGCTAATTTAAAATTACTCATTCCAGTAATTGATTTTTGCAATAATATTTGTGCTGACTTCCCTTCTTCAGTATTAGGATAATTTAATGCTACATAATTAATTCCTTTTTTATACGCTTCAAACCCATCTATTTTACCACTTACAACCGCTTTTAACAACTCGTATTTAGGTAACATCTCGTCACCATCAAATTGAATTATATATTTATCCAATTTTTCAGACACTGACTCAAATTCCTGATTTTCAAACTGCCTATATAACTTCTCATAAACTACTTTCGGGCTCCCCTCAGAAAATGTTAAAGAAGCATTAGGATTACGTAGTATTTCCGCATAACGAGAATCTGGATAATTGGTAATAATATCCCGCTTTACATTTTCCTTTTTATTGCTTTCTAACTCAGTGTATATTTTATATAACTGATATTTTGCCGGTAATGCTAAACGTTCATTAGGCTTAAACGTTAATAACTTTTCCAAGCGCTTACCTGCTAATGGATATTCTTTAAATTTTTGCTTATATATTAACCCTAACTGATAGTATGCAAAATTTCTTTTTTTTGCTACACTATCCTTTTGTTTTTTCGCTACTGGCAACTGAGCAATGTAGTATTCAGGAGTATAAATATCCTTAACTTCTTCTTTCACCAATTTAACACCCTCTGATTCATCTTCATCATCCGTAGGTATAATAATATTTTTATTTTTTACTCTCCAATTATCTTCTAAAACACGATCACCCCAATTTTTTCTAAATTCCTCTTTTCCGTACGCAACAGTTGTAGCATTATAAAAATAAAAAGTTGATCCTTTACTTTGTTTTCCTCCAGAATTAGGCGAGAAATTATTTATATTTTCCGCAACCAATGCTTCAGCTTTTGCTGCTTGTTCAGCCGCTTCTTTTTCTTTTAATGCTGTAATATGTTTTTCAAAATAAGTAATTCTTTCATCATCAGTATAATCAAGTATTTTTAAAATACTATCATTACGCTTAGCCATATCCTCATAAGCAATAACATCTACTAAATTATCTTTCTTCTTTTTAAAGAAACGGTATTCTTTGCTATTCGTTTTCAGTTTCGTCATTGTACTATCATAGTACGCACCTGCTGATTTATAGTTAGTAGCATCAAACTGATACTCTGCTAAAGCTCTATAATTTAATGACTGTAAGTAAGTGTCGGTTGTTCCTTTTCTAATAGATTTATTATAATATACTGATGCTAAAGAATCCGAAGTAGTATTTTTATGATATACCGCCATAAGATTGTATATTTTATCTAAATATGGTCTGTATTCTCTATCCTCAGAAAGCTTAGTTAAATACTCCGAATAAGCAACTTTATCTCCTTTTTCAAAGTTGAAACTTCTCGCTTTTACCACTTGAGCATTTACATAATAAATCCACAAGGTTTTTCTTTTTAGATCTATAATTTCATTAAAGGCAATGTTTGCACTATCCTTATATCCTAGCTTATTATATATTTGCCCTTTTATAAATCCAAGCCTCCCTCTAATTTCTTTATTTTTTGTATTCTCTACTGCTGTTTTAATTGGAGCAATAGCACTATCCAAATGTTTGTTATTAATGTAAGCTTGTGCCAACATTGCGTTTGCATCAGATACATCTTGCTTACTTAACTCTTCTAATTTTATAAGACGTTTTAAATTTTTAATAGCTAAATCCGTATTCTCTAATCGGATGTTAACTTTTTCACGCCAAATTCTTGCGTGATTTATCTTATCACTTGTTGGATGTTTGTATAAAATATAATTGAATGCTTCTAGAGCTGGCACAAAACGTTGATCAAAGTAACGTGCTTTACCTAACAACAAATACGCCTCATCGGTTTGTTGATTTTTCTCTCTACCACCAATATTCATTCCGTGTTTCTGAATAGCTTTTACTGCTTTTTCTTCGGCACGTTCAAAATCAGCATTTTTAGATGCTCCAGGTAGAAATAAATCCTCTTTAACCTCCATACGTTCCACCGGAAGTATGTCCCAATAATTATCAACAAAAGAACCTATAAGTGCATTTTTCCCAGATTCATAGGCTAAATCACCATTATACAACACATTGTATTTAGTAGTTAATCCGTGAAACCCTCTGTTTAATGCTTTATCTTTTTTACGCGAACAACTTACTAGTATAAAAACTGTTAGTAGTACCGCGAATATGTGTATTGCTTTTTTACCCAAAATATATCGTAATTTTATCCCACAAGTGGGTTTAATCGTTCAAGATTTACTGTGAACAAACTGACTCTTCTAAATAACTAAAATATAATTGTTTTAGTATCTATAAGAATGTAAAAGTACGTTTTTGTTTGAAAAAGTAATAATGTTCCTTGCAAAAAGATAAACTACTTAATCTAACCTGTGGTTTTTAACTCATTCTAGCTTCCCCAAAATAAGAAACACCCGTTTTTAATTTACACTAGAGACATTGATTTCGAAAAATACATTTCAAGCTCAGTTAAAGTGGCAGCATTCGTTTCTAAATCCTTTACAATTTTTCCTTTTTCTAAAACCACTATTCTATCTGAAACATCCGTTACATGCGACAAATCATGACTAGAAACCAATACAGTTACTGCTTTGTTTTGAGTAAGTTCTTTTATAATTCCTTTTAATCGTATTTGCGTTGTAGGATCCAAGTTAGCAAATGGCTCATCTAAAATTACAACTTCCGGATTCCCGATAAGTGCAGCTACAATCCCTACTTTTTTCTGATTCCCTTTACTTAAGTCTCTTAAATATTTTTTCTTACCTATAATTTCATCGTGAAAAAAGTCTGAAAACTGAGCTACTAAGGCATTTACATCGGCTTTATTTTGTCCACGTAATTCCCCAATAAAATAAAAATACTCTTCAGGGGTTAGGTATCCAATTAAAAAACTTTCATCAATAAATGAACTCGTAAAGTTTTTCCAAGAATCATCTTCACTAACTACAATCCCCTTATTTTTAATTACCCCAGTAGTTGGTTGAATAAGATCCAATAACAAACTAAAAAATGTAGTTTTCCCAGCTCCATTGTTTCCCACAAGTCCAATACTTTGTCCTTTTTTAATTTCAAAATTTTCAATTTCAAGTACTGTATTACCATTATATATTTTTAAAACATTTTCCGATACTATCATAATTTTTTACTTTTATTTTTGTTGAAACCCAATCACCATTGCATACTTGCGATTTTTAAACACTTTTACTAATTTTAAAAATATATAATTCTGAAAAAAGAGCCCTAAAACACCTAAGCAAAACAATACTCCTATAGCAATATTAAATGACACTAGGTAATTCACTAAACCAAAAATCCCCATTGGCAATAATATCATGGGTACAATCATTAACCATTGCGCCACCCCCATTCCTTGATAGTTCATCATTGCGCTTTTTTCTAAATCTACCCGCTTTTTATTAAATGTACACAAATACAATAATGCAGGAACATTGAAACCAGCATTATATATACCTCCTACCAAAAGAAGCACTCCTATTTCCCATCCAAAATAAAAATATGGCATTGATAATATCGTTAAGAAAACGATACTTAAAAGCAATAAAATACGCTTGGAATTTAAGTACTGTTTCATTGAAATATTCTGCGACATTAGCAAGTTAAAATATGCACTATCCCAAGACGGAATGAACTGTCCGAAATTCATCAAAAACATTCCTGTTATAAAAATAGCAGCAAATACATGCATAACTGAACCTTCCTCCCCATAAACAGGATTAGTGAAAAATAACAACCCATACAGCAACATTGCTAAAGACACTATAACTGTCATTCTTGGGCGCTTATTTCTCCAAATTAATTTAACATCATTTTTTAAAAATGGGGCCACATCACCAAACCTATTCAACCATGTAAATTCCGAACTAGCAACATCTTTTTGCTTTTTAGAAAGCATACCATCATCTAAATAAAAATGACTCAGAAAATGATTGTAATTAATACCGTAAAACAACACTAGTAACCCAAAAGGGATTAGCACAAAAAATGGCTGCTTGTACAAAGCAAAATATAAGTTTCCAACAGGCGTAATCAAATCATACAAATTAAAATATTGCATCAATACACCAATTGCTAATACACCAACAATTGCATAAAAATACAAGTTACTTTTGTTTATTATAAAATTGATAAAATTGTTTACCTGAATTAACACAAATATACTAAGTAACCAGAACAATACATTAGTAACAGCATACCCTTTCATCAGTAAAACAACACTAAAAGGCACCAAGAAAAACAATGGAATTATATTAAATGCAGAAACATTGGACTTCAACAATAAATAATGAATAATAGCCTTCTTTTTTATAGGAATCACCATTAATGCTTTAGTATTTAATACTGGTAATTTTTGCGCAAAAAAACGAAGTAATAAATCGACTAAAAACCAAAGGAAAATACACCTACAGACTGTTAGTAACGGATCAACTGTTGGCACTGTATTAGCCGCAAAGTAATATGATCCTGCCCCTAAAAAGGAAAAACATACTATTAGGTAAAGCGCAAAGAAGGCTAAGAGAATTTTTATTGCAATACCTTTTGTAAAATTAGCTGATCTGAAAAACGATTTCCATTCCAACTTTAAAATTAGTGTAAACATTATAAGTTAGTTTTTTATCCCAACAGCGGGGTGCCATTCCAAGACTGGCCTCAAAAAAAATAATATTGGCTAATTCATATCTGTGTATATCTACCAAAGAAATGAACTACATAGTGTTAGTAATGAAATAAGAGTTTTTGTTACACCTTACACTAAATTATATTCAGGGTGAGCTTTTGCTATATACTCTTTAGCTTTTGAAGGAATCACATACAACATACTATACATCATAAGAAAAAAAACAACAAGAATAGCCGACACAGCTATACTCCCTATAAATGAATTTAATATACTATTGAGCCTATCGGTTCTTATTAAAAACTGCGGTACATGTAAAAGCAGTTGAAAAAAGAAGAACGTCTGACCGTATGAAGAAATCACCTCTTCAAACACCCATAATTTCTGTCCTCTTTTTTTACGTTTTTTTGCTGTTGCTTATATTTAACCATCTTAAAAAACAAGACGCCTAGTGGTACTATAAACAAACCTACAATTACATAGGTTTTGTATGGCAATTTTGTATCACTAATATAGTAACCAACAACAAAAGCAGCGTCTTGACTATACTAGGTAAAGTGAAATATGATTTTAAGATTGATAATATTAATTTGTGGTATCGTCTACTCATTTTTGCTTGTCGCTGAGCAACTAAATCGGTAAAACCGAAAACTCCAAATTTCTTAAATTCAAGTTGTAGTGCATCTTCAAATGATAGTTTATTATTCCCTTGCCATTGGGCTTCAACCTCATTTGATAGGTGATCCACTAACTCAGTTTGCAAATCATAGTAATCAACATAATGTTTTTGAGTAAATATAAATAGCCTATCTATTTGTGTTTTAGTAAGTTTCATTATTGAACACTGAATTTATAATAGTTGTCTTGTTCTCTTATAATCTCTTTAAACACAATGCAGAACGAAATCATTAAAGGCAATAATATAAAAAATGAACTTAAACAAATTTGCTTACTATAGATAGTGTCAAATACTTCTAGTGCTTGAGATAAATTAGAAATCCCAAGACTGAGTGGCAAATAAAGTCCAAACGCCGTAGTTACTGCCAAGGATTTTTTTATTTGTTTTTTAAACATTTTAGGTATCATATAACAACATGGCACAAATAATAACAATACATTACATATCCACAATTGCTTACCAGTTAAATCAGTATAAAATAACATACCTAAAACCATAAATACCACCATAAGCACTATGAATTTTGAATCTGTAAACAAGTACTTGACTCCCCCCCACAACAAGCGTCCGTATTTTTTTTTCAGGCTATTTGTTTTTTCCAATAGTAACTTTTCAAAACCTTCATTGCTACTGTAAATAGATTTTGTAGTTATCCATGCCGAATTATCTTTATTTAATCGAGGTTTATTTACATTATTCCCAAATCCTTCGTGTACCAAAAACATTGCATTTTCAAATGTCTCTCCTTGTATAGTTTTCTCCTCAATTAAACTAGCTATATGATCGGTAAGCTCTACACGAACATCCCAATACTTCACCTTGTTTTTAATTAAATAAGTATCTATAAATTGCAATTGTGTATCGGTAAGTTTCATTATTAAAATACTTGTCAGACAATAATTTATTTAGTTTTTTGGAGTTGCATTTACAGTTCCTACGTGTTTTCGAGCTATACCTTGTAACTCCATACCCCAAGTTTGACCATACATCATACTTTGTTGCATTAAAGAACTTTGCTTAGAAGCCATTTTTTTACCTAACGGACTTTTATAAAACGCTACCAATTCTTTAATTTCAGTAGCTGTAAATTCTGCCATATATAATTCTGCCATTTTACCATACAACCCAGGTAAAGTTGCATTTGCTTCTTTTTTATAAGCTACTTTATTTTCTTCAGAAACCATGGCTCCAATCTGATCTATTGCAGCTTCTATACTTGTTGTAGCACCTGTTAATTTAATAAATTCAATTGTTTCGGTTTTAAACGCAGTATTATCTTGCGCTTGTACTGTAAGAGCGAATACAAACGCCCCTAATAAAATAATTTTTTTCATCTTTTACTGTTTAATATTATTATACCATTATTGTCTGACCAATAGTATTTACTTTTTATAACTCTACCTTTATCTCAAGTAAAGGCAACATTATATTAGCTACTTAAAGCCTATTTAGTGTTGTTAACTAAAAATCCCTTTGTATTTTACATCTAATTCTTTTTTATAAGTTATAAATGTTTTAAGTAGTACATACCAAATTATTAGTTGAAAAAAGAAATACCCTTCTAATATATTATTGGTTAAAAATTGTTCTGACCATTTTGTGAACCAAACAAACAATGGACTACAAATCATAATAAATAGTGCTACAAATACTATTGACCACTCTTTACTAATTCTTTTTTTAATTTTTTCCTGAAACAATGCAACAATTATCATCACTGGTATTAAAAATAATAGCGCTATCGGATTTTTAATATAAATAGGGATATAAATAGGTATTAATGCCATAGATATTAGAGCTGTACCAACACTTGTTTTTTTTGTTTTATGGAATTTAAAAAAATAATACAAAACTACAATTGCGCCAATACAAAAATTAACATATATAAGAATATTCTCCGAAAAATCCAATTCTAACAACCCAGGGATCAACACCGCTAACATTATTAAAAACAGCACCTCTTTTGCTAAAAAACCTTTCCCAAAACGCATGGCAATTTTTTCACGCAATTTAAACTGTTGCTCTTCATGATTTTTCAACAAGCTTTTTTTGTTATATACCATGTAATTTTTAAACACCTCATAAAAAGTTTCGTTAGGCTTCTCTTCCAACTCAGCTTCAATAGCAGACGCTACATGATCGGTCAATTCTAAACGGACATCCGTATAAATAACCTCTGAGTTTTTTAAATAGGTATCTATAAACTGTAATTCTTCTTTTGATAAATTCATATTACTCATAGATTAAAAAGTACTGTTCTTTTAGTTTTTTCATTTCTTTAAGAAGCAAACTATTCCAAACTAACATTACAGGAATTAAACTTACTATTACAGACAAAACAACTACTCCATATTCTTGAACTATAACACCGAAATCATATTGAAAAGGCATCAAGAAAACATACGGCAACCAAGCCAATTGCACCCAAAACCTACTTACTAACATAGACTTACCATATAGTTTATAGTTTTTAAGTATTCCTTTTATTTGAAAAAACAATGGACTATACAATAATGCATAGCCAAAACCTACTACACTTTTTACAGGAAAATATTGATAGAGTACTATTGTTAATAAAGCTAATACCAATACTTTAATCAAAAATCTTGAGTTAAACAAACACGCTTTAAACTCAGTAACAAACCCCTTTCTTAATTGTCTACTTAGCGCCTTTTGCTTCTCCATTTGCATTTCACGTAAATACCTGAATGTAAATATTTGCTTCATCTTTACTATTGCAACATCAAAAGTATCCCCCTCTTTCATTAATTTTTCAGTCAAACAAGCAATATGATCTACTATTTCATAACGTACATCCCAATTTTTAACTTTTCTATCCTTCAAATGTTGGTCAATGAATTGTAATTGTTCCTTTGATAATTTCATATTACTCCAAACCAAATTTAGGATTAAACAATGCTTGCATGTTTTTAATATACTCTTCCAATTCAGCTAATTTGCTTACCGTTTCTTTTTCTCCTTTTTCAGTTAACTTGTAATACTTACGTAATCGATTATCTACACGCACAACCTCTACCTCTAAAACACCTTCAGCTTCTAATTTATGTAGTGCAGGATATAATGCTCCTTCCGTAATATTTAACTCTCCTTTAGTTAAGCCTTTTACCTTTTGTGTGATTTCATAACCATACATTTTATCCTGCTGTGATAACAATTTTAAAATGATAGTAGCCAAACTTCCCTTGTATAATTTTGAATTACTCATAATACAAACATACATAAATTATTTATGTATATAATATTCTTAGGTATAATTTTATGTGAAATATCATATTTTATACCAATGAGATTATTTATTTTTGACAAAATTTTGTTTACAACTCATGGGAAGATTTCATTCACTTCGTATAAATAATATCAGAAAAGAGACAGCTGACACCGTATCTATAAGTTTAGATATTCCTGCAGATTTAAAAGAAGACTATACTTTTATCCCAGGTCAGTACGTAACATTCCGAACGAATATCTTTAAAGAAGAGGTTCGTAGATCATATTCTATTTGTTCAGCTCCTGATTCCGGTGAGTTACGAGTGGCTATTAAACAAATAGAAAACGGTATATTTTCCACCTATGCCAATACTCGACTAAAAGAAGGGGAACATTTAGATGTTGGAATTCCTGAAGGAAAGTTCACATTACAAACTAACATTGATAACAGAAAAAATTACGGAGCTTTTGTAGCAGGTAGTGGTATTACCCCTGTATTATCAATGATTAAAGATGTATTAGCTCACGAACCAAAAAGTTCGTTTGTATTACTATACGGTAACAAAACTCCTGAAAACACTATTTTCTACGAACAACTACATAAATTAGAAAAAAAATATTTTGGTCGCTTATTTGTATATTACACCTACACACAAACCAATGAAAGCAATGCTTTACTTGGTAGAATTGACACTGAAAAAGTAAATTACATTCTTAAAAACAAACACAAAAATACAACCTTTGACAGTTTTTATTTATGTGGCCCAGAAACAATGATTAATCTTGTTTCTGAGAATTTACAACAAATTAAAATTAAAAAGGAGCAAATTCACTATGAATTATTTACTGCATCTATAAAAAACATAGTACCTATAGCTGTTTCAGAAGACTTTAATGGTTCAGCTCAAGTAACTATCTTAGTTGATGATGAAGAAAACACGATTACAGTAAAAGAAAATGAAACACTATTAGACGCTGCACTAAAAGGAGGAATAGACGCTCCTTATTCTTGTCAAGGCGGAGTTTGCAGTTCATGTATGTGTGTGGTTACTGAAGGTGAAGTACAATTACTTAAAAACTCCATTCTTACGGATACTGAAATTGAAGAAGGATTAACCTTAGCTTGTCAAGCTGTACCTAAAAGCTCAAGAATTAGTATTGATTTTGATAATGTATAAATAAAACAATATAAAATAAATTACTAAAAGCCCTCTGAAACATACACAGAGGGCTTTTTTATTTCTAAAAATAAAATCATACATAACAAATAATTTATGTATCAATACGCACAATTACCACATATGACATTCTCATAATTTAAACAAAATAAATGAATATTTCTCATGTTTTTATCACAAAAGCAAATGCTTTATTTGCTTTACATCTAATTATTTAGTATTTTCATCGAAATTTAATCCCAAAATTATGAAATTAAAATTATTTTTATCAGTGCTATTCGCAGCATCATTATTAACAATACATGCCCAAGTTGGTATTGGAATTACCCTACCAGAAGCAGAGTTAGATATTACATCTTCTACTAGAGGTTTATTATTACCACGAGTTACTTTAACAAGTTTAATAGTTGAAGCGCCAGTTATCAACCCACAAGGTGGCGGTATCCCAACAAGTACAATCGTATATCATAATGGTGCAAACTCAATTGCCGCTGGTTTTTATTACTGGGATGGATCGCAATGGGTATTATTAACTACAGGCGAAAGTAGTGACTGGACTATTATTGGAAATGCGGGAACTACACCAGGAACAAACTTCATAGGAACAACTGACGCACAAGACTTTGTTATCAGAACCAATAATACTGAGAAAGCCAGAATGACTTCTGGTGGTGATTTAGGTATTGGAATTGCAATTCCAACTGCTAAAGCACATGTTGTCCAGACAACTGCAGTTGACGCTATAGCTATAGATCATTCAGGAACAGCTGGAAATGGTATGGATATAGAACAAACAGACGCCACAAACGCAAGTTCTGCACTTTGGTTAAGAAATAGTGGTACAGGAAGAGTTATCAATGCTGATGCATTAAATACTGCTAGTACCGCTAATGTTATAGAATCTGACAACCAAGGGTTAGGTAGCGCAGTAGCGGTTTTTCAATCTAATACTGGAGCTTCTGATCAAGCAGTTTACATTGAACAAGATGGTACCGGAGCAATCTCAAGAGGTATTGACACCTATATGGGAGCTACCAATACTGCTATTGGATATTCTTTATTTCATGATGGAACTGGTACAGGGGCATTACTAAACTTAGGTAACGCAGCTAATGCTGCAGCAGGCTTAGATCTTAGGCACGCCGGAACCGGTAGAGGATTTTACACTGAGTTAACCAATGCAACCAACGCAAGTACAGGAACAACTATTTTTCATGACGGTATAGGAAATGGATATTTTACATCATTAACAAATGTAGCTAATGCAAGTACTGGTATGGACCTTAGACATGCTGGAACAGGAAGAGGGAATTACCTAGATTTAAGTAACGCTACAAATGCAAATACTGGATCTTTAATATTCCATTCAGGTACTGGTACAGGAAATTATACTGAATTAAGTAATGCTGCAAATGCAAGTTCAGGATCCTCAATTGTTCATGCTGGTACAGGTATTGGACAAACTATTGCTCAAACTGGAACCGGAACTGGGCAACTAGTTACTTTAACTAATGTAACAAATAACGGAACAATTTCTAGTTTAAATCATGATGGTTTGGGACGAGGACAACAAATTTCACTCAACAATGCGGCCAATGCAGATATTGGTCTCGGTGTTTTTCATAGTGGTGCAGATGGTACTGCTGGATATTTTGAAATGTCTAATACACTTGCAACTAGAAATAGTGTTGGCTTAAGTGTATCGTATGCTGGTAATGGTGGCGGTGCTGGTGGCGGTGGTAATGCTGGTGAATTTTCACATACTGGAACCAATGGAAATGCTGTAGATATATTTTTAGGAGATCCATCCGCAGCTGCTGGGCCAGCAAATACAACTAGTGAATATGTTGGAGTAACAGTAGCTCATATGGCCACTGGGACATCCCCAACTGCCGGCTTAACAAAATCTGCTATTAGCGCATCAAATAATAGTGCCGATCCAACCATAACTGTTAACAATGGAGGAGCAGATGATGGAGATGGAATGCAAATATTTACCACTCCTACTGCAAACACAAATACTACCGGAATTTATACTCAATCAGTAAACGGAGCATTAGGTACCGGAATTTATGCTGTTGGAGGAGACATTGGTGTTGTTGGCCAAAGTAACGGAGGAGTTTCTGGTGTATTTGCATTTGGTGAGGTTGGAGCAACTGGAGCTAAACCTTTTACTATAGACTACCCTCTTGATCCTGAAAATAAAGTTTTACGTCATTTTGCAATCGAATCTAATGAAGTTTTAAATATGTATAGAGGTATTGCTAAAGTTGGCTCTAGCGGGTCTATAGTAGTAACTTTACCAGAATATTTTGATGCAGTAAATATTAACGTAACTTATCAACTAACACCAATTGGAACTGGTGTTCAACCATACATTTCCAAAGAACAAGCTAATAATCAATTTACGATTTCTGGCGCTCCAAATTCTAAAGTATCTTGGACGATTCATGCTCAGAGAAATGATCCTACTTTACAATATTATGACAGGAAAGGTGGTAACTACTCATCTGCTGTAAGAAATAAAAAACCACATGAAATTGGAAAATACTACACTCCAGAAGCATATGGAAAAGATAAATCTAAAAGTATCATCTATAATAAAGAGAGAGAAAAGAATTATAACGAAAGAGATATTACTCGTAAAAACTTAAAAGTAATCTCTAAAAAAGAAATGAAAGATGGTACTTCTATAGAAAATATCACACAGAAAAAAAGCGAAAAAGAAATTGAGAAAAGTAAAACTATTGAAAAACCTTCAAAAAAGAAATTGAGTAAAGAAGAAACTACTGAAAAATAAATTTTTCTGATTTACATATTAAAGCGTCTTAATTAACCTTAAGACGTTTTTTTTATGCTCAATACTTATATTGTTAAACACATATTTCTCTAATTTAATTCAATATTAAACTCATATAATTATCACAAGTATTTCACAAAACAGAAGGACGTACTGCGTTTAATCGGCGTTATTATACTTTTATCGAAAATATAATATCCCCAAACTATGAAATTACGATTACTTACCTTACTATGCTTTATAGCAACAATTACCACAAATGCGCAAGTAGGAATTGGAAATACTTCACCAGAAGCAGGATTAGATATTACAAGCACTACTACTGGGCTATTAATACCTAGAGTAGCATTAACTAATTTATCTACTCAAACACCAGTAGTCAACCCTCAAACAGGAAATATACCCGAGAGTACCTTAGTTTACCATGATGGAACGAGCAGTATTACTGCTGGTTTTTATTACTGGGATGGATCACAATGGGTATTATTAACTACAGGCGAAAGTAGTGACTGGACTATTATTGGAAATGCGGGAACTACACCAGGAACAAATTTCATAGGAACAACTGACGCACAAGACTTTGTTGTTAAAGCAAATAATGTAGAAAGAATAAGAATATTAAGTACAGGTAATGTTGGGATATCTGAAGTAAACCCTGCAAATGCAACTTTAGAAGTTGGAGGTAATTTAATTATCGGTACTACTTTCACCGGAGGAACTGCTATTGCACAAAATGGAGGAGCTACAATAGAAGGACGAACGATCATTGGAGAAGATAATTTTTTCTACGATGTGGATAAATTTGTTGTTTATGGAAACACCACTTGGACACCAGGAAACGTAACTACAGGTGATAATGCAAATGGATTAACTTTCGCTATTAATGCATATACTTCAAATGGAATTGGTTTATACGCCGAAGATAATGATGGAGGTACTGGATTACAAGTTAGCGTTAACGACAAATCTTTAACCATCGGAGCGATAGGTATTTCAGCTACAGAAAATTCTGGTATAGGCGCTGCAATTATCGGTGAAGCAACAGGAACAACAGTTACAGCTACTGCTGTAGGTATACAAGGGTTAGAAACAACCAATACTGGTAATGCTATGATAGCTTCTGGAGATATGCAAGTAACAGGAGCTTTCACTAATCCATCTGACAGAAAATTAAAGAAAAACATTCAACCATTAGAAAATGCTTTAGAAACTGTTTTAAAATTAAACCCCAAAACATATGAAATGCGTTGGAATGAAGATAAATATAAAAAAGTTGGCTTCGCTAAAAAGTCACAACTTGGATTTATTGCTCAAGAACTAGAAACTGTATTACCTGATTTAGTTAAAAATGATATCATTCATCTGAACAATCATATTTACACAAAAAAACAATTGGAAAAAAACCCAAAACTACACAAAGAACGTAGTGATATTGAAAAAATTAAAAGTGTCAACTATATTCAATTAATACCTTTACTTACTGAAGCTATTAAAGAGCAACAGGAACAAATTGAAAAGTTAAAAAAAGCAGTTATAGCACTTAAAAAATAACTCTTTACAACATCATAAAAAACACCTTAATTAAGTTTAAGGCGTTTTTTTATTATGTCAATTATATCATTAGCGGGTATTGTTTCAAAGCATTTTAGATAGCCATCAGGATATTTATTTCCATAAATAGACGTTGGTATTAATGGAAATTTTTCCAAGTCTGGTATCACTTGATTTTCTTTAGGTTGATTAACCGGAACAAAACCCGCATACGGATGTGTCACTCCCCAAACAGTGATAACCTGTACCCCATACATAGCAGCTAAATGACCATTTCCAGAATCCATTGAAAGCATCATATTTAAATTAGATATTAATGCCAACTCTTCTTCAAAACTAAATAAACCTGTAATATTTAATACATTACTGTATTGATCAGAAATTTTATCTAACTGCACCTTTTCCTTCTTACCGCCACCAAATAACAAAATGGTGGTACCTAAATCCTTAGATAGCTCAGAAATTACTTTTCCCATTTTAGCTAAAGGATACATTTTCCCTTTATGAGCTGCAAAAGGAGCTATACCTACTAAGTTTTTTTTAGTGTCACCAATATAATCGGAAACTAAATCTGAAAGAGGTTGTACCGATAATGACTTTCCAATTTGCAAACTCAAATCATACCCCAAGCCTCTAAACACATCAGCATAACGCTCATGTGTAGTCTTTAACGGTTTGAAAACTTTATTTTTAGGATCTATTAAAGCTTTTTTACCAACCCTACCTTTATCAATTTGTTGATATGGAACCCCCTTTAAACGCAATAATTGAATTAATATATTTGAACGCAGTACATTATGCAAATCAGTAACTGCATCGATATTCAATTTCAGTAATTCTTTTGATAATCTCCAAATACCAAAAAAACCTTTGTGTTTCTTTTTTAAGTCCGGAACAAAGACGGTAACATTAGGAATGTTAGAAAAAAAAGGAGCAAAAAATGCTCGTGTAAGAATAGTAATTTTAACCTCTGGGTAAGTAGTAACAAAAGTATTTATAACCGGAACAGACATAGCAACATCTCCCATTGCTGAGAGACGTATGACTAGTATGTGTTTTGGTAATTTTTGCACCAGCATGGATTAAAATTCAAGTAGTGTACTTCGACAGGCTCAGTATGACTCTTTAAAAATTTTACTGGGCTGATAATAGCGTTAAAGTAATGTTATTTTTGTGAGCGCAATACCGGGTTTAACTCATCGTCATTATACATTTTCATTTGCTTGTACACTTTCATGTATTTATCACCCCTTTTAATATCGCTTAACAATGTATCAATCGCAGTTGATAAATCTACACGTTGCTCAAGTAATATATTTAATTTAACTTGACAAGAAGCCCTGTGATCCACAGAAGCCTCTGTACGAGTAGCCTCCTCATTCATATGATACACTTTCAATGCTAAAATTGATAACCTATCTACTCCCCAAGCTGGACTTTCTGTGTTTATTGTAGCAGCAGAATTTGCAGTAACTGATTTATATTGCTCTAAAAAATAACTGTCAATATATTCAACCATATCAGTTCTGTCCTGATTAGAAGCATCAATTTTACGTTTTAAAACCAAAGCTTCAACAGGGTCGATATTTGGGTCACGAATAATATCTTCATAATGCCATTGTACGGTATCAATCCAACATTTTCTATATAACAAATGACCTAACAAGTCATTTGTTTTGTCATATTTATTTTCAAAAGATTGATATGGGTTATCAATAATATGATACGTTGCTATAACTTCTTGAAAAATTTTATTCGCTTTTTCTGTAAACATAATTTTCATTTTATGAGGTCAAATATACAACTTTATTCGAAGTTAAAAACACAAAACAGTACACTGATTAAGCAGTATAAGAGAATTACTATCCAGAAATAAAACAAAGTAATACTGAAACCAGAAACATACTATATAATAATACCGATTGTATTATAGGTTTTGATATCTTTTCAAAAAAGCTAGTAAATAAACTCGCTAGAGGGAAGTATAAAAAAACTAGCATCGCACTACTCTTATTTGGTGAAATTAAAAACAAAACCAATGCAGTAATCAAAGTAACAATTAAAATCAAATATGATAATTTATTTTTTTGCAACTTCATTCGTATTCTTGAGGGCAGAAATATTAATGAAACTAGTAATATAATAGTAAAGAAAACTCCTATTATCCAATTGTAGCATGTATTTAACAAAGAGTAATCTACTGATACTATTACGCTTGTGAAATTAAAAAAACGATTATTAACAATTAATTCATATCCACTTACAATCATAAAAACCACAAAAGCACTTACCAAAGGAACCAACCAATTTTTATAATAATTTGACGAATAAATCACAATACCCAAATACAACACTAGCAAAAACAAAATTGACCAAAAATGAAACAATGACGCTATACATATCCATAAGGCGGCATCAAATATTTTTTTAGTAGTTGCTAGTTGTGATTTTAAGCTTATTATTTTTCGAAGTGCTAACAGAATAAAAAGGTTGGCAAGGATTAGCCTAAAATCGCTATTTGAACCCCAAAAGTAAAAGAAAAACAATGCAAAGAAAAAAACAACAAAACTATTCTGGCCTGAAAGCGCATTTTTTTTAACGATAAAATCTACCACTAATGCACTTAATACCGCCAAAAGTACCAATCCAGATTTATATAAAAAAGCACTCACACTTAACGTTTCTATAGCTTGAAATTGCACCAATAAAGAACCAAAAACCAACATTAAGGATGCAAGTACAAGGTTAATCGGTTTAGATTTACTAAAAATTGCTGTAATCATACTGGTTTATTCTTTTTTCAGAAAAAAAATACTGTATATTTGTCGGCATAAAAATAAATTAAAAATCGTTACAATGAAGGATTTAGTATACGCAATACAAGATTTTTTTATGGCTCTTTTAGCTCCAATGGTTGATTTAGCTGAATTAGAGCTAACAAGTTGGTGGACTGCTAATACTATGAACTGGGTATTTATGACTATTGGCTTTGTAGCTATGTTATACTGGTTATGGCAATTAAAAATATTTAATGACGAAGGAACAGAAAAAAGAGATGTCGTTTCTCATTCATTTTTTGAATAAGTTTCTTTCTACTATACAGCATTAAAAAAGCCCTTTGATTTTCATCAAAGGGCTTTTTTGTAGTACTTATTTATGTTTTATAAATCAAATCCTAAATCTTTTCTATAATACATTTTATCAAAACTGAACTTCTCTACATTTTTATATGATGTAGCTAAAGCTGTTCTGAAGTCAGGCCCGTATGACGTTATTGCTAACACTCTACCTCCATTAGTTACTACTTTACCATCTTTAGTTGTAGTTCCTGCATGAAAAACAATTGAATCATCAATAGTATCCAAACCTGTAATCTCTTTTCCTTTTTCATATGCTTCAGGATATCCTCCAGAAACAGTCATGACAGTTGTTGCCGCTCTATCATCTAACTCAATAGATACTTGATCCAATGTTTGAGACCCAACAGCTTTAAACAATTCAACTAAATCAGACTTTACTCTTGGTATAACAACTTCCGTTTCAGGATCACCCATACGTACATTGTACTCAATTACAAAAGGCTCATTATTTACACGTATCAAACCAATAAATACAAATCCTTTGTATGGTATATTATCTTTTTGAAGTCCGTCAATAGTTGGTTTAACAACACGTTCTTCAATTTTTTGCATCAGGACATCATCTAAGAAAGGAACTGGTGAAATTGCTCCCATTCCTCCTGTATTTAATCCCGTGTCTCCTTCTCCTATTCTTTTATAATCTTTAGCTGTTGGTAAAATCTTATAATTTTTACCGTCTGTAAGCACAAAACAACTTAATTCCAAACCATCTAAAAATTCTTCAATAACTACTTTAGCACTTGCTTCTCCAAACTTAGCATCAACTAGCATCTCTCGCAATGACCCCTTTGCTTCTTCAAGGTTATCAATAATTAACACTCCCTTTCCAGCTGCCAATCCATCAGCTTTTAATACATATGGTGCTTTTAATGTTTCCAAAAAGGCACATCCTTTCTCAACCGTTTCAGCAGTAAAGCTTTCATATGCAGCAGTTGGTATATTATGGCGAAACATGAATTCTTTAGAAAACTCTTTACTTCCCTCTAAAGTTGCTCCAAGTTTTTCTGGCCCAATTACAATTACATCTTTCAAAAAGAAATCTTTTAAGAAGAAATCGTGAATTCCATTTACCAATGGATCCTCTGGACCTACAACTACCATCTCAATATCTTCTTCTAAAACAAATTCCTTTATTTTAGCAAAATCATTTACACCAATAGCTACATTTTTTGCGATTTTAGTTGTCCCAGCATTCCCTGGAGCGACAAATAAATTACCACATTGCTTACTTTGACTAAGCTTCCAAGCAAATGCATGCTCTCTTCCTCCCGAACCTAATATTAAAATATTCATTGTGTATTGTTTAGTTATGTTGTTGTAAAATTTTAATTTAGCAAAGCTAATATTTATTACATGAACATCACTGATTTTTCATTAAAACTAAACGGTTTTCCTATAAAGGAAGCCCAAAATAAGTTATATGAAATTCAGAATATTAGTGAACAGAACTATCAGACATACATCAACGATGCAAAAGAGAATATAGTATCGTTTCATTTAAAAAACAATTCTTTTTACAAATCGATGTGTAAAAAAGGATTTACAATTTGGAATGAATTACCTGTTTTAACGAAAGTAGATTTACAAATTCCTTTAAAAGAAAGGTTAAGTAATGGCTATACATTAGAAAATGTTTATGTAAACAAAACTTCTGGCTCTACTGGAAATCCTTTTCATTTTGCGAAAGATAAATTTAGTCATGCACTAACTTGGTCAATCATTCAAAACAGATTTAACTGGCATGGTTTATACGAGAAAAAACAAGCTCGTTTCTATGGTATCCCGAGTGAAATTATTCCTAAAACAAAGGAACGTACAAAAGATTTTTTTGCGAATAGATATCGATTTAATGTTTTTAACTTATCAGATAGCGCCTTTGAAAAATGGGTTGAAAAATTTAAAAACACCAAATTCGTTTACCTCAACGGATACACAACCGTAATTGTTGCTTTTGCAAATTATTTAAACTCTAAAAACATTGTTTTAAAAAATATTTGCCCAAGTTTAAAAGCTTGTGTAGTTACATCCGAAATGTGTTTCGAAGAAGATAAAACTGCAATGAATATTGCATTTGGAATACCTGTAGTTAATGAATACGGAGCCTCTGAACTAGATTTAATTGCTTTTCAAAATACCAAAAACCAATGGATTGTTAACACTGAATCTTTATTTATTGAAATACTTGATGACAATGACACACCACTACCTTATGGGGAATTAGGGCGAATTATAGTAACCTCTTTATACAACAAGGCGCACCCGTTTATTAGATACGAATTAGGAGATCTAGGTATTTTAAAAAAAAATGATTCCAAAACTATTATTTTAGAAAAACTTGAAGGACGCAGGGAAGATATTGTCCATTTGCCCAGTGGAAAAAAAGCACCTGGACTTAGTTTTTATTATGTCACTAAATCTGTAATGAACGATACTGTCGCTATTAAAGAAGTTAAAATAGTACAAACTGCCTTAGGTACTTTTGAAATTCATTATGCATCAGATAATGAACTAAGCGAGAAGCAAATGGACGATATTAAAAAAGCGCTGTATGAATATCTCGAACCGAACCTTGAGGTAGTATTTCATAAATTTGATCAATTGAAGCGCTCAAAAAGCGGAAAATTAAAACAATTTACCTCACTAATTAAACAATAACAATATCCTAATGAGTACAGCATGTAATACAAAAAAGGACATTCTTATTATCAGCAATTACTTTCCTCCTGAAAGCGGCGCTGCCCCGAATAGGATTTATACGCTTGCTAAATCATTAACCGAAAACAATTACGAGGTTACTGTTGTTAGCCCCTTACCTAACTATCCTTTTGGAAAAATATTTGACAGTCATAAAGGCAAACGTTATAGTAAAACCATAGAAAATAATTTAATAATTTATAGGTTATGGTTGTTTGCAAGTAACTCAAAAAATAAGTTTACCCGCTTATTTTCTATGCTTTCTTTTGCTCTTCATTTATTCCTTTTTTTATTATTCAAAAAAACTCCTGAAAAAGTAATTATTCAATGTTCCCCTTTATTTGTTGGTTTTTTCGGAGTACTTATAAGTAAAATCAAACGAAAGAATATTATTTTAAATGTTTCCGATTTATGGCCATTAGCAGGTTTAGAAATGGGCCTTTTAAACAAAGGTTTTTATTATTCTATATTAGAAAAAATAGAATTATTTAATTACAGGAATTCAAATTTATTATTAGGACAATCTCAAGAAATTTTAGATCATTTCAAGAAAAGTGTTCCAAATAAAAAATCCTTTCTCTATAGGAATTATCCAAATTTCGACATAAAACAACCTAAAGAAAATACAAATCAAGAAGTCCTAAAAATCGTATATGCAGGATTGCTTGGTATAGCACAAGGGGTACTGAATATTTGTAAAGAATTGGACTTACCCAATAATGTAGAGTTTCATATTTATGGTAATGGTCCTGAAGCAAATCAAATAATAGAATATATAAAAGACAAAAAACACATCATATATCATGGTTCTGTAGAACGCTCTGTATTACACCAAAAACTTAGGACGTATGATTTGACTTTAATTCCATTAATTAATCGAATTTACGGCTCTGTTCCTTCTAAAATTTTCGAATATGCACGACTAGGACTTCCTATGTTATATTTCTCTGATGGAGAAGGCAATGACTTGGTTAAAAAACACCAATTAGGACTAACTATAAACTCACTAGATTACAACACCTTAAACAGTATTATAATTGACTTAAGTGACAATAAAATAACATTACCTAACAAGAAGGATATTCTTAAAACTGCAGAAATAGAATTTAATTTAGAAAAACAGTTTGAGCACTTTATCATAGAAATTGAGAAACTCTAACTAATACGCTTTCTCATCTCCAACAAAGAGTTTCACTAGAGTCATCAATATGATTTTCATATCTAACAATACTGACCAATTTTTAATATAAAATAAATCTAATTTAACTCTACCAATAATATCTGTATTCTTTTCAATAGCCCCTCTAAATCCCCTTACTTGTGCTAATCCGGTTATACCAGGAACAATACGATGTCTGGCCATTAACTGCACATTATCTACTTGATCCGCATAGGCCTTATTATAGGCCAACATATGTGGTCGTGGACCAACAACAGACATATCTCCTCTTAATACATTAATAAACTGAGGAAGCTCATCAATACTTGTTTTACGTAAAAACCTTCCCAATTTAGTTACACGACTGTCATTTACACTTACATGATTATCATCTAACCTACCAACTTTAAGTGTCCTAAATTTATAGCATTTAAATTTTTTATAATCTAAACCGTTTCTTTCTTGTATATAAAACAATGACCCTTTAGACTCTAATCTTGTTAATATATATAATAACGGAATCAGCCAGGATAACAAACCTATGATTACCAACACTGAAAACATGATATCAAATGCTCTTTTTATAAACCGATAAGAACTTTTATTTAATGCTAATTCACTCATCGTAAGTACAGGAAAATAATCGTAATAATCCACCTCGAAACCAGATGATAAAATTTGATTAGAATCTGGGATAAACTTGAGTGTTTTAAAATGAGTATTAGAATATCTGATTAACTTTTCAATTTCCACCTCAGTAAATTCACTTATCGAACAATAAATATCATCAATCCCACTTTCTTTTATATAAGTAAAGGAGTCTTCAAAACCACCTAACCTCTCATTACTTTCTGTATTTGTAAAAAATCCTAAATAGTTATATCCAAAAATTGGTTTTTTAAGAAAAAACGTCTCTAATGCTTTAGTAGCCTGATTATTACCCAATATCACAGTTTTACGTCTATTACCACCTTTCAACCGGTATTTTTTCAACCCCCAATACATCAAAAACTTAACCAATAACAACCCCCAAAACAACATTGTTAAGAAAAACAACACCTTTGGAATTTCTAATATTGTTTGACTAAAACCAAAATAGGAAACATAAACAAGAGCATATAGCGCGTATTGCCTTAAAGCTATATGCACTATTTTTATAGGTGACGTAAACCGATATATATTATAATATCCAGTAAAGAAAGATGTTATTAACCAACCAATAATTAAAAAAGGACCAAAGTAAATAGAATCATATCTGCCGGGATGTAATAGCACAACAAACAGCATCAATATTATAATATCTGCTATATATAATATTGGTCGTATTAATCCTGAATATCTCCCCCGTTTAAATATCACCAGTACAATAGATTACCTGATTTTTATGAAAGTAATTAATTACTTCATGTATTAGTCAGCAGTAAGAACGTCTATTTTCCTACTTTAGTATATGTTTTTTAAAATCTTTATGATCTTTTTGATGTAATTCTTCTTCAGTTAAACTTTTAAAATAATCCAAGGTCAACTTCATTCCTTCTGAACGGTCAATTTTTGGTTCCCAACCCAACAACTCTTTTGCTAAAGCAATATCTGGTTGTCTTTGTAGCGGATCATTTTGTGGCAAATCTTTATAGGTTACTTTTTGCTCAGTACCTGTAAGACGAATTATTTCATCTGCAAAATCTTTAATTGTTATTTCGTTAGGATTACCAATATTAACTGGCAAACTATAATCGCTTAGCAACAACCTATAAATACCCTCCACTTGATCAGACACATAACAGAACGACCTTGTTTGCATCCCATCACCAAAAATAGTTAAATCTTCACCACGTAATGCTTGACCAATAAATGCAGGTATAACTCTACCATCATTTAAACGCATTCTTGGACCATATGTATTAAATATTCTTACTATTCTTGTTTCTAAACCATGAAACCTATGATATGCCATGGTAATTGATTCTTGAAAACGCTTTGCCTCATCATAAACCCCTCTAGGACCGATAGTGTTTACATTTCCAAAATAATCTTCAGTTTGGGGATGAACTAATGGATCTCCATATATTTCTGATGTAGATGCTATTAACATTCTGGCATTTTTTTCTTTTGCCAAACCTAATAAATTATGAGTCCCTAGCGAACCTACTTTTAAAGTTTGAATTGGTATTTTTAAATAGTCTATCGGACTCGCAGGAGAAGCAAAATGTAATATATAATCTAACTGCCCAGGCACATGAATAAACTGAGTAATATCATGATGAGAGAATTCAAAATTTTCTAATTTAAATAAATGCTCAATGTTTTTTAAATCTCCTGTAATAAGATTATCCATTGCTATTACATGATACTCTTCTTTTATAAATTTATCACATAAATGAGAACCTAAAAATCCTGCTGCACCTGTAATTAAAATTCTTTTCTGCATTAGTTAACCTCTTTTCTTCCTATTGACACGTATGTGATTCCTTCTTTTTCCATATCATTTACATCATACAGATTTCTTCCATCAAAAATCACAGCATTATTCAATAGCTTTTTTATTTTATTAAAATCAGGTGTTCTAAAAATACTCCATTCCGTACTTATAATTAACGCATCTGCATTATTTAACGTTTTATACATCGTATCAGAGAAAGTTATTTTATCACCATATTTACGTTTTACATTAGGCATTGCCTCAGGATCAAAAGCAACAACCTTCGCTCCTTTACGTAGTAGTTCATCAATGATATATAAGGCAGGTGCCTCACGTATATCATCTGTTTCTGGCTTAAAAGCTAAACCCCATATTGCAATAGTTTTCCCATCTAGCTTTTCGTTAAAATAAGAAGCTACTTTTGGCAATAAAATTGTTTTTTGAACATTATTCACCTCAATAACTGAATCTAATATTTCAAATTCATAACCATTATCCCTTCCAGATTTCTGAAGCGCTTTCACATCTTTAGGAAAACAAGATCCACCATAACCAATCCCTGGAAACAAGAAACGTTTCCCTATCCTAGAATCTGTACCCATTCCAATTCTTACCTTATCTACATCAGCACCAACTTTTTCACAAAAATTAGCTATTTCATTCATAAATGTAATTTTTGTTGCTAAAAATGAATTTGCTGCATATTTAGTAAGTTCAGCGGATTTTTCATCCATTATAATAATAGGGTTCCCTGATCTTACAAATGGCTTATATAACTTACTCATTAAATCAATTGCTCGCTGTGAACTAGCTCCTATCACTATTCTTTCCGGTTTTAAGAAATCATCTACCGCAAATCCCTCTCTTAAAAACTCAGGGTTTGAAACTACATCAAATTCTATTTTAGTATTTTTAGCAATTGTAGCTGTGACTTTTTCAGCTGTTCCAACTGGAACTGTACTCTTATCTACAATAACTTTATAATCAGTAATTAAATCTCCTATTTGCTCTGCAACTCCAAGTATATATGACAAGTCAGCTGAACCATCTTCACCTTCTGGTGTTGGCAATGCTAAAAAAATAATATCTCCAAAAGACAACCCCTCTTCTAATGAAGTTGTAAATTTTAATCTGTTTGCTTTAATATTACGTTGAAACAGTGTATCCAAATATGGTTCATAAATAGGCACATTCCCCTGCTGCATCAATGCAACCTTTGCAGTATTTATATCCACACAAGTAACTTCATTCCCTGTCTCTGCCAAACAAGTTCCTGTTACTAATCCGACATATCCTGTTCCTACAACTGTTATTTTCATACTTAAGCCTCTTATATTAAGGATTTCAAAGATAAGATTTTCTATTGAGGCTTAGTATTTTTAAGAATTAATTATTCTTGTCTAATGATTCAAATATTGAGTTCATGCTCTTAAACTCTGGTACAATTTTTTTCATTTGTTTCACCAATTTACCGTTGTCAAATTCATTAGCAAATTTTATAAGTTGAGATAAATCTTCATTTAATTCATTATGATTAGCTATTGCAACTTTTGCTATCATTATTTTCTCATGATAAGTAGGTAAAGATGTTGATGCGTCACTTAATAATTCCTCATAAAGTTTCTCTCCAGGACGTAATCCAATTGTTTTTATATCAATATCTTTATAAGGCTCAAATCCGGCCAACTTGATTATTTTAGTAGCAAGATCAATTATTTTGACAGCTTTACCCATATCAAAAATAAATATTTCACCTCCATTACCCATTGCACCAGCTTCCAAAACTAACTGACAAGCCTCAGGTATAGTCATAAAATACCTGATAATATCTGGATGCGTAATAGTTAACGGTCCTCCTTCTTCAATCTGTTTTTTAAATAATGGCACTACAGACCCATTAGACCCTAGCACATTTCCAAACCTAGTAGTTATAAAGTTAGTTGATTTTATATTTTCTATTTTATGCTCAAAAAACAGAGATTGCACATACATTTCTGCAATTCTTTTTGAAGCTCCCATAACGTTACTTGGATTAACGGCCTTATCTGTAGAAACCATTACAAATTTCTCAATATTATATTTGATTGACAAATCTGCTAAATTTTTGCTTCCTAAAACATTTGTAAAAATAGCTTCCGAAGGATTATTTTCCATCAATGGCACATGCTTATATGCAGCTGCATGATAAATCACTTCAGGCATATATTTATTAAATAAATAATCTAGATTTTTATATTCCGAAACATCTGCTATCACACAATCAAAAATCTTTTCTGGAAACTTCGACCTTAATTCTGACTCTATTTGATAGAGCGGTGTTTCAGCTTGATCTAAAATTATTATTTTTTTAGTTTGATAATTTGCTATTTGTCTTATTATTTCACTCCCAATTGACCCAGCTCCTCCAGTAACTAATACTGTTTTATTAAAAAGCTCCTTTGCAATCAGCTTATTATCCAAAACTATTGGACTTCTCTCTAATAAATCTTCAATTTGAATATTCTGAATTTGATTGGTTAGATTTTTATCATCCTCTAAATCCGAAACTAATGGTGCCCTAAAGACTTTATAATTATTATCTAAACAATCATCAACTAAAACAACACGCTCTTCTCTTGATAAATTTTTATCTGCTAATATCAATGCTTCTGCCTTATACGCTCGTATTAATACTGATATATTTTTACGCAATGAATAAATTGGCAAGCCTAATATTTGTTTACTTTCATCTTTTTTTGGACTAATAAATCCTACAATTTTAAAACGTGAAGGTATTTCTGATTTTAATGCATTTGCAATAGCAATAGCGTTAGTATTTGATCCATATATTAATGCTTTAGTGACTCCTGTAGTACTCGTAAAATGAAGATATGATTCAAAAATTTGTTTTACTAAAATTCTAAATAGAAATAAAAAAGAAAAAGAAACACTAAAGTAGATAACTAGCTTTGAAGTTGGCAATAATTTCTCTCCTTCTAAAAATATAAAAACATAGTTTAAAATCAATAGCGAAAAAAAAGTTCCAGAAGAAGCAAGGAAAAACTTAATGGCATCAATAAAAGATGAATGTCTAATTAGTCCTGCATAGGTTCTAAAAAATAAAAAAAACATTGTATTCACCCCTATAATTAAGGTTTCAATTTTTCCAAATTCAAGGTAATGATCTGGTTTATCCAATACATTAGTAATTATATACGATGTAATTAACAATGCAAGTACACACAATGAAATATCAAACAGGATAATTAGCCATCTGGGCAAGTATCCAATGTTTTCAAAATCAAATGTTTTTTTACTTGACTTGAAAACTTGCTTAATAGCTATTTGTATTGTTTTTAAAAAACTCATACTTTTTTATTCATTGATTGGGAGCAATACTTCAAAAGTAACGAATAAAACTAAATAATATTACTCAAAACTAATCTTATTCTTTCCTTATTCATGTCTGTTAAATTAGATCCTGAAGGCATGCATAATCCAGTATTGAACAACTTTTCAGAATATCCATTACCATAAAAATCACAAGTTGTAAATACAGGTTGTAAGTGCATTGGCTTCCAAAGTGGTCTAGATTCTATATTATTCGAAGCTAGTTGTAACCTAACGTCTTCTCTAGAAAACCCTGCTTTTTTTTCATCTACCAAAATACAACTCAACCAATGATTGGATACATAGGAATCATTTGGCTCGTTAAAAACAGTTATTCCTGCTGTGTCTTTAAATATTTCAGTATAAAAATGGTGCATTTCTTGGCGCAAACTAACATGTTTATCCAACACTTCCATTTGCCCACGACCAATACCAGCAACTATATTACTCATTCTATAATTATATCCAATTTCTGAATGTTGATAATGAGGTGCATTATCCCTAGCTTGTGTTGCTAAAAATATTGCTTTATTTTTATCTTCTTCATTTTTACACAATAAAGCTCCTCCACCAGAGGTGGTTATTATTTTATTTCCATTAAAAGACAATATTCCATAATCACCAAACGTACCACACTTTTGTCCTTTATAAGTAGACCCTAAAGCCTCCGCAGCATCTTCTATTAAAGTAATCTCATACTTTTTCGAAATCATAGCTATTTTATCTATTTTGGCAGGCATACCATATAAATGTACCACTATAATAGCCTTTGGCTTTCTACCTTTTGAAATCTTATCTTTTATAGCTAGTTCTAGATATTGTGGACACATATTCCATGTTTCCTCTTCACTATCAACAAAAACAGGCTTTGCTCCTTGATAAGTAATAGGGTTCGCAGAGGCAGAAAACGTAAAACTTTGACATAAAACTTCATCGCCTAACTCAACCCCAGCCATGACTAATGCTAAATGAATAGCTGCAGTTCCTGAAGACAACGCAGCAACTTTTTTATTCTCTCCTAAATAATCTTCTAGATTTCTTTGAAAAACATTTAAATTCTCACCAAACGATAATTCATTATTACTTAAAGCGTCATTAATATAATTAATTTCTTGTCCGCTTAAATGTGAATTTGATAATGATATTTTAGTTCTCATTTTAAATCTTTTACCTTTTTGTATGCATTCTTTTTAATTATAAAATATAAAAAAGTTAATATAACAAATAGCACTACAGTATTCAAAAGACTATTTTCATATTGTATTAATAAATACAACACAATAAAATTCAATAATAGCTGCACTATAAAATAAATAGTTGATATTTTAAGATGTGCTACTTTTATTTCATTCGCATATAATTGATATAAATGCCTTCTGTGCGCTTCAAAAATATTTTCTTTTCTTATTATTCTCTCAACAATTGTCCAACCTCCATCTAGAAGATATACTCCCAATAATAAAAATACAGCATAGTTATTTGTTACTAAAAATAGTTTGATTATAAAATAGATAATTGTAAAACCAATTGTTATACTACCTACATCCCCCGCGAAACATTTTGGCGATTTCCTAAAATTAAAAAAACCAAATACTGATACCGCCATAATAAGCAGTAAAAGTAAATCTGAATTAGAAAATGAATGTATATATTCATTTATCACAAAAAAAGTAACATAAGTAACTAGTGCATTTAAAAATGTTACCCCATTAATACCATCCATAAAATTATATATATTTAAAAAACCTAAAGAAAACACATACGTGAATATTACTATTAAGATAGTATACAATGAAATTTCTTGAAAAAAACCAAGTGTAAAAAAGATAATGGTAAAAGCTATAAAATGAAAAGTAATTCTAACTTTTGATGAAAGTGTTCTTAAATCGTCTATAAAACTAATAATCGCCAATAATAATACCGCTGAACAGAAACCAATGTACTTACTGAGTTCTGCCGAGAAAAACAACAGGAAAATTAAAATTGCTGGAATTAAAATAATCCCCCCTCCTCTTATAGTTGGATTAATATGTGCACTTCTATGATTAGGATTATCAATAATTCCTTTTTTTTCGGCTATTTTAAGGTAACCTATTTCTAGAAGGAATAATATTATAAAAAAAACTATACTATATAACATTCTTATTTTTCTTTAAATGAATTAATTGTCATTTTTAGACCTTCAAAAGCCGTTAACGGCAATTCTGCATCAATAGCTTTTTTAATTTTAATATTAGAAACACAATAAGTTTCTGTAAGTTTTTCTAGTCTTTCTTGATTTAAAGGGATTGGTATATTGTTTCCAATTTTAGCAACCAATTTAATAATATTCTTGGGGACATTAAAAATTTTAGCCGATTTATTCATGGTTTCTCCAATATGAATCACTAATTCGTTAATAGATAATGTTTCATTATCTGCTAAATTATAAACACCAGAACTTGGTTGTTTTGAGATTAATTTTTCAATAATAAAACAAAGATTATCTATTGATAAAAAAGACCTTTTATTGTTAAACCTCCCTAATGGAAAAGGAATTTTACTGTTTATAATTTTATATAATAAATTTAAATTCCCTTTATTATTAGGACCATGAATCATACAAGGTCTTAAAATATAAACTCTCTTAGAATCTGGAATTTTATGAGAACGAATATATTCCTCTGCTTTTAATTTAGATTTACCATATATCGTTATTGGATTAGGTATCGTTTCTTCTGTTAATACATCTGTAACCTTATCAGCGACAGCTTTTACAGTACTCATAAAAATAAATATTTTACAATCACTTTCTAAAAACTGATTAAATAACTTAATCGTTAAATTTGTATTAATGTCAAAATACTCTTTATCTTCTGTTGTTTTTTTTAGATCATGCGCTTTTCCTGCTAAATGAATAAAGGCTAAAGCATTATCTAAGTAATTTCTAGTAAGGTTTTGATATGCAATAATATTCTTTTCTGGATAGGCTCTTCTTGAAACTCCTACTATTTCTTTTCCTCCATCTAAGTAAGGTTTTAAGTTAGAGCCTACAAAACCTGTAATACCAGAAATTAAAATTTTATTGTTAGTCATTTAAATTAGAATATATGTTAACATGCTTGTTTATAACCATTTCTTGAGAAAACTCTTTTTCTGCTTTCCCTCTAGAATAATTACCCATATTTATTCTTTTCTCTTCAGATAAAATGAGTTTTTCTAACGCTTTTACTAATTCATCTATTGACTTTACTGGTACTTTATAACCGTTCTTACCCTCATCTACACACTCTCTACAACCTATTGCATTAGTGGTTACTATTGGCCTTCCAATTGCACAAGCTTCAATTAATGATTTTGGCATTCCTTCCCTATAGGACGGCAATACAACTATATCAGCATCTTGATAGATCTTAACCATATCTTTTTGATAACCTATCCATTTCACATAGTTTTCTTGCTCCCAATCGAGTAAATATTCTTTTGACACACCCGCCTTGTTATCATTATCCGCTAATCCACTTAAAACAAATGTTACTTTATCATTATATTTTTCTTGTAATATTTCTGTTGCCTTCCTTAACTCAGCAACTCCCTTATCCCATAACATTCTAGTTGGAAGAAGAATTTTCACTTTACCTTTCCCTACTAACGGAGTGTGACAAAACCTAATTAAATCCACCCCAGAACCTTTAATAAAGTGTATTTCATTTTCAGTCGAAAGAATGTTCAATTGTTTAATTTCGTTATAATCATCTTTATTTTGAAATATAATTGCTAAGTTCTTTTGACTAAATCCATACTTCATTAGATTAATCATCATTTTTTGAACGAAGCCTTGTCTATCTCCTGTAAAATTATATCCTAATCCGCTAATAGCATTTAAAGTTCCCTTGACATTTATAATTTTAGATATTACACTACCATAAATAACTGGTTTTAAAGTAATATGATGAACCACATCTGGTTTCACTTTTTTGTATATTTTATAAAAAGACCATATCGTTTTTACCTCTTCAATTAAATTTGTACCTGATCTGGAAAAAGGACAATCAATAAATTTAATTCCTTTATTAATTATTTCATTAGAACGCCCAGTATCTTCTGCTGCTACATAAACTTCCCAACCTTCCTTTTTAGCTTGATCAGCTATACACAGTCGATGTGAAATAAAAAACCAATCTACATTAACGACTATTAACAACTTTTTTTTAGGCTCCTTCATTTTAAAAAATTATTTATAGTTGTACTTTTTTTTTCGAAACAAAGGGAAAAAACATACAAAAGATATGGAATTATCATTACCCTCATTCTACTTGCTAACCCTAAATTATAGATGTAAATACTAATTAATAATATTATAAAAACTGAAGATATAATTGCAAACTTCCCCTCTAGAGTTGAGCTAAATACAGAAATTAATTTTCTGAAATTTATTAACGCGATTAAAAAAAGTAATAAAAACAAACTATTTTCTACAGAAATATATAATTGAAAAGCCCCTTGAGCATCATAAAACAATGGCCTAAATAACAATGTAAAGATACGTTCAAAATAGGTTGTCTCAAATAAATCCACATGACTATTCCCACTAACCTTACTATAATTATTATACTCTTGTAATTTATTTATTACGTTAGATCTAGACAAACCTGAAATCCCTATAAATTTCAACAATAATTTATAATTAATACCTATCAAAATCGTAGCAAGTAAAACAAAACTAAAACGTATTTTCTTTGATAATATAAAAACCATTAATAGAGCTAACATTAGCACAAAAAATATATGAGGCCTAATTACTCCGATTAACATAAAAGCTATAATAAACTGCAATGTATAGTACTTAGATTCCCTGATTTTAACAATTAAATATGACATTAAGAAAAAAACTAGCACGTCCTTACTAATGAAACCCGTCCAAAAGTGTAATGAAGGCAGAAAAAAAAACAGTAAAATTATTTTGTGCTTTTTTACTGCAAAATTAATATTTAGTAAATAATTTAAATAATACATATAGCCTATATAGCTAATTGTTGAAAATAAAATAAAAAGTGTAAAATAATTGACTCCTATTTTAACAAGAGGAAATATAAGAAATGAAACAAAGGTGCTTCCTACACCCAATAAGTCAAACCACCCCCCCCCTTCTGCTGCTTTTCTAAAAAATGTTAACGCATCCTTACCGTTTTCCAAACTCCAATACCATGCGAAAACTGCAACTAAAAAATGAGTGATTGGGAAAATAATTAAAAGAACTCTATTAATGATTTTATCAGTTTTGTTAAAACTGTTTCTGACAATTTTAAAAACAATAAAACCTAAGAATACCAGTAATATAATATTTAAAAACAAGTCCATTTCTTAATAATTAATTTATCTACTATTGTATTCTAGATGTTATTTTACACCACCATTTAACCTGTGATACAAATATTGCCAAATAGTAGGGTGGTACCAAAGTTTGCTTTTCAAATTGTTTTTACTAGTTTTAATATTTTGGGTTTTTATATCATTTAGAGTCAATTTCATCAGCTCTATTCCTTTATTCAATTGCAGCAAAGGATAGGTAATAAAATTATCTCTATTAGTTATTTTAATGACATCTTGATAGATAATATTTCCTGTATCAACACCTTCATCAATTAAATGAATTGTTACTCCTAAATTTTCATAATCTTTATTTACCAAAGCCCAGTATCCCCCATGAACTCCCCTATATTTTGGAGTAATTCCTACATGAGTGTTTACAATTACCGCATTAGTTGCTTCCAATACTTTAGAAGATAATATTCTTGTTCCATTAACTATTATCACATCTGGGTTTATTTCTTTTATTTTAGATATGGTATTTTTGTTATTGACAGAATCTACATTTATAATCTTATCATTTTCTATTTCTTTAGTATTAAAGTTACATTCCTTAATTACACCTTTTACTCTTTTTTTACTACTTTTTTTGAGTAAACGAACAATTATAATTTGAAAAACTATTTGCCCAAACACCCTTAATATTCCCAGTTTTTTTATTCTTCGTTTTAAAAGTTTCGATTTACTAACACTAGTTTCATAAATAATATTGGCTATCTCATATTCTTCATTTATGGCATTGTACATAAATTTTGAAGATTCAGATTCTTTTGCTAACATCAATATTTTCATCTTAAATAATTTAAATTACCGCATCTTTCATTGTGCAACTTGTAAAGTTGTATTCTTTATTTAAGTACCTATAATGATTCATTATCTTTTTCAAAAAATCAAAATTTTCTTCTTGATAAGAGCCAAAATTATGTGGATGCCACCATAAATGATATACTAATCCTTTTTTTGCAGCAAAGGTCATACTTCTTTTTATTCTTCTTAGCCTTAGTCCTTCTAAAAACGATAACTTTGGATTAAAAGGCCTTAAAAACCTACTTGAAGGAACATTAATCAAACCAAACTTATCTCCTCTACTTGGTGAAAAAGCATGATGACCAGAGATATTTATATACGAATCTATTAACCTCATCATTCTCCTAAGTAAAGTCTCTCCTTCTCCATTTTTAGGGTTATAAAACCAAGTTTTTTCATTCCCCCTAAATACACTTATTCCATTTTTTAATAATACATTATTATATTCTGCATTGTGTTGATTCCTAGGGAATATTATGGTTTTAAAAGTAATTCCTTCTTTTTGAGCTATAGCTACTGCACTATTAATATCCTCTTCAAATGATTTTATATTTTGTCCTTTTTCTAAACAATAATAATGAGAATAGGTATGGGTACATATCTCATGCTTTTTTTCTTTTTGAATCTGAATTAAACTATCTATTGCATAGTGATATATATCAGATTTATCAATACCTATATCATCAATATATCCAATATATGGACTCAATTTTTTTAATTCATAATTAGGCTTAGATAATGGGTTAAATTTCAAAACCTCAACCTTATTTCTTGCAAATAAAAAACCAACAGTAGCGAATGTAGCTCCAATATTAAATTCAGAAAACATTTTTAATAATCTATCAACAACATCCGGAACCTGTGAAATATGCTCTCCATAATCCTTTATTGTTCTTTTATCCCTAACTCCCCACATTAATTCATAGTCTAGTGAGATAACGAATTTCCCTTGCACATTGTTCATTTTAAAATTTATTTCAACCGTAAAATATATTATTTATATTTTCGACAATTAATCTTTAATTTGCATTTCTAAATTCAACCTAAACTAAATTAGCTTTAATTTTTGACACAAAATTTTCAATAGATCTTTTCTTTAGGAAATTGTCAAAAACAGGTCTATTCATAGAACAGTCTTTATTTAGAATCTCATAAATTCCATCTCTTAAATTATCAACATCTTCAATTTTGCAAACTTTAATTTGTGGTATTTCAACAATCCCGCCGGCACAATCAGTACTCACTATATTAGTGTTTTGAGACATCATTTGTAATAGTACATTCGGAAAACCTTCTATTCTAGAAGATACAACACAACCCTTTGCATTTTTAAAATACGGAAAAACATTAAGAACAAGCCCCTTTAAAAATACCCGCCCTTCCAAACCAAGTTTTTTAATTTTTAACTCTAATTTTTCACGTTCTACACCTTCTCCTAATATCACCAAATTTAAATCTTCATTGATGTTTTCTATTAACAAGGCAAAAGATTCAATTAAAATATCGAACCCTTTTTCAGGAATTAATCTACCCGCTGAAACAATATAATTACCTAGCAGACCTTTTTCTAATTCCTCAATTTTTTCTTGTTCCATCACAAAAATTTTCTCTAAATCTATTGGATTCGGAATTACCTTGGTAACATTCTTCAATTTAGGACAAGCCTCTATCAACTGATCTTTCATATGATCTGTTTGGCAAATCAATAAATTAACTTTAGAATATCCATATTTATATAAGAATTTATATGTTTTCAATTTAGAACCTGAAAATCGTTTAAATACGCTTGTTGATTCCCTAGCTATAAAATATTTCTTCTTTAATAATCCTAATTTAACTAATAATCCTAGAAGTCCAGTGATTTTTACGTGAGATGTAAAAATGTAATCGAATTCATTTTCACTTGAAAAAACAACGTCTTTTACAAATTTTAATGCATTAATAGCCCCTTTGTTTGAATTATACAATTGATATTCAAGGTTATTATAATCTTTCAATTGTACCCAACTATTTTGAAATTTATCATTTAAAAAAACTAATTTAATTTGGGCATTAGTTTTAGAATAATGCTCCACAATCATTTTTAAATATTGTTCCGCTCCTCCTAAACTATTATCAGGCAATACTAATAAAATCTTCATTAAATAATTGAATTAAACATTTCCTCATACTGTTTTAAAATATAACTGCTATCGAATTTATCATTCACATAAGCACTAATCTCATTTGGGTTCATTTCTAATATTACAGAAATGTTTTTTAGCGCATTTAAAAACCCTTCCTCACTTGATACTATAATCCCATTTACACCATTTTTAATAATTTCACCAGTACCTCCAATTGCATCAAAAGCAATAACAGGTGTTCCTACAACACAACTCTCTAACACAGCATTAGGAAAACCTTCTACATAAGAACCTTGAAGAAATACATCTTTTTTAGTTAATTCTAAAGACACATTAGACGTATATGGAAGAAAAGTTACTTTATCATTCAATCCTAAAGAATCTACGAGCAAGAATAATTCCTCATTTAAAGGGCCATCTCCGATAATTGTATAATGATAATTATATGAATCTATTTTTGTTAAATTCTCTAATATCCGGGAATGCCCTTTCTCCTTACTTAAACGTCCTACAGTAACAAAACTAACTAATTCTACACTTTTTTTATCCCAATTGGGTTTAGCCGAATATTTCTTAGTTATTGGATTATTAATAACACTTAACTTCTTTTTTGATATTTTATAATTTTCATGGATATCATTATACATATCCTTAGATTGACAAATTATCATAGAAAAATTATTATATACATTACTCAAAATGGCATTATTATTTAGTATAATATTTTTACTATATTCATTCATTTTACTTATCACACTAGCTTCTCGCGCAACAAATTTTATTTTTCTAAAAAAAAACGCTAAAATCCCTGTAAATATATTTACATGAATAATAGAGCTAACAACGATATTTGGCTTATTCCTAACAATAAACTTTAAAATTGCCCATAATGAATTAAGAAGTCTTTTTTTGTTTAAATAAACAACATTAACATTTTTTACTTCATAAACAGCATCCTTTTCAAAGCCCAAAACTAATAATGTAGTCAAAAACTTAGTTTTATCAATATTTTGTGCAACAAAGGACAATACACGCTCCGCTCCACCTGCCTTAAGAGATGGAAGTATAAAAAGTATTTTTTTCAACTTCAAAATAACTAAAAATTAAATTCTTTATACCATCTAGCTAACACATATACTTTCCAAATGTTAGTTGCATAATCCATTTTTCCATCTAAATGCGATTGAAATTGATTTTTAAATTTTTCTACATCGAAATTTGGTAATCTATTCAAAAAATCATCATTTAAAACCATTATAAATTCCTCCTTCAATTCTCCTCTAATCCAGTCATTCAAAGGAATTGAAAAACCACTTTTAGGCTGATTAAACACCTCTTCAGGGATATATTCTTTTAAAATATCTCTCAGCATACGCTTTCTTATTCCATTTTTAAATCTAAAAGACACAGGTAAGGCCCGTGCAAACTCAATGATTCTATAGTCTAAAAAAGGGCTCCTTACCTCTACGGAATAAGCCATACTTGCCCTATCTACTTTTACATTGCTATCATTTTCCAACCATAATTTTATATTTAAATCAGCTGCTCTTTGTAGAAAATTCTTAGACAGCAATTTAAAGCTATTATAGTGAACTAACCAGCGCTTATCATTATTTTGAACTAATGAATCAAAACTGACAAAATAACCGACAATAAAATCATTTATATCCTTATACCCCAAAATATTTTTTATGGAATCAACCGATTTATTTAAAACAGTTTTGATTAATCCTACAGGAATATTTTTTCTAATAAGATATGGTATTTTAAAGAAAGGCTCTATTTTTAATAACCATTCATAAAAATTATATCCTAAAAAACTTTCATCTCCTCCATCACCGGATAAAGCAACTGTAACATGTTCCTTTGTTACACTATTTAATAATAACGATGGTAATGCAGAACTGTCAGCAAACGGCTCATCGTACACTTCTATTAATTTAGGTATTAGTTCTAAAACATCTTTTGCTTTACAAATTGTTTCTGTATGGTTTGTATTGATAATTTCAGAAAAATTTTTTGCAATTTTACTTTCATCGTATTTAGGATTTTCAAAACCTATAGAAAAGGTATTTATTTTTTTATCAGATACCTCATTAGCCAAACTTGTAACAAGTGCTGAATCAATTCCCCCAGATAAAAAAGACCCAATAGGCACGTCAGACTGCAACCTTATTTTAACAGCATCTTTCAATAAATTATGCAATTCTTCTTTAGCCTGATTATAGGATATATCTCTAGTTTCAACTTTACATAAATTCCAATATTCATATTTATTAAGCTCTTTTTTCTCTAGATCAATTTCCATATAATTACCTGGAGGTAATTTAAATACATCTTCTATGATGGAATATGGACTAGGTACATACCTACAATCTAAATAGATAGATATAGCTTCTTCATTAATTTTTCTCCCCTTTATTAAAGGACGCAACTGGCTACAAACTTCTAACACTCCGTTTTTCCAATAATAATAAAATGGCTTAACACCTAAACGATCGCGTGCTGAAAATATTTTATTTGACTCTACATCATAGATACAAAAGGCAAACATTCCATTAATTTTATCCAGAATTTTTTTCCCAAAAACTTTATACCCAATCAAGAGCACTTCCGTATCACTAGTCGTTTTAAATTCAAAACCTAATGTAATGAGTTCTTCTTTAATTTCTTTATAATTATATATCTCTCCATTAAAAACTATATGTAAATTTTCAAAAGTATAGGGTTGATTTGATCGCACATCAAGATCAAGAATTGACAGTCTTAAATGTCCCAAAGTTATGTCATTCACTTTGGTAATACCAGTATTGTCAGGGCCCCTGTATTTTATGGACTCTAATTTTTCATTCACTTCCTCCTCTGCAAAAGGAATATTAGTTAAATAAATTCCACACATTATTTCAAATAGCTTTTATACGATTGATTTAACACTTCCATTATTCTTGTCTCATACCTCTTATTAAAGTCGATATCTTCGTCAGAAATATATTCTGAAAGCATTCTTAATTCCAAATCTTTGTAATTCCCTATTATTTTAGCCGGTACACCAGCAATAATAGATCCAGATGGCACCGATTTAGTAACTACTGAACCTGCAGCAACAATTACCCGATCATCAATTTTAACTCCAGGCATAACAATGCTATTAACCCCGATAAAAACATTATCTCCAATTTTAATAGGTTGGTAACGGTATCTCCTGCCCTTTTCATCTCTCATTAACCAAGCAGAACCATCATGAGTCACTAATTTCACTCCAGAAGTTATGGTCACCTTATTACCAATAGAAATTAAAAAAGGTTCTGAACCAAAGTTGGAAGTATAAATTCTACACTCTTCACCTACAGCAACCCCTAAATGCCTTGCATAGACAACTCCTCCTTTGAAATAAAGAAGTGCTAAACCATATATTTTTTTAATTATACTCTTTATCATCAGACAAGTATTAATTTGATATTTTTTTATAAATATTTATTGAATTATAGATTTATTAGTTGAATTTTCAAATAACACAAAAAACAAAGAAAAAAGAATACAATATCCATTAACTACAAACAAACCATGGGTTGTTAAACTAAAAAGCAACATAAAAAGCAGAAAACTTAATAATAAAAACTTTAACTGCATGTCTTTTGTTTTCAAAGCCTTTAAAGCTAAATAAGAACAGAAAAAAATAAATATCAAAAATGGAATAATTCCTCCTTCACCCAAAATTTGAATATATAAATTATGTATTCCATCATATTTATACAAATCCTTTTTAAAACTCCCTAATCCATTCCCAAAAATGGGTCTTTCAATAATTTTTTCAATCCCAATTTTTAAAACCACGTCTCTATCGGAGAAACTTACTTCTTTTTCAGAGGAACTCAGATTTAAAAAAGTTAATACATTTGTAATCTTTTCTTTTTTGGCAGGAGTTAAATTGGAGTATTGAGCATAAATATGCTTTCCAAATACCAACAAAAATAACATAATTCCTATTAAACCAATCCCAATTATTTTAACTTTGGTTTTAAGTTTTATCAGGTTACTGAAAAAATTAAGATAAATAAGTATTACCCCTAGTGCAATTATAAATATTGTATTAGACAAAGTTAAATATATACAGTAAATTAAAAACAAAATAATTAAAAAAAGTATTAACCTTATTTTTATAGTAAGACCAGGTTTAAGAGTAATATACATCCATAAAATAATATTTATCAAACAATATGCTCCTGCTTTATTAGCGTTTCCCCAAACCCCCGTTGCTCTTGCCCATTTATCTTTAATTATTACACCATCAAAACTTAATCTTACTGACTGATCATAATAATCCATGAAAAATATGGTGAAATTTACCATAGTCAAGAGGATGGCAATAAATACAATATGGTTAATTAATGTCCCTTTTGAGTCGGAATTTTTAAAAAATAAATAAAATAAAATAAAAATCAATAAACTTTTAATGTAATTAATAAGGTCTTTTAAATAATCTCCCACGGATATTTTAAAATCAATTAGAGATAAGGTTCCGAACATCAAATAGACTACTAAAAAAACAAGAAAAAATAAAAACACCAGTCCCAATTTATTTTTTTTAAAGGTAAACAAAGCTACTAACCCTAACCCTGTTAATAATAAAACAATTGGGGAGATCAAACCTAAAGTTCCATTCAATATCAAAAGAATAAAATTTAAGTTAGTTAAAATTATAATCAATAATAAATAAACCAAAATATTTATGACTAACTGAGAGGATATTTTCATTGCTAAACTTTAAAGTTATTCCGTTTTAAACAAAATATTTGAATAAAAAACACCATTAATTCCATTATAACCCCACCTACAGCATAAAATACAACTGCTAAGAATGATTGGTCATATAAAAAGGCTACGTATATTAACGCTAAGCTTAATAAAAACCAGACCACCTCTATAATTAAAAAGTTTTTTTGCAGACCGAATATAATCATATTTTCATGCGCCAACGAATTACAAAAATTAACAAACACATATACTAAAATAACTTTAGCATAAAGTGCTGAAGACATCCATGATGGATCAAAAAACAACTCGAATAACTCCTCTGCATACATTTCAAAAATTAATACAGGTAGAATAGAAATCCCTATTAATATTAAAGACGACTTCTTATATAAACTTATAAATTGTTTGCGGTCCTTAGTATATAATTCTGATGCTTTTGGATAATATGTCCTTCTGGTTGCCATAGCTATTAGTAATGCGGGCAATCTAACTATTTTATACGCTATACTAAAGTTACCCAATACTTGCAACGAAAACAAAAAAGGAAATGTTAAGGCACATACATTTTGTGAAGCTGAATCTATTACATTACTCCATGTAAAGTATTTAGGGAACTTGTTAAATTTTTTTGCTGTGCCTTTTAAGTCTTCTTTTCTAATTTCTAACCATTTTACTCTAAATAATGACTTAGCATTCGCAATATAATAGAATACATTTGCAATCAAAGCTCCTATATACCCAATGACCATTCCTATTTTCGGGAAAAATGATAATAATACATACTGCAATCCTGCTTTTGTTGAAGCATCAATTAAGGCCACTGAAGAAGTTACTTTAAATTTAGATTGCTTTTCATAATACATTTGAAATATGTTTATAAATCCAAATAAAAAAACACCTATAGGCACTAAAAAAACAAGGATACCATGCTCTTCATTAATTAAGTCACAAAACCATATAATAATTCCTATTACTAACAATAAAACAAAAAACAAGGTATTGATACCACTAGACAAAAAGAACAATGAATTGGTTTCTTTTTTGTCTTCTGCTAACACTATGGCTTTATCATATCGCATCGTTGATAAGGGTACTAATAAACTAACTAATGACGTTGCTAAAGACAGTAATCCAAAGCTTTCTGGTGAGTAAATACGCGTAAGATATATTGTTGCTATAAAAGTAATAACTTGAGCAATTGCAGTACCCCCAACCAATAATCCTATATTTTTTAAAAGCTTATTTTTCAACAAAATCAAATTTATTTTTTACTTCTGCAAATTTACCATATGATTGATTTAATAGTATACCAGAAAATAATACATAAAATAAAACCCCATGCATTCTAACTAATAAATTTTCACTCAATAAATTAATTCCAATTAATAAAACTAGAACTACAAATAAATAATTTTTGGCAACTACTCCTATTTTTAACATATATCCTAATGCTATTAAAAACATTATTAATGTTAATATTCCTCCAACAAGTAAAAGTGATGCAAAATAATTATGCGTGTTCAACTGTTGTTCAATACAATCTTCACAATTAATACTTTTATAACAACTTAGCAACATTTCTTCTTCATCTCCTATTCCATGTCCAAACCAGATGTTTTTTCGTATTTGGTTAAAACTACACTTCCATACCTCTAATCTTATATTAGTATTTTCATAAGATTTATTATCAATCAACGTTTGTAATAAATCCTTAACTTCTGTTATATCATTTTTCAGTCTTGCATCGTCAAATATACGGTCTTTAATTACATCTACTTGAAATAATGAAATTATAGATATCACTGTCACAAATATGTATACTATTCTTTTTCGAAAATTTCTTATTTTAAAAAAAACAAATACCGGCAAAAGCACGCATAATGCAATTATATTGGGTATTGAAGTAAAATAGATAATTGCTATTACAAACAAAGGAAGTAAGACACTAAATAAAATGCGCTTGAAAGTTTTAATTTTCACAAAGAACAAACGATCAATCATTAAAAAAACACACCATACAAATCCCATGCTAAGATATGCCTTATGAATAAAAAATGTAGTTATTTGATTTTCATTTATAAAATATCTTGAACGAGCAAAGGACATATCAAAAAAAATCTTTAGAATTTTAAAAAAACCCTCTTCAGAAATATTTGTAACCCATTCATTATTCACGCCTCGAAACCCTACCTTATCAATTCCTTCCAATGATTTTAATATTAAAAAAAATATCAGAAAAACATGTACACCAATAAAAATATCAAAAATAAAATTTCTCTTTTTTACTGTAAATGAAGGCAGTATATATAAAAACAATAAGGGAAAAACCAATAGGTTTATTCCCCGTGAAACTCGTTTTATACCAATATCAAAATTGGAAGAATATAATAATGTAAATACAACAAGTATGAACCAACCGCAAATTAACACAAAAGGTGTAAAACCTTTTGAGGTTATATTTTCTCTTATTTTACCCCTATAAGTAAATAAACTTGATGCAAACAACAACCCTATTGCTATTGATTGTAACGCATATGGTAAAATTGGGTAAGCAATCAGGACACATAAAAAGAACAAAGGAAAGTTTTTGCTTATTTTAATGCATTCTAATGTTTTATTTATCTTCATTACAATACCAGGCTATGGTCTGTTTTATACCTTCTTCAAATGAAAATAACGGTTTATATCCTATTAAATTGTTTGCCTTAGATATATCTGCTAAAGAATGTTTCACATCCCCAACTCTTTCTGGGCCGTTAACAACTATTGATGAGCTAGGATCTATATCTAATGCTTTTAAACCATTAGTTATAGCTTCTACCAATTCATTTAAATTCGTGTTTTCACCAAAAGCTACATTGTATACTTGATTAACAGCATCTTTATTATCTGACAAAGCGGCTTTAATATTAGCTTGTACCACATTTTCAATAAAGGTAAAATCTCTAGAATGTTTCCCGTCTCCATTGATCGTCAAATCCTGATTATCTAAAAATTGGCCAATAAACTTCGGTATCACTGCAGCATAAGCCCCATTAGGGTCTTGTTTTGGGCCAAACACATTAAAATAACGTAACCCAACCGTTTCTAAACCATATGTTTTATAAAACACATCAGCATATAACTCATTTACATATTTGGTAACTGCATAAGGTGATAATGGTTTTCCTATTTCATCTTCTACTTTAGGCAAACCTGGATGATCTCCATATGTACTTGAAGAGGCTGCATATACCATTTTCTTTACAGTATCAGACTCTTTTGAAGCCACCAACATATTTAAGTGTCCTGAAATATTTACTTCATTAGTAGTAATAGGATCGTTAATTGATCTTGGAACCGACCCTAAAGCTGCTTGATGTAATACATAATCTACACCAAACATTGCTTTTTTACAAGTTTCTACATCACGTATATCACCTTCAATTAATTCACAACGTTCATCTTGTAAGAAAGCCTCTATGTTTTTTCTGTGTCCAGTTGCAAAATTATCAAGTATAGTAACTTTTTTAACATTATATTTTAAAAGGTATTCCACTAGGTTTGAACCAATAAATCCTGCACCTCCAGTTACTAGAAAAGTTGATTTCGATAAATCTTTGGTATGATATGGTGTTTTATACATTATAATCTTTTATTAACTTCCTTACTATTTAAATTTCCTTTAACATCATATACAACTGCCTTGCTGTTTTTAAAGTCCCTTAATTTTAATTCTAAAAATTCATTATGAGCAACAGTGTGTACAATTACATCATACTTTTTGTTTTCAATAGACGAAACAGTTTCTATTCCATATTCATGATTTACCTCTTCCGAAGAAGCCCATGGATCATACACATCTACATCCATATGGAATGATTTTAATGCTTTATATACATCTATAGCCTTCGTGTTCCTAATATCAGGGCAATTTTCCTTAAAAGTTATCCCAAGCATCAATACTTTAGCCGATTTAACAGGGATTTCATTCTGAACCATCAATTTCAATACTTCTGTAGCTACATACTCCCCCATACTATCATTTAATCTTCTTCCTGCTAAAATAATTTCTGGATGATATCCTACTTCTTGCGCCTTTTGAGCCAGGTAATATGGATCAACACCTATACAATGTCCTCCTACTAAACCTGGTTTAAATGGTAAAAAGTTCCACTTAGTTGCAGCTGCTTCTAAAACAGCATGTGTATCTATGTCTAGTTTATTGAAGATTTTAGCCAATTCATTAACGAATGCTATATTTATATCTCGCTGAGCGTTTTCAATTACTTTAGCAGCTTCAGCTACCTTAATTGTTGGAGCCAAATGAGTTCCAGCAGTAATTATTGAAGCATATAATTCATTTACTAATTTCCCGATTTCTGGAGTTGAACCTGAAGTGACTTTTTTAATTTTTGTTACGGTATGCTTTTTATCTCCTGGATTAATACGCTCTGGAGAATAGCCGCAATAAAAATCTTTGTTAAATTGCAAACCACTTATCTTTTCTAAAACAGGAACACAATCATCTTCAGTAACCCCTGGATAAACAGTAGATTCATATATAACTATATCCTCCTTTTTTAACACCTTCCCAATAGTTTCAGAAGCTTTTATTAATGGCACTAAAATAGGTCTGTTATTTTTATCTACAGGCGTTGGAACCGTCACAATAAATATATCACAACCTTTTAAATCATCATTAGTACAACTTAGAACTAATCCTTCTTTGGTAGATTGCTTAAGTACTGATTGTAAATTATCATCTGAAACTTCTAATGTACTGTCGTGCCCCGAATTTAATTCATCTACTCTAATCTGATTTATGTCAAAACCAATAACTGCGTATTTTTTAGCAAACTCAACTGCTAAAGGAAGGCCTACATATCCTAGTCCTATTATGGCTATTTTTTTATTTTGTAAGTTCATTTTATTTTTTTTATTACCTAACAAGCAAAAGTAGAGAATAATCTGTTTTTACTATTTGTTAATACCACAAAAATCTAATACTATTTTATTAGCATCAACTTCAACTGTCATAAATTCCTTATGCGCTACTAAATACACTATTATATCAGCTTTTTTTACAGCATCTATGACATTTGTTAATTTAAATATCTTATGTGTATTTATGTTTGGCTCTACAATATAGTACTCTTCATTATTAGCATTTTGTAATACTCTTTGAACAATATATTTTGCTGGCGACTCTCTTAAATCGTCAATATTTGGTTTAAATGCTAAACCCATTAATGCTATACTAGGTTTTCTACCATTTTTTAGTTCGAATTCTAATTTAGCTGTTTGTACTTTTTCTGCGCACCAAAACGATTTATAATTGTTAATTTCTCTAGCTTTCCCTATTATTTGAGATTCCATTGGGTAATCTGCAACTATAAAATATGGATCAACTGCTATGCAATGTCCACCAACCCCACATCCTGGTTGTAAAATATTTACTCTTGGGTGTTTATTTGCCAACTCAATTAGCTCCCATACATTGATCTCAGCTTTATCACATATCAATGATAATTCATTTGCAAAAGCTATTTGAACATCTCTTGATGAATTTTCAACCAACTTACACATCTCCGCTGTTCGCGCATTTGTTTTATGCAATTTCCCTTTTACAAATTTTGTATAAAACGCTACAGCTTTTTCCGTTGATTCTTCATCAACACCACCTATCACCCTATCGTTATTCACCAACTCATACATTACATTTCCTGGCAACACTCGTTCAGGACAATATGCAATATATAACTCATCTTTCAAGTCTGGTCTTTCATTGTAAATTAATTCCATCATTTTCTCAGTAGTCCCGATTGGTGATGTAGATTCAATAATATATAAATCTCCTTTTTTCAATAATGGCAAAACAGTTTTCGTTGCAGCTTCTACATAAGAAATATCAGGCTCATTATTCCCTTTAAAAGGAGTAGGTACTACTACTAAATAAGTTTCTGCTTCAACAGGTGAAATACTTGCTTTTAGAAAACCTTTTTTAACAGCCTCAGCCACCGCTACATCCAATTCAGGTTCTACAATATGAATTTTACCTTGATTAATAGTTTCAACTATTTCTGAGTTAATATCTACACCATGGACATACACTTCATTTTTAGCTATTAATGCTGCAGTTGGTAAACCAATATATCCCAACCCTAACATTACTACACTTGGTTCCTTTTCCATTTTTATAATTTTGAAATGAATTGAACTATTTTTTCACAAGCAGTACCATCACCATATGGGTTATGTAATTTACTCATGCTATTGTATAGTGTTTCGCTGTTTAATAATTTTTCAGTTTCATTAACTATTTTTCGAATGTCTGTCCCAACTAATAAAACAGTTCCAGCTTCAACAGCTTCTGGACGCTCAGTAGACTCCCTCATCACCAAAACTGGTTTCCCTAAACTAGGCGCTTCTTCCTGAACTCCTCCACTATCTGTTATAATTAAATATGATTTACTCATTAACCATATAAAAGCGGGGTATGATAATGGATTAATTAATGAAATATTATTTAGCTCACCCAATAAGTCATATACTGGTTTTTGCACATTTGGATTTAAATGTACTGGATAGATTATTTGTACATCATTATTCTTATTCACAATTTCTTTTAAAGCTTTACAAATATTTATGAAGCCTTGTCCGTGATTTTCTCTCCTATGACCAGTAACTAGTATTAATTTCTTGTTGTTATTTACCCGCTTTTTTAATTCGTTGATTTCAGTATCTATAAAACCATCCGATAATACTTTTTGTTCACTAAAATGCAATGCATCTATTACAGTATTTCCTGTAATTAAAACACTTCCTGGGCTTACATTTTCGTTTAATAAATTTTCTTGAGAAGTTTTTGTAGGTGTGAAATGAAAGTCTGAAATACAACCAGCAATACTCCTATTTATTTCTTCTGGAAAAGGAGATCTTTTATCAAACGTTCTTAGTCCAGCTTCTACATGACACACTTTTACTCCAGCATAAAAAGCTGCAATGCTTGCTGCCATTGTAGTAGTAGTATCCCCATGGACATATACATAATCAGGCTTAAAACCTTCCAGTACCGGCTTTAAGTTCGTAATAATATCAGCCGTTAGCGAATATAAATTCTGACTTGGCCTCATTAAATCCAAATCATAATCTGGAATGATCTCAAAAAAATCTAATACCTGATCTAACATTTCTCTATGCTGAGCAGTGATACATACCTTTGTTTCAAATGTTTTATCACGTTGAAAAGCCTTGACCAATGGAGCCATTTTTATAGCCTCTGGTCTAGTACCAAATATTAATAAATTTTTTTTCATATAAATTTATGCTACACGCCCCAACTGAGTACAAATAACCATATCCTTTATTAAAGAAAAGATATTGCCACTTTTAAACTATCTCGCCAATATGGAATTTCTATTCCTAAATTAGTTTTCAATTTTGATTTATCTAAAACACTATAATGTGGCCTTTTGGCAGGAGTTGGATATGATGATGTTGGTATTGGATTAACAATAATTTCAGTATTACTTAAATCAAAAATTGCCTTTGCAAAATCATACCAACTAGCAACACCCTCATTACTATAGTGATACACTCCATATTCATTACTTTCTGACTCAACAATTTCTACAATTACTCTAGCCAAATCCTTAGCATAAGTAGGGCTTCCTATTTGATCTGAAATAACACCTAATTCACTACGCTCGGCTCCTAAACGAAGCATTGTTTTCATAAAATTATTAGCATATTCAGAATACAACCAAGATGTTCTTAATATAAAAAATTCATCTAAGATGTTTTGAATCGCTGTTTCTCCATCCAATTTGGTCTTTCCATAAACAGATAAAGGCTTTGTTTCATCTTTTTCTGTATATGGGATATTTGATGTTCCATCAAAAACAAAATCGGTAGACACATGTATTAATTTTGCATTACTTTCTTTACAAGCTTCTGCTAAATTTTTAACGGCCAAAACATTCACAATCTCAACTTTACCACTATCAGACTCTGCTAAATCAACAGCAGTATACGCTGCACAATTTATACAGAAATCAAAATTAGTTGTTTTAAATACAGTATTTATTGATTCTATATTTGTTATATCTAATTCTTTTAAATCAGAAAAAACAAACTTAATTTCAGGGTAATGTTTAGAAATTTCTTGTAAACACAATCCTAATTGACCGCTTGCTCCTGTAACTAAAATATTTTTCATTTTAAAACAACTCTTTTACTGTTGGCAAAACTAAATCCTTTTCTGACACTAAAAATTCATCTGAATTTAACACCCAATCAATCTTTAATGTTTCATCATTATAAATTACACCTCCTTCAGATGTTTTATTATAAAAATTATCACATTTATAATTAAATACAACTGTATTACTCAATACTATAAAACCATGAGCAAACCCTCTTGGCACAAATAATTGTTTTTTATTTTCTGCTGATAAACGCTCTGTCACAACCTGTAAAAAAGTGTCTGAATCAGGTCTAATATCTACCGCAACATCTAGCACCTCACCATGAGTTACTCTAACCAATTTAGCTTGTGCATGTTCTCCTTTTTGAAAATGTAACCCTCTTAAAACTCCTTTTGTTGAAAAAGACTCATTATCTTGTACAAAATTCACCTTTGAACCTGTTAACTCTTCAAATTTTTCTTTATTATAACTCTCAAAAAAATATCCCCTATCATCATTGAATACTCTTGGCTCAATAACAAAACACCCTTTTAATTTCGTTTCAGTAACTTTCATTAATCTTCAATAATACTAATTAAATGTTTTCCGTAACCACTTTTTAATAACGGTGTTGCCAAAACTCTTAACTCATCTTTTGTAATAAAACCTTGTCCGTATGCAGCTTCTTCTATTGCTCCTATTTTCAGTCCTTGTCGTTCTTCAATCACTTGTACAAACTGAGATGCTTGCATTAAAGATGTAAATGTTCCTGTATCTAGCCAAGCTGTGCCCTTATCAAGTATACTAACTTGTAATTTCCCTCTTTTTAAATACTCTTTATTAACATCAGTAATTTCTAATTCACCACGATGACTAGGTTTTATGTTTTTAGCTATTTCAACTACATCATTATCATAAAAATAGATTCCTGGAACAGCAAAATTAGATTTTGGGTTTTCTGGCTTTTCCTCTATAGATATTACTTTTCCATTTTCATCAAAATCAACTACTCCATAGCGCTCTGGATCATGTACATGATATGCATAAACAATTCCTCCATCTGGGTTATTATTTTCTCTTAACAAATCTCCTAAACCTGTACCGTAAAAAATATTATCCCCTAATACAAGTGCTACTTTTTCTTTTCCAATAAAATCTGCCCCAATAATAAACGCTTCTGCCAAACCATTAGGATGCTCTTGTACTGCATATTCAAATTGACACCCTAATTTTTCGCCATCTCCTAATAATTTTTCAAATAGAGGTAAATCTTGTGGTGTAGAAATAATTAAAATCTCTCTAATACCCGAATTTATCAATGTTGACAGTGGATAATAAATCATTGGTTTGTCAAAAATCGGCATTAATTGCTTGCTTACCGAAAGAGTAAGCGGATGTAAACGTGTTCCTGAACCTCCAGCCAAAATAATCCCTTTCATACTCTATTTTTTATATTTATTGATATACCAAGTAATTGTTTTTAGTATACCAGATTCAAAATTTTCATCAGCTTTCCAGCCTAATTTATTTTCTATTTTACTTGCATCAATTGCATATCTAAAATCATGTCCTGCTCTATCTTCAACAAAGTTTTTTAGCTCTTTATATGAATCCCCGTTAGCTCTGGGTGACTTTTTATCTAGAATTGCACATATTGTATCTACTATATACATGTTAGTTCTCTCATTTCTTCCTCCAATATTATATGTTTCCCCTGAAATACCTGTATTAAATGCTATTTCAATCCCCTTACAATGATCCAAAACATATAACCAATCTCGAATATTTAAACCGTCACCATAAATAGGAATATTCTCCTCAGACAAACATTTTCTAATAATAGTTGGTATCAACTTTTCGTCATGTTGATTTGGCCCATAGTTATTAGAACAATTAGTAGTAACTACATTCATTCCATAGGTATGAAAATAACTTCTCACTATAAAATCTGAAGATGCTTTTGAAGCACTATATGGACTATTAGGCGCATAGGATGTTGTTTCCACAAACAAACCTTCTTCCCCTAATGTACCATACACCTCATCGGTAGAAACATGTAAAAATCTAGAATTTTTATATTTTGATTTCACTTTATTAGGTGCATCCATCCAAAACTTATAAGCTACATCTAATAAATTAAAGCTCCCCACAATATTTGTTTCAATAAATGCCCCTGGGTTTTTAATTGAATTATCTACATGAGATTCTGCAGCAAAATGAATTACATCCGTTATTTTGTGTAATTCAAACAATTCTTCTATCACATTTCTATCACAAATATCGCCTTGAATAAAATGATACCTATCATGATTAGCTACCGATTTTAGGTTTTCTAAATTTCCCGCATAAGTAAGTTTATCTAAATTATAAACGATGGTGTTTTCATTATTTAATATATGTTCTACAAAATTTGAACCTATAAAACCTGCCCCTCCCGTAATTAGTATTCTTTTCATTTTCTAATTTCTATTATAATTTGCTACAAATTTATTAAATCTCATTCCAAAGAGTCCTAAAAGGGCTAAAATAAACACCGCAAAAGGAAATACAAATTTCATTTTGCTAAAAATCCCTCCATTTACTGAACCAATTAACTGAAAATCTGAAACAACTTCAAATAACTGATTTTCTTCAATAGCATCCTCTTCAAGACTTGTTAGTTTCTTTTGTTCTTCAATTTGTAACTTCAACATTTCAAATTCCTTCGTTTTTTGCTGATCTTCTGTTAACTTTAAAGCAGTAGACCCTAAAATTTCTATTTTTTGTCCTTTATCCTTAGACAGTTCTTTAATATAAACTTTTTTCAAAGCATCTATATCTTCTAAAGATTTTTCAATTGATTCTTTTTTTAATTTATATAAAGTATCTTTTTTTCGCTTAATCTCTTCTGAATAATCATCCGATTTAAATGTTTTTTTAAACCCTTTTGATAATTTTCCGAACACATTATTTATAGATGATTTCACCTCAATTTCATATAGCCTCGCATCATAGATAGTAATGTTTTCAACAAATTTATCATATGTTACTGTTGATGCAGCAGTAGAATCTAACGATTTCATAAAGCTATTAAATAGTATTGTCTTTTCTTTTTCACTTTCTGGGCCGTCCTTAATATCAAATCCAGAAAGACTTTTAGCCTCCTCTTCATTCAAATCAAAAAGATTAGATAGTTTGTCATATTTTTTATTACTCACTAACTCATTATAATAATGAATATTAGTAACCAACTGATACTTACTATCAAACAAAGGTTTAACAATCATTTTTGAAGCATAAATTTTTGGTTTATACATATCATAAGAATATCCAATTCCAAAAGCTACAATAATTACAATAGCAATTTTCACAAAGTTTTGCTGTAATATTTGAAGAAAAACAATAAATATACCAAACACCGATTTTAACCCAACGAAAATAAGCTTAAAGAAGCCTTTTAGTTTGCCTTCAAAAAAACCAAAAAGCTGTAGCAAATCTATTTCTTCCGAGTTATTTTTATCATTTAAATCGTTCCCCATCTATCTAATTATTTTAGTATTTGTTTTAATATATTTTTTGTGATAATATAAGTTGGTTTCACTCCTGTTGTTCCTAAACCACCTGAAGCCAATGTACTTCCCGTCTCTAGCGGGTTGTCTGACGCATAATATGCATACCTAACTTTTACATCTTTGGCAATACTTCCTCTTACTTTTGATGCTGATTGAATTGCTTTTTGATAATGAGCCCCTTCCATCTCCAAACCAATAACATTCCATGTTGACTCATAAAAGAATTTCAATATGTCTTTATTTTGTAGTGATGTACCTAAAACAGTAATCATTGCTCCCTCCACAACATTAATATCATCATGAATAAAATCTTTAGCTGTCAACTCATTCTCAAATGGATAATTATCAGCAGTCCCTTCAAATATATGAGCAGAAGGAATCATAATATCTCCTTTTCCTCCTTCTAAGATACCTGCTTTACCCATAATAGATAGCGACTTGATATCTAAGTGTACTAATTCATTATCTTGTTGATATGGTCTAAGCAATTCATCAATTGTTTCATATGCTTGCTCTCCAAAAGCATAATCCATAACTACAATGACTTCGTCTTTTGATTTATCTATCTTAGAAAAATCAAAAATTTGCACATTAATGTTTGTCCCCGATTCATCTTTTAAATAAATCATTCCGTTCTTCAACGCTTGTTTTGAAACTTTATTGCGTAAGGCATTGTTTTTATCTTCACTTAATGCTTCATAAATTTCAAAGTTTGATTTCTTCTTCAACTCTGATTTTAATGCAATTGGCACAAACAACGTATTCATAACACTATGCATATTTGCACTTATGACATGAATTGGTCTATCTAACAAACCTTCTCTTACTAGAGTTTGTTTTATATTATTTGCCCATATTTCTCCATGGATATGATGTCCTAAACGCTCTCTTAAAACTGGAGTAAAAGTGACTACTCGTTTCTTTTCACCCAGCTCTTCTTCAATAGCTAACTTTCCTAGCCAATAAATAATACTTAAAAAACGATCAGGATTCTTTTCATCAGCATAATCATCATAAACACTAGATACCTCTGCAAACGTCCTCCCTAATATATTTGCGGTATGCGTAAGCGCTATTTCCTTTTCTTTGATCGTTAGTTTTTTTGTTGTATTAACTGCTTTTTCTAACTTTAACCAGTCTCTTTTTAACTCACCGTTATCACCAATAATTACTCTTTTCATTATTTTGTGTGATTCCAAAAACAGAAATGTAAGATGAGTTAGAATGTCATAAATCTCCGATCTACCTCTAGTAATTTCTATATTCATTTGCTCAGCATCAATCCTGTAGCAATTTCTTCTTCTTTTTGAGGGGATAATTACTTCAAAGTGTGATTCTGAATAGCCTTCATCTGAAGTTAAATTTATGTATTTACACTCTTCTATTCCTATTGGAAGTCTGTCAATAACATACTTAAGCCCATTAAGTTCTACCTTTTCCTCTGCTATTGACCCGTAAATTTCTGGACGCAAAAGCAATAATGCCTCTCTCAATGTTTCTCCTGAAATCCCCATAGGTTTATAAAACCCTCTATTAAACAAATGACGCATTGTAACGTACAAACGCTCAATAGCACTTGAACTTTCTTGTGCCCTTGTTCTTATTATTTCTTGCTTGTTATTACTCATATTTGATAATTGTAAACAAATATAGGCTTTCCGTGTTTAAATGTAGTATTTAGTTAACTTATCTGCTATTATCCTATTGTCTGAAAGTCTTGGAAGCTTATTTTGCCCCCCTAGTTTACCTATTGATTTCATATAATTTTGAAATCCGTTTTTAGCAATTTTTGTCACTACTAATTCACGCAACACCTTCCCCTCTATTAAATCAAAATAATATGCATTTTGCTTCTGTAATGATAAATCAACTTTTTCTACAAACGCTTCCATATCTTCAGGTTCGTTTTCGAATTCTATAAACCACTCATGATATGGCAATCCATTTTCTGGGGTTATTTGCGGTGCTACAGTAAATTCATTTACACGAATATCAGTATTCAAAACTGCTTCCTGTAGCGCTTGCTCTACTTCCTTTCCAATTACATGCTCTCCGAATGCAGAAATGAAATGTTTTATTCTCCCAGAAACAATAATTCTAAATGGCTTAATTGATGTAAACTGAATTGTATCTCCAATATTGTACGCCCACAATCCTGCAGTAGTAGAAATTATCATTACATAATTAACCCCTACCACAACATCTTTTAAAATTATCCTTTTTGCATTTTCAATAGAAAAATCAGTAACCTTTACAAACTCGTAGAAAATCCCAGAATCCAACTGTAACAACATTCCCTTTTCACTTTGAGAATCTTGAAATGCAAAAAAGCCTTCAGAGGCAGGATATAACTCTATACTATCTACTTTTCTACCAATTAAGTTTTCAAATTTATTTCGATAAGGCTCATAATTAACCCCTCCGTAAATAAATAAATTGAAATTTTTAAAAAGCTCACCTACAGGCTTATTTGTTTTCTCAACAAGTTTTTCAAAATACATTTGCACCCAAGAAGGAATTCCTGAGATAATTGACATGTCTTGAGCTGCTGTTTCTTCAACTATCGCATTTACCTTTGTTTCCCAATCATCAATACAGTTAGTTTCCCAACTTGGTAATCTATTCTTTAATAAATATTTCGGCACATAATGAGCTACAATACCTGACAATCTACCTAATTTGATCCCATTTTGCTCTGATAAAACTGGGCTTCCTTGTAAAAAAATCATTTTCCCATTTACAAAACGGGTATTTTTTGTTTCAGCTACATAACACATAATTGCATTTCGGGCATTAGTGGTATGAGTTGACATAGATTCTTTCGTTATTGGAATGTATTTTGCACCAGAAGTAGTTCCAGATGTTTTAGCAAAATACAAAGGCTTATTAGGCCATAGAACATCCTCTTTCCCAGCTACAACTTTATCTATATAAAAACGTAAACCTTCATAATCTCGGACAGGAACTTGTTTCACAAAATCATTATGCGAATTAACACTCACAAAATTATGATCTTTCCCAAAATCAGTTGCTACAGCAACACTAATTAACTTTTGAAAAACGCGCTCTTGCGTAACTAAAGGATTATTAATCCATTTATCCATTCTTCTTTTTACCCTTAAAGCAAAAGGCAATGCTAATATTGATTTTAATGACATATTAAAAGGCAATAAAGTTAGTAGGATCTAAGGCATGACCATCACTCCAAAGTTCAAAATGCAAATGTGGCCCCGTAGTTAACTCACCCGTAGCACCTGAAAAAGAAATTACCTCACCAGTCTTCACATAATCCCCTTGAGATTTATTAATTGAAGAATTATGTTTGTACACTGACAGTAGCTTATTAGCATGTTCAATAATAATCACATAACCAGTATCTGCAGTCCATTCAGCAAAAATGACTCTTCCATCGGAAACAGACTTAACAGCAGTCCCAACAGCAACAACAACATCTACAGCAAAATGTTTATTTTCAATATTAAACCCTTCAGAAATACTTCCTTTCACTGGAGGAAACAATACAAAATTCATTTTTTGCTGCTCCCCTTTTAACAAATTATACTTATCCTCCCTCTCTACTTTTTTCCTCAATAAAGAATCTTCTACTGAGACTGGAACAGAAATAAAAGGCTCATCATTAGTTACATTCTCTTTTTTTTCATCTACACTATCTAACGGAAACACATCACCAGTAAGTACTTTACGAATACTATTTAATTGTTTTTTATTTATTTGCAGTGCAATTTGCAGTGAATCAGCTTTATTAGTAAGTTCGTGTGCTTTATTTTTTAATGCCGTTGAAGAATAACCAGGAATATACTCTCGCAAAGGTGTAAAAGCTATTAGTATTGCTGTTAAGGCAATTAATGTTATAATAGAAAAACCCGAAATCACAAAAACATTTAAACGAGTAAGATTAAAGGAAATTTTTTCCTCAAAAGTATCATCATTCAAAATCACCAAACGATACTTGCTCAGCAACTTTTGTTTTAATTTTTGCTTTTTACTAGTCATAATAGTACAAATATAATCCTTGCAGCACTAAAATTAGCTTTAAAATTCTTGTTTTCAACTTTTCTTAGTAAATTTGTTATTCAAATTTTACATAAATTATGATCTCTACAATAATCCCATTGGCATTTGGCGCACCACAAATAGTTTTGATAGCGGTAGTTATACTACTACTTTTTGGTGGAAAGAAAATCCCTGAATTAATGAAAGGCTTAGGTGGCGGAATTAAAGAATTTAAAAAAGCGACCAAAGAAGAAGAGGAAGAAACTAAAAAAGTTAACGATTCTAAAGAATAAAATTACTCCTTAGAACTTCTGAATATTTTAAAAAACCTTCTCGTAAAACAGAAGGTTTTGTTATTTATCACGAAACCTTAATACTTATCAATGCTAAAAACTGATCTTAGAAAACTATACAAATCCAAACGAAACAAATTATCTCTTTTAGAAATTGACGAATTGAGCTTACAAATAGCTAATCAACTATTAAAGCTTTCTGTTTGGAATAAAACATATTACCATCTTTTTTTAAGTATTGAAGAACAAAAAGAGGTTCAAACTGAATATATTTTACATATTTTACACGCCAAAGACAAAGAAGTTGTTGTACCAAAAAGCAATTTTAAAACCATCGAATTGATCAACTACCTATTGACAGACAATACTAAAATAAAGAAAAATGAATACAATATCCCTGAACCCACTAACGGCCTTGAAGTCCCTAATAACAAACTAAATGTAGTATTCATCCCTTTATTAGCTTTTGACGAGAAGGGAAACAGAGTTGGTTACGGCAAAGGATTCTATGACAATATGTTAAACAAATGCTCATCAGATTGCATTAAAATTGGCATTTCTTTTTTTGAAGCAACTGAAGATTTAATAATTGATGTTTTTGAAGGTGACATTCCGTTAAACTACTGTGTTACACCAAATAAAACATACCGTTTTAACGTTTAGTTAATTTTTACAATGTTATGCTTAAAAATTAAACAAAAAAAAGAGGAAGACCATACATGCCTCCCTCTTTTCGTATCCTTCTCTTTAGAATTTTACTCTCCTAAAAACAACGCCTTTAACTCTAATGCATCTGTAGGCTTCATTCTACCACCCAAAATTAAACTCAATTGTTTCCTACGTAAAGCTCCTTCAAATCGTTCTTTTTCTAAATCGGTTTGTGGCTCAATTACCGGAACCTTAATTGGCGTTCCTGTCCCGTCTACCGCAACAAAAGTATAAATCCCTTCATTAGCTTTAGTACGCAATCCTGACTCTCGATCCTCAATCCAAACGTCAATATACACTTCCATAGAACTTGTAAAAGCCCTAGATACTTTTGCCTCAATAGTTACCACACTTCCTGTTGGAACTGCTTTACTAAAAGCAACATGATTTACCGATGCTGTTACAACAATACGCCTGCAATGTCTTCTTGCAGCTATGCTTGCTGCACGATCCATACGCGCCAATAACTCTCCTCCAAATAAATTATTTAACGGATTAGTTTCTCCTGGTAATACTAAATCAGTAACCGTAGTTAGGGAATCAATTGGGTGCTTTGCCTTCATATTGCAATTTTTAAGCAAAGGTAAAAGGAAATACTATTTCTAACGATTCTTTTATGAAAGAATTAATCCATTTTTTTTACTAATAACCATGCACTAGAGTTATGTAATTTCTTTATTGACCTCAATGTAGTTAAAGCTTCTGTTTTATCAACAATACTTGCATACACGACTTGATGAAGCCCATACTTATTCAAACCTATTTTTCTTGCAGAAAACCCAGCTTCTTGTAACTGCTTAATTTTCTTATCAGCATTTTCCTCAAAACGGAAAGCTCCAGCAATAATATGGTAGCTACCTATTTCTTTTTTTTCAACCGCAACATTAAAAGTTACTTCTGGAATCTCAATGGAACTTATATCTAAAATAGATGCTTTTTGAAGATATTCTATTTCAGCATTATCAAACTTAATTTGTTCTTTTTCATTGTGCTCTGCAACTTCAATATTCTTTTTAGCTACATAAACATTACCCAACATAGCAGATAAACATAAGGCCGTAACTGCTACAGCTGCATATTTTAAATAAGATCGTTTTGATTTAGCTCTTGTTTCTGGAATAAATGCAATAGGAGTCTTCTCTTCTAATACAACTATTCTTTCTTTATAAACTTCACGCAAAACAGGTATTTTATGTGTTGATTGTAATCCAAAGGCAGTAGTTAAGTAATTCACTTCTTCTAGCGGAGCAAACTGTAGTTTCCCTTCAGTATTTAATGAAAAATGCCCGATTTTAGCAAACAATACCGTTTCACCAGTTACTAATTCTCCTTTTATCGCAGCAACATAATTAGTCACTTTTTCAACCGCTTCAGCATATGAACACTGATCAGCACCAACAATATGATTAGCCAATAAACCATCGTTTTGCTTTAGCTGCTCATTAAAAGAAATTACTTTTCTTGGCGGCAAAAATACATTTGTAGCTGTGTCAATTACTGCATTATGTTTATGTGCTAAAAACGCTCCAAATTCAGGAACAATTACACATTCATATCTGTATAATAAATCGCTAATGTAATTAGTTAATGCCATTGAATAGTATTTATTGGTTCTAGAACAAATTTACGTTTTTTTAAAAACAAGACAATTCGGTTATACAATAGTTATTAACAATCAGATATTTTCGGTAACTTTAAACTGACAACCAATATATTAAATGAACCAACAACAACTACTATATACGCTTGCTTTACAAAAAGCTTCTAAAATTGGTGATATAACCGCTAAAAAGCTCATTCAATATTGCGGTTCACCTGAAGATATCTTTAAAGAAAAGTCAACTATACTACAATCTATAAACGGAATCGGAGCATTCATTACAAAATCAATTAAAGATTCTTCTTTATTAATTGACGCGGAAAAAGAACTTAACTACATAGAGAAAAACAATATTGAACATTGGTATTTTCAAGAAGAGGATTACCCAAGTCGATTAAAAAATTGCATTGACGGACCAATAGTTTTATTTCATAGCGGCAACATCAACTTAAAACAATCAAAAATAATTAGCATTGTAGGAACTCGTAATATCACTAATTATGGAAAACATCTTTGTGAAAAAATCATAGAAGACTTAAGTATTTTAAATCCAACTATCATTTCAGGATTTGCATACGGAACGGATATTACCGCTCATAAATCTGCTATAAAAAACAACTTACAAACCATAGGGTGCTTAGCTCATGGATTAAACCAAATATATCCAAAAGTTCATAAAAAACACATACACGACGTTGAAAAAAACGGCGGATTTGTCACTGAATTCTGGAGCACTTCTAATCCTGATAGAGAAAATTTCATAAAACGAAATAGAGTTATTGCCGGACTATCCGAAGCCACTTTAGTTATTGAAAGCGCCGAAAAAGGAGGGAGTCTAATTACTGCTGATATAGCTAATTCTTATAACAGAGAAGTATTTGCGACACCCGGTAGACCCGAAGACAAATTAAGTGTAGGAACTAATAACCTAATTAAGCTACAAAGAGCTCAACTAGTAACTTCAGCAGCAGATATTATCTATATGCTAAATTGGAATACAGAAAACAGCGCAGTTAAACCTATACAACCACAACTTTTTATTGAACTAAATGAGACTGAAGAAACAATTGTAAACTTCCTAAAAGGAAAAGACAAGGTAGACCTAGACACCATTTCAATTTCCTGTAAACTACCTATCTATTCTATTTCTTCCACCTTACTTAATTTAGAATTAAAAGGGATCATCAGGCCACATCCTGGAAAACAATTTGAATACACTGGTTAATGTTATTGCATAAAAAAGCTCCTTCAATTTGAAGGAGCTTTTTTATGCAATAACAAATTGAATCTTATAATGATCCAACTTTAAAATCTTCAACTTGGTAAGAACCATCAAGAACAGTGTTTGTTCCTGAACCTGTATATTTAAAACCTACATAAAGAGTACCTGTATATGATGAAAGATCAACTAATCCAGAATCAACAAATGAATACCAAGAATTATCCATTGTTGCTATATTTGCAACAACAGGAACCCACGTAGCTGTTAATACGTTTGTCCCGTCAAAATCAGTAGAAACAAACACCTCTAATTTGTTATCTACATCGTCATCTAGATGATGTTGTGCCGTTTTAAACGTTAATATTTCACCTGCCTGAGCATCCATGTCTATACCTGGAGAAACCAACCATGCTATATTTGATACATCTCCCGAACCAAATGCACTTAACTCCGCATAGCCGTTTCCGCTAAATGTCTTTTCCCTCCAAACTCTAGAACCAGCTTCTGCAAAGTTCGTCCAATCCGTAAGGTCTAAATCTGTATTATTTACTGCAGTATTAAAATCTTCATCAAAAAATGCTGTTAATGGCGTACACCTAGCATTAATAAAACTAACATCATCAACAGAGTTTAAAGCCATTACCATATCACTACCATCATAAGTCTTAGTAATTACCCCTGATATTGTACCACCTCCAGCAGGCAAACTTACATCTTTGAAATTTGCAAAAGTACTAGTCTCTAGCTTAAAACTTGTAAAACCAAAACCTTCACAAGACTCCATAGTTCTTTGTGTATCAAAATCATCATAAGGACTTACATAAGAAAATCCATTAGCAATGTCACTTGTAGGAAATTGAACATTATTAACACTTACCAACATACCAATATGCTGATTACTTACCTGAGAAAAAGTAACTTCTAGCGGAGTTATAGTCATTGTTACATCTGACCTTAATACTTGTACATTAGCTCTATTTTCCGTGATCTCTTCAACCTCATCACCATCTGCATTAATAACTCCTCCAATTGCAGTTACTCCATCTCCATTTCTTGACTCCCCAATATGTAAGTCTTTTAAATTTATATATACCTCTCTCCCTAGGTTATATTTACCAAAAATATCTGAAGCATTAATCATAACTTTAATTGCTGCAGTTGGGTTTATTGGATCATCTTGAATAAAAAATTCTTTGTAAAAATTACCAGCTTCATCTGAAGAAGACACATATCCTTTCACATAAATATTTGATGTAATAGAGTGAACCTCATCATTAACATAAAAATCTTTTACTTCTTGAATAGTTTTTACTGAAAAAGATGGGTCATTTAACATTGCAGTTAAATTCAAATTTTCAGTTACTCCTAAATCTGTTGGCACAGAATAATCATCATCTTGCACACAAGCAGTAAACACACCTACAAAAAGGAATACTGCTACTATTTTAATTATATTTATTGTTTTCATTATAATTGTTTTATATTTTATACTAAGACGAAACAAACGTTTCATCATTTTTTTTATTTTTTCTACTTAAAACCTTAAGTATACATTCATGTAATATGTAGTTCCTCTACCAAACCAATACTTTGGTCCAAACAACTTACCACCAGACCTCTGACTATCCTCTAAAAGTTCCGTGTAATTTCCATTTCTACTTTGCTCATAACCACCTGTTTTATAAGTTTCATTAAACACATTATTAATACTAGCGAAAAAACCGATATATTTTTTCCCAAACTTAAATGACTTTCCACCAACAAGATTAACCAACATGTAGTCATCAAATTTTTCTTGTTTAAGTAATTCTCTAGCTACTTCTGGATCATATCCAACGATTTCTATTCCGTCTTGATCTAAACCAAAGTTTTTAGTTCTTGTAATTGAAGCAACGTCCACATAAGCATTAGAAAAGAAGTTAGCTGTAGCACCAAACCACCAGTATTTAGGATCTCTATATTCAAAACCAATACTTGCAGCACGTTGTGGCCCTCCAGCTACTTTATAATCTTTTAAACTAGCTTCCCCATATTCTTTAACACCATTTAGCTCACTTGTATTATCATCAATAGTAGTTGTTGGATCATCAAGAAAATCATCTGAACTTAAATACACATTAGGATTATTCGTATAAATAGCTTCTCCTAAAGCCAAAGCTCCTTTTAATTTTATGGTAGGAGTTACTTGCGCTTCAGCACCAAATTCAACACCAATATTTCTTTTATTAATTCCAGTTGTAGCTTCTTGTACAAATGCTGTATTATCAGAAGTACCTGAAGTACCATCAATGTAAAAGAAACCTATTTCAGTAGCATCTTCAACTGTAGAATAATACCCTGTTAAACGGGTTTTAAAAATAGAAGAACGAAAAATATAACTTGCATCAAAAGAAGTAGTTTTAACCTCAGTTAAATTTGGTACAATTAAATTATTTTGTCTTGAATTTAAAAATGAATTACGTATAGTTGGTGCATCTTGAATATACGCTCCATTAACATCTAACAAGTGCTTTCCTGAAATTTTATATGTAAAACCAGCTTTACCACCTAGTTTAGAAAAATCTAACTTCTCACTTTTACCAAATGATGTAATATCACTATTAGTAAAATGACCGTCTAAATACAACCCATCTCTTTGGTACTCAGCCTTACCTAATTGGCCTCCTAAATAGAAATCTACTTTTTTATACTTGAATTGCGCTTGAACAAAAGCATCATATACTGTTGCATCTATGTTATAATTGTACCTAAAAGTATCTCCTTCTGTTACAACTCTATTGGGAGTTAATACATTATTATCTAGATTGTCAAAATAATCTTTATCACTATACACCGTAGCTCCAAGTAAGTCTAACACTTTTGCGTAATTATGTGAATCTAAGGCTGAATAACTTGCTCCTGCATCCAATGTAATATTTTCTGCTAATTCCGTATTCAAAATTGAATTAAACGTTAATTGCTTATCATCGTTTCTATCCTCATACAGTACAAATAAAGCATTATCAGGATTTCCAATGTTTTCATCGTATAAACTATTCCAATTTAACTGACCATCATTTAAGAAATTTTGCTGTAACTCATATGCAGCCCCCATAGTTGCTGGAGTTACTTCTTGACCTAAAGCATAACTTGGTAAGTTTTTATAATAAGTAGGATCAGGATTTGCTCCATTATAATCTATCCTACTATTACCAATGTGTCCAAACTGATATGAAGCATTTGTATTCAAGGTTGTTTTATCCGAAATTGTCCAATAATGATTTAACATTAATATTGGTTCTTCTATTTCTTTAATACGAGAATTTCTTTTTTCTCCATCTTGATACCCCCAGTAAGAATTATATCTACGATCTTTTAAATCGAATACTTCTTGAGTCATTGGGGCAGATTTCCCTCTTCTATTTGGTGTATATATAGATGTGAAGTTAATACTATGTTTATCATTAATTTTCTTTTCAACAGAAGCAGAAATAGAATTTGCATCATACACTGTTCCATCAGCATATCCTTCTTCAGCCCACCTTCTACCTGCGGTAACTGCCAATGCCCATCCATTTTCCATTAAACCAGTAGTATATGTTGCCATAACCCTATTAGTATAACTTCTATTTGACGATGCATAAGATATACGAGATCCTTTTCTGTATTGAGAAGCTCTCATGCTAATATTAGTTGTTCCTCCTATACCTCCAAAGGTATATTCGTTAGCTTTAGACCCATCAACATAATTTTGATTACGCATCACATCATTAATACCTCCCCAGTCACTCCACTGTGGACGACCATTATAAATTTTGTTCATTTTGACACCGTTAATTAATATGGTACCATTTTCTGAATCTAACCCTCTTACTCTAAAGAATGTTCCACTAAAATCAAAAGCTGCAGCTCTAGCGAAAGCATCTTTTGAAGATTGTAAAATTCCAGAAGTGTTAGAAGACACACTTTCATCTTCATCTAATTCGTCTTCAGATAAAGAAATAGTAAAATCGTCAGATTCTCCTAAATCTTGATTTAAGATAATCGTAGAAAGATCTACTACTTTACCTTCCTCAATAATAATTGTAAACGTTTTAGTAAAATAACCTTCTTTTCCTACAACTAAAGATTGCTCCCCTAATGGTAAGTTGCTCGTGAAGTTAAATTTTCCTTCTGCATTTGTAGTTTGAGAAAGTTTTGCGCCTTTGATACTTACAGCTACTTCCGTGACGGGATCTGTAGAATCGGCATCGATTACTTGACCTTTAACTGTTGTTTGCTGTGCGTGCATAAATAATACGGTCACCAAACTTAACAATAATGTCAAAATTGTTTTTTTCATAAGTAATTTACTGATTAATAAATTGTTTAAAACCACCTGAGAATTTTTTCTCAGATTGCAAATGTACACTTTTTTGAATAAAAATAAATTTCAAACCTTGTTTTGACATCAATTTTACAATAACTTAATACACATGGAGCTAAATAATTAAATAATTGACTACTTTTGGCCTGTAATTTGAAGTGGATTTTACAATAACTTACTATGCCTTAACTTAATACAACTTAATTAAGAGGTGTAAAAAACTTTTATCGAATGAAAATGAAGAACTTATTACTACTATTTTTAGTGGTTAGCATGGGTATTAATGTGAATGCTCAAAACAAAAAACGCTATAAGATTAATACCATTGCGTTTTACAATCTTGAAAATCTTTTTGACACCATTAACGACACAAATAAGCTGGACGAAAAAAGTCCAATTATGGAAATGAGTAAAAAAGAACGTGGCTTGGTATATCCTAAAAAAATAAAGAATATGGCTCGTGTCATTTCTGAATTAGGTGTAGATCCTAAATATTCTAAAAATACTCCTGCTGTTTTAGGTGTTTGTGAAGTAGAAAACAAAGATGTTTTACATGACTTAATAAACGACCCTCAATTAAGAGATAAGAATTATGACATCATTCATTTTGATTCTCCAGACGAAAGGAGCATTGATGTCGCATTATTATATCAGAAAAAACTGTTTAAACCTACTAATTATAGTAACCATGAACTAGTACTTTATGATCCAAACACTGATAAGAGGAACTATACAAGAGACCAACTATTAGTTAGTGGATTATTAGAAGGCGAAAAAATGCATTTTATTGTTAATCACTGGCCTTCAAGAAGTGGTGGTGAAGCAAGAAGTAGACCAGGGCGTATTTCTGCAGCACAATTGACAAAAAAACTGGTTGATTCTCTACAGACAATTGATCCCTATGCAAAAATAATTATTATGGGAGATTTAAATGACGACCCATTTAACGTAAGTGTTAAAAAAATATTAAATGCAAAGGCAAAGAAAGAAGATGTTGAGCTAAAAGGTATTTTTAATCCAATGATGAAAATGACTAAAAAAGGAATGGGTACTCTAGCATATAGAGATGCATTAAACATTTTTGATCAAATTATGTTTACTAAACCATTTTTAGATAAAGATTTTTCCTCTTTTAAAATATACAAAACAGGTATCTATAACCCTGCTTATATGACAAACAAGAAAGGGCGCTACAAAGGCTACCCTTTTAGGAGTTTTGTAGGAGCAACTTGGACTGGCGGATATAGTGACCACTTCCCGGTATACACATACCTAATAAAAGAAGTACAGTAATACTTTATACAAACTCTTTTGTAGCATAAAAAAAGCGTGTTAGAAATTAATTTCTAACACGCTTTTTTTTATATTCATTTATCCTAACCAAGTTTTCCAAGGAATTATAGCTAACATAGCTATTAAAGCTAACGTGTATGGAATAGCTAAGGTTTTAAATTTAGCCGAAGACGTTCTTTTATTTTTATGCTTAGAATACCCAATAGTTAATAACGCTATTGCGACTACCATCAGTAAAGGATGCTCTATGTTTTTTAATCGTAAAGTAGCATTTTTCATTATTTCCAGCATTTCTACATCTCCAAAATTATTTGCAAACACATATAGCACAATTCCAATTAATAATTGAATATGTGTAACTATTAATGCAAACAGTGCTATTCTAAAATCTTTGGCACCAAATTCTTTCTTAGTTAACATACCGATAATTGAGTTTATTGTCGCCAACACAACTACTAATAACACTAAATATGCCCAGTACGAATGTAAAAATTTAATTGTTCCCATAATTTCCCTTTTAATTTATATAATTAATTATTTTCTTTATAAAACTGTATTAAGACTGAGTCAGTATTTGATTCACTGCCTAATGAATTAATGTATTCTCTTGAAAGTTCCTTTCCTAATTCAACTCCAAACTGATCAAAACTATTTATGTTTAATAAAATACCTTGAACAAAGATTTTATGTTCATAAATAGCAATTAAAGAACCTAATGTTTCAGGGGTTAATTTTTTGATTAAAAAAGTAGTTGATGGAGAATTTCCTTTAAATACTTTATATGGGTTTTCAATTTCCTTTCCTCTAGTTCCAAAAGCCAAAGCATTTGCCTGAGCAAACATATTAGAAATTAACACATCTTGATGTGCTGAATTACCATGCAATGAATTACAAAAGCCAATAAAATCCGTTGGTATTAAATTTGTTCCTTGATGAAATAATTGCATGAATGCATGCTGTGCATTTGAACCTACACCTCCAAAAACAACACTTCCGGTATTATAGGCAACTTCCTCCCCATTCCTATCTACTGATTTCCCATTACTTTCCATAAAGCCTTGCTCTAAATACGGAACAAAATCTTCTAAATAATATGAATATGGTATTACTGCTTGATTAGTTATTTTTAAAAAATTACTATACCAAACACTCAAAAAAGCCATTAATACAGGAATATTCTCTTCTAAATTATCATTTTTAAATGATTCATCAGCTTTTTGAGCTCCAAGCAATAACTTATTATAATTATCATAACCTAAGCCTAATGCAACAGAAATTCCAACTGCACTCCATAAAGAAAAACGCCCTCCAACCCAATCCCAAATAGGAAAGACCGATTCCTTTTTCACACCAAAAGCAATCGCTTTTTCTGGTTTAGCCGAAACAGCAATAAAATGCTGTTCAACTGCTTGTTCGGATAATTGGCTTACAAACCAATCTTTAATAGTATTTGCATTTTGTAATGTCTCAGAAGTTGTAAATGACTTTGAAACAATAACAAACAGTGTAGTTTCAGGGGTTATTTTATGAAGTGTTTCCTGTAATTCATCTCCGTCAATATTAGAAATATAATGAGTATTTAAATGATTTTTGTAATATTTTAAAGCATTACAAACTAATTTAGGACCTAAATCAGAACCACCAATACCAATATTCACTACGTCAGTAAAAGTCTTTCCCGTACATCCTCTTTTCTCTCCACCTATTACCCCTTCAGTGAATTGTTTTATTCTTCCTTTTACAGCATTTATCTCTTCTACAATGTTTTTGCCTTCAAAAACTACTTCTTCTTCATTACTACGCAGGGCTGTATGCAATACAGCTCTTCCTTCGGTAAAATTTAAGTTGTTTTCTTTAAAATATAAAGCAATGCTATCCTTTAAATTTAACTCTTCTGATAAGTTTTTAAATAATTGAATCGTTTCAGAAGTCCATCTATTTTTCGAGAAATCTACAAAAAAGTCCTTCCAAGAAATACTCATTTCTGACTCTCTAGTTAGGTTTTCATCAAACATTTCTTGCAAATGAATAGTTTTTAACTTTTCATAGTGTGCAGACAACTTTACCCATGAATCGGTTTTTAAGGGGTTTTTTCTAGAAAAATTCATTCTTAGTTAGCTTCGTTTATTGATTGATACTCTATGGCATCTAATTGCTCTTTCAAAGATTGAATATACGCTAAATAATCGGCTTTTAACTCTTCACTTATAGGTTTTGCAGCAGGCAACTTTTCCCTTAGTGGATCAACCTGTCTACCATTTTTCCAAAAACGATAACATACATGTGGTCCGCCAGTGTTCCCAGTCATACCTACCCAACCAATTACATCTCCTTGCTTTACAACCTGCCCTTTTTTTACATTCTGATTACGCATATGAAAATATTTAGTACTATATGTACTATTATGCCTAATCGTCACATATTTCCCATTACCTCTTCTTCTTGTAGACTCCACTACTGTACCACTAGCAGTAGCCAAAATTGGAGTTCCTATTGGAGCTGCAAAATCAGTTCCTAGATGTGGCCTTTTTTTATAACCATAATATTTAATTCTTCTATTTGGGTTATAGCGTGAAGATATTCTACTAAATTTTACAGGAGCTTTTAAAAACTGACTTCTTAGCGTATTTCCTTTTTCATCATAATAATCTGTAATTCCTTCAACCACATCCGATTTATAATCAAAAGCATAAAAAGGTGTTTTATTATGTATAAAAACTGCCGATTTAATATCTTTAATTCCTACATAAATTGAATCTTCAATATATTGTTCAGTGTATGATAGCTTAAAAGAATCTCCTTTTTGTAAGCGGAAAAAATCTATTGACCATGCATAAATATCTGCTAATTCGTGTGCTATATATATACTTAAACCTGCATCATCTAATGTTTGCGATAAATTATCCGTAATAATTCCTGAAGCTGTTTTTTCAACTAACTTAATTGGCTTTTTTGCTTTATATGCTTTCGTTAGCGAATCATTAGCGAAATCAAAAACAACATAATCTATTTTCCCTGGTTGATAGATGAAATATTTAGCTTTTTGAATTGAGTCTTTTGACCTCAATACAGTATAACGTTTTCCTACATTTAATTTTTTAACATCAAACGTGTCCTTTGTAGCTTGAACAATTTCTTCAATTTTACCGAATCCAATATGATTTTCGAATAATATCTTCCCAAAGCTATCTCCCGATTTTATAGTGTCAACCAGCACATCAAACTCATCTAAATTGAAACCAAATTCATATTTAGGAGCAATTTTTATTTCTTGTTTAACTAGTATTGGTGTTTTTGACTCTTCTTCTTTTTTACAAGAATACAACCCTATAAAAAGAATTGCTAACCAAGCTATTTTTTGCATCCTCATGAACATATTTATCTGCTAATAGATTTATTTATAGAACAGTTTCTATTAAACATCAAATATCACAAAAAAAAATGTGCGAACGTAGTGTTCACACATTTTTTTACATCAGTAAATATGTTAATTTTCCCCCAACTAATTAACTACAATTTTAAACGAGTGTTTTAATCCTTTATATGCTTCTAAATCAGCTTTTATTGAACCTACAGCCAAATCAGCTTGTAAACGTACAGGGACTTTATTTTTATCATCAGATATCCAAACTGTCAAACTCTCTTTCTCTTTAAAAACCCTGCCTGATTGCACATACGGACGAAATTTTAAACTTGCTACTTTTCCAAATTTCGTTTCTATTAGTTCTCTCCCTAAAAACTTTAATTTGAAATCGAAATTTTCTTTATCAAAAAACATATTGATTTTTACCTCCTGACCAATTTTTAGGTTTTTAGTATCCACATTGTTTCTTAAATAATAAAATGCAGACATCATATCCTGTGTCCCATTATTTATTTTATGTGATGTTACTACCTTATGTTTTTTATCATTTACTAAAGCTGTTTTTTTATCGTGATCAAAATCAATTTGAATATCCTTTGTGTGCCCACCTTCATCAATTTTTCTTATAAATTTAGATGGAGCTCCGGTTTTCTTATCAAAAAAGGTTTGATAATCATCATCTACTTTAAAAAATAAACTTAACAATCCTGTAGACTTACCTCTACCTTTTATATGATACATGTTTTTACCATTAACTATACCATCTTGAACTTGCATGGTTGCATAGCTTGCAGTAAATATTCCATAATGTATCCTAAATTTAAACCATTCTCCTGAATCAAATGCTGATTCTTGAGCTTTAGTATGAAAACTAAATAGTGATATAAATATAAATAGTAATAACTTTTTCATAGTGTAAGTATTTATTCTAATAAGAACTTTGCAATTACTATTCCAAAAGTAATCAATTACCTTAACTCAAAGTATACTAGGCATAAATAATAACATTTAACCCTCACTTCTTTAGTAATCTAGTTGCTATAAAGTTATTATTTTTTGTTCAGAAAAAACTTATGAAATCGTGTAAAAAAGAAAAAACGTTACCAGAAACTGATAACGTTTTATTCTATTAACCAACCAAAACTATAAATTATGAAAATTTAAAGTCTCAAAATGGGAACCACCCCATTTGAGCGCGCAAAAGTACTCTCTTTTTACGGTTGCACCAATACAAACTTAAATATTTAACATAATTTTATCATTTTGTCAGTCGTTATCTATTTCTACAAAGAAGTAAACAATGATTTAGCAATTAAATTATTGTTTCACAACCTTCTAAATTTGTTACTCCCCAATTATCTAACTCATCTTTACTCCACAATTCTGGAAAGAAAATTCTACGCTGATATCTAGGGTGCATATATTTTTGCCAATCACTTCCTCCTGTTGCTGCAGCATCACCTAAATACTTCTTAGCAGCATTTAAATGATTAATCACCCATGTAACATTTATAGTGTGATCATAATGTCGCATCGCATTAATTAAACTTTTGTCTTTTTGATATTCATTTGGTAAAGCTTTAAATTTAGTCCAAAGGTTTACTAAATTATACTCTTTCATGAATTCAATCAACTCTACTTTATACTTGTCTTCAAAATTACTTAGCAGCTTGCTTTTTTCACCTGTTTCATAATTCTTACCAGCAACCTGCCAATACATGTGTTCAAAAGCATGTTCGTAAGGTGTGTTTCTATCTATTGTTTTTCTAAATCTATAATCAATTAAATTAATTAACTCCGTAGAAGCTATTTCAATTTTTCTGTATTGAGCCGATTGAAATCCACTTGCTGGCGTTAAGGTATCCCTAAACTTCATATACTGCTCATACTCCATTCCATCCCCCATCACAGTAAATGAACTTGATAACATATCAAAATACCTACTAATACGTGATAAGTGCATTACAAATTTCTCTGGCTTGATATCTTCTGCATCTGAAACCTGTTGCATCTCCCAAAGAATCATTTTGAATAATAATTCATTTATTTGATGGTACATTAAAAACACCATCTCATCAGGTAAGTTAGTTCTTTGTGTTTGCAATCCTAACAACGCATCTACTTGGATAAAATCCCAATATTTCATTGGCTCTGCATGTAATAAACCTGATAAATGCGTATCCGCATCTTGGCCCATTGCTGCATACTTTTCATCTATTGCTTTTAATAACTCTTCTCTTCTTGTTGACATTATTTCAATCTTTTCTAATTAGTAAACACTCATTCCCTGTTCTTAATACTTGCGATTAAGAAAACGGTGACTTCACGTTTAAAAAATTAGATTTCGTGTTCAAAAATAAATTCATTTTCAATAAAAAACTAAGCATTAGCTTCAACTCCAAAAATAGAATGAATTAACTCATCTATTTTATTTTGCTCAAACAAACTTTCTACATCATGTTTATCCATAATTCCATCGATATATTTTGCCTGCTCCATACCTTTCTTCCACGCTTCAGCATAAGGAATTGAAGAAAATGAAACCATCGAATATAGAGCTACATACTTATTTGGATATAGCTCTTGAATTCTTCTTTCAAATTTCTTTTTTAACAAGAACACAGGGTCAGCGACATAATCACGCATTACCAAGTAATTGTACTTTGACAACTCTTGAATTGCATCTCCGTTTGGCTTTCGTTGCTTTTGATATTCCTCAAAAATCACTGTCCAATCATGATTGTGCTTTTCCATTAGTTTCCCCATTTCATGGCAATCTTCTAAACTAGCATTCATCCCTTGTCCGAAAAAAGGAACCGTTGCATGTGCTGCATCTCCCATTAACGCAACCTTACCTGAGGTCCAAGGATAGCAACGCATAATTGCCAAACTTGATAATGGATGTGTCCCCCATTGACTAGAAACATCAGGGCACATTTCATAAAAATCAGGAAATGTTTTTTTAAAAAATGCATCTATCTCATCTTTCGTATTTATTTTATCAAAGGCATTCTCATCCCCTGTAAAAGGCATGAATAATGTGCACGTGAAAGATCCATCTTCATTAGCTAAGGCAATTAGCATAAACCTACCTCTTGGCCAAATATGTAATGAATTTTTATCTATTTTATATGATCCGTCTGGATTTGGTGGAATAAATAATTCTCTATATCCATCATCAATAAAATCTTGACTATAATCAAACCGATCCAACTTCTGCATTGCTTTATAACGAATAGCAGAATATGCTCCATCACAACCAAATACAATATCTGATTTATGTTCTAATTTTTCACCAGTAACTTTATTCGTTAAGTAAACTACTCCATTTTCTAAATCAGCGCCTGTACATTGATGATCATACTTAATGGTAGCTCCATATTCCTTTTCAGCAATATCCATCATCTTAGCATTCAATCCTCCTCTAGAAACTGAAAAAATAGCTTGTCCTTCTTGACCGTATGGCTGATATGTTAATTCACCTTCTTCACTATGCATAGTTCTACCATACATCGGAATTGCTAATTCATTTACACTTTCCTCTAAGCCAACAGCTCTTAAGGCTTCCCAACCTCTATGAGATAGTGCTAAATTAATTGATTTCCCAGCAGTAATTTCGGCTAAACGAATGTCTGAACGTCTTTCAAAAATAGTTACTTTATATCCAGCTTTTGCTAAATAAACAGCCCATAGAGAACCTGCTAATCCAGCACCTACAATAGTAGCTTCTTTCATTTCTTATTTTTTTAATTCTGGCTCCTTCATTACCTCTCCACACTGATCACATGTTACTAATTCAGGCGTGTCATAATACTCACTTAATATTTTAGGCAACTGCTTAACAATATCACCTAAATGGAATGGCATTTTGTGTAACTCATTATTACAACTTTCACAATACCAGTAACAGTAATCTAACTCCTCTTCCGTACGCATACGTTCAATAACTAACCCAACGGTATTTGCTGGTCGTTGGGGCGAATGTGGTATACGAGCTGGTAGTAAGAAAATTTCACCTTCCTTGATATCATAGGTAACTACTTTACCGTCCTGTATAGTTGGTAATTGTATGTCTCCTTCTATTTGGTAGAAAAACTCTTCTCCTTCATTGTAATGAAAATCTTTACGAGCATTAGGACCTCCAACAACCATTATGATAAATTCAGTGTCCTTATATACTATCTGGTTTCCAACAGGCGGCTTTAACTTGTCCCTGTTTTCATCTATCCATTTTTGAAAATTAATTGGTGGTATTATCATATTAATTTTATTAGTGTTTTAGTTATAATTAATTTTATTAGCGTTTTATCCCTTATTTAATTAGGATCACCCACAGATTTAAGACTTAAAATGATAAAAAGAAGTTGACTAGAACTCAATAAATGAGTTCTGTCAATTTCCTATACAATAACATTAACTAAACAAGATTATTTGTTGCTTTTGATCCATAAGAGACCATTCCATGTTAAAGCTATTTTTCAATGAGAGATTATACATCGTGTTACGAAGCTCTCTTTTTTTTGCATTGACTTTAAATTTTAGATTGTTTGCCATAATTCAATTAAGTAAATAACTTTCAACTAAAAAACCAATTACCTATTAAAGAGTACCTCTATTTTCTTGTTCTCTCTCAATAGATTCGAATAATGCCTTAAAGTTTCCTGCACCGAAACCACGAGCTCCCATTCTTTGAATTATTTCAAAGAATAAAGTAGGCCTATCTTCTAAAGGCTTTGTAAATATTTGTAATAAATACCCCTCTTCATCAGCATCTATCATAATGGCTAATTTTTGAAGCTCATTTATATCTTCCTTCATCATATCTTTATGCTCTCCCAATCTATTAGGAATATCGTCATAATACGCTTGTGGTGGTGGTGGCAAAAACTCTATTCCTCTTGCCTTTAACTGACTTACCGTTTCAATAATATCATCAGTTGCAACAGCGATATGTTGTACCCCTGAACCTTCATAAAAATCTAAATATTCTTCAATCTGAGAACGTTTAGCTGCTTTTGCCGGTTCATTTATTGGAAACTTAATACGGCCATTTCCGTTAGACATTACCTTACTCATTAAAGCTGAATACTCTGTATGAATTTGTTTGTCATCAAAAGATAAAAAGTTTTCAAACCCCATTACCTCTTCATACCATTTTACCCATACATCCATTTGTCCCCAACCAACATTTCCAACCATATGATCAATATACTTTAAACCAATTGAAGTTGGGTTATAATCTGATTTCCATTCTTGAAAACCTGGTAGAAATGATCCATTGTAGTTTTTACGCTCAACAAACATATGTACTGTTTCTCCATAAGTGTAAATCCCTGCTTTTACCACCTCTCCATGCTCATCCTTCTCAACTGTTGGTTCCATGTAAACCTTAGCACCACGTTTAGTTGTTTCTTCAAAAGCACTACGCGCATCATCAACCCACAGAGCTATTATTTTTACACCATCACCATGCTTTACAATATGGTCATTTATTGGTGACTTACTATTTAATGGTGTTGTTAATACTAAACGTATTTTGTCTTGGACTAAAACATAACTTACAGAATCTCTTGACCCTGTCTCTAATCCTTTATACGCTAATGATTGGAAACCAAATGCAGTTTTATAAAAATGTGCTGCTTGTTTTGCATTACCCACATAAAACTCTACATAATCTGTCCCTAAAAGCGGTAAAAAATCTTGTGCTCCTTGAAATATTTTTTCTAAACCGTAGTTTACTGATTTTACTTCTTTTTTACTCATAATATTATTTTTTATAAGCTATCCTCTTTGAAAATAGTAGTTCATAAGATTCGATAGCTTTTATTTTGTAAAGTATTTATTTTAAAATCCAAGATTTATGATAGTCATCAACTTGTAATTTTAAAGCGTCTTCTGTGATAGACATTGGTCTAAACGGATCAATCATAACTGCTAATTCACCAGTTTCTTTTTTACCTACACTTCGCTCAATTGCTCCTGGGTGAGGTCCATGAGGAACACCTCCTGGATGTAAGGTTATTTGTCCTTTTTCAATATCATTTCTACTCATAAAATCTCCATCAACATAATATAGTAATTCTTCAGAATCTATATTACTATGGTGGTATGGTGCTGGTATTGAATTTGGGTGATAATCATATAAACGAGGTACAAAACTACATACTACAAAACCTGCAGATTCCCATGTTTGATGTATTGGGGGTGGCATATGGATACGACCAGTAATAGGTTCAAAATCATGTACAGAAAATGCATATGGGTAGTTAAATCCGTCCCAACCAACAACGTCAAAAGGATGATTACCATATTTGTATTCCCACATATTACCTTGTTTCTTAATTTTCACAAGAAACTCTCCCTTTTCATCATGGGTTTCTAAACTCTCTGGTAAACGCATATCACGCTCACAAAATGGTGAATGCTCTAAAAGTTGCCCGAAATTATTACGGTATCTTTTAGGTGTAAAAATTGGCTCAAAAGATTCTACATATAAAATACGATTATCTTCTGTGTCAAAATCTATTTGGTAAATTGTCCCTTTAGGTATAATAAGATAATCCCCATATTTAAAAGAGATATTACCATAATTAGTTCTTAAAGTCCCTGACCCCACATGTATAAACAACATTTCGTCAGCATCTCCATTTTTATAAAAATATTCTTTAGAGAATGATTTTGGGGCTGCTAAACCTATATGTAAATCATTATTTACAAATAGTGTTTTTCTACTCTCTAAGAAATCTGCTTCAGGTTGTAATGAAAACCCTTTAAAGCTTATAGCTTTCATATTTTTTTCAACACCTATTTTTGGTGCTACAGATCCTAAATCTTTAATTTCTGTAACTACTGTTGGTGGATGAATATGATATAGTAATGAAGACATTCCTGAAAAACCAGCTGTACCGAATAATTCTTCTTGATATAAACTCCCATCTTCTTTTTTGAAAGTTGTATGTCTTTTTGGCGGGATTTTCCCCAATTTATGATATCTAGGCATTATTTTTTATTTTAAAAATTAAACTTTTAAATACTTAAAATAATACGCAGCTATTCAGGGTTCCTCTTTATAAGGTAGTGTAAGTGAATTAATATATCTGGCCAAAAAGGTTTCATAATGTTACAAATATCGGAATTTTTTTTAATGATTAATCAACCTATATGAGTTAAACATTAGAAATATCACAAATTAGTTCTTCGTTTTTAAAAAACTAAAACCAAAAACCAACACTTACAAACCACTGAACTCTCTTAATTTCTGGTGACCATGTGGATTTTATTTGCATTGGGCCTAGTATTGTTTTTGCCCCATAACCTAACGCATATCCTGTATGATCTGGAAAGGATAACCAATCTGCGTCTTTAAACAACCCATCATCAATATTAGAAAAATTACCACTTAGCGTAAAAAAGTGTTTTTTATAAAATTGATAGTGTAAATCAATTGTTCCTTTCACATAACCATCACCAGCAACACTTAAAAAGTCATATCCATAAAAAGAGGTATAATTATTAATGAAGTTATTTCCATATCCCCCTAACGCAAAATCAAGAGAAGAATTTGTGTTATTTCCTATCCTAACTCCTCCTTCGGTAAAAGCATTTAAATATAGTTTTTTTAACAACTTAACAGCCCCTCCTACCTTAGCTTTAGCAATCGAAAATTGCTCAAAATCTGCCGCTCTTTTTCCTGTAAAAAAATACTGATGATAATCTCCTGAAAAACAAAACCCCTTAGTTGGGTAATATACATCATCTAACGAATCATAATTTAACTGACCATATGAACTAAAAAAATTATCATTCTCTATTTTATCTCCTAAATTCTCTGCTGTTATTTTTAGCATTTTATGTTCCACACCTAATGCTAGTGCTAAATTTTTTCGAAAAGGAGTTTCAACATAAAATTGATTGGTCAAATCAAGTACATCAATATCATCTTCAACAGTTGTTGAAGGCGGAGTTGCATTATCAAAAATACTTAGGTTCGTTTTTTTCTCAAATGAATTTAAACGGGATTTTAAACCAATACTCCAATAAAACCCTTTATCAATATAATACTCAAAATCATATCTTATGTTTTCACCTAAAATAACATCTAAACTAATGATATCATTATTTGTTATTAATTGTTTGTGGGTGACATTTACTAAAGCGGCTCCCTTATACAAATCGTCATAATGCAAACTTAGCTTCAAAGAAGTTTTATTTTTGCTTTCTTGAACATTTAACTCAAGTATACTATCGTTCTTAATTTTATACTTAACAACATTAAAGTTACTTGTAGCAGCTAAACCAATAATACCTTTTTCAATTTTTTTACGAGACACCAATGAAGGTGTTTTTATTTTTAGCTTCCCTAAAATATAAGATCTCGTATAGTTTTCTATTCCTTGAATATTGATACTTTTTAAATGGTACTCCTCCGTAGTATTCTTGTCTACCTTAACAAGTACTGCCTTTTTTTGTTGTTTTGCAATTTCCTCCAATAAAATCTTTGAAGATGTTGCTGCTTCATGTCCTGCTGCATATATTTCTTCACCTTGATCAAATGAAACGATATTATATTTCGTTATATCGGGTTTTATGTATACCGCAGTTTTTTCAATTTTATCCTTCATCTGACTTTGTGTATTAAAGTTAGATAATTGAAACATGATATCAGAAGCTGAGTTTAGCTTTTCTTTTTTCTTTAAGCCATCTTGTACATCAACACCAATGATAATATCAACATTTTTAGCCAACAATTCATCTATTGGGTAATTGTTTGAAACACCTCCATCAATCAATAATTTACCATTTAAATTAACTGGCTCAAACAATGTTGGAATAGCACCACTTGCAGAAATTGCATCAGGTAAATACCCTTTATCTAGCAAAACCTGTTTCCCTGTTTCTACATCAGTTGCAATACATAAAAACGGAATAGGTAATTCACTAAAATCATCCACATTCTTTACATGATCTAATAATCTCACGTAAAAATTATAGGTGTTTTGTCCTTTAGAAATTGCAGACGGAAATGATAATTTAAATTTATTAAACGGTAAAACAATCGCATGTTTATCAGTATCTTTTCTTTCAAAAAAAGATTTGTTTTTACGCTGAAAATCATCTCTGATTAATTGGTCAAAATTTGCTTGTTTGAACAACACTGACAATTCATCAGCAGAATATCCTGAAGCATACAATGCACCAACAATTGCTCCCATACTTGTTCCAGCAATATAATCTATTTTCACCCCGGAATCCTCAATTACTTTTAAGGCACCTATATGTGCTAATCCTTTTGCGCCACCACCGCTTAATACCAGCCCCACTTTTAAATCTTTATGCTCATTTTCTTTTTGAGATAAAGAGAAAAAAGGCGCTAAAAATAGTGCTAAATAAATAATTGATTTCCCCACACTGGAAAGTTACTAAAAGCTAATGAAATTCTTGATATATTTTTTGAGCTTTCGACAAACCGATCACTTTTTGTAATTCTTCTAAAGAAGCTAATTTAATTCGTTTAACCGACTTGAATGTTTTCATCAATTCTACAATGGTTTTTTCACCTACTCCATTGATAGTCTCAAGTTCCGTTTGTAATGCATTTTTACTTCGTCGGTTTCGGTGATGTTCAATACCAAAACGATGCGCTTCATTACGCAAATGTTGAATTATTTTTAACGTTTCTGATTTTTTATCTAGATACAAAGGATATTTATCCTCTGGGTAAAACAATTCCTCTAAACGTTTTGCAATACCGATAATTGCAATTTTCCCTCGCAAACCCAGTACTTCTAAACTTCTTAAAGCTGATGACAACTGTCCTTTTCCTCCATCAATAATAATTAACTGCGGTAAAGGTTGTTCTTCTTCCAACAAGCGCTTATATCTCCTATAAACAACCTCTTCCATTGAAGCAAAATCATCTGGCCCAACTACCGTTTTTATATTAAAATTACGGTATTCTTTTTTACTTGGTTTTCCATTTTTAAATACTACACAAGCCGCTACTGGATTAGTTCCTTGAATATTGGAATTATCAAAACATTCAATATGTCTCGGTTCTTCATGCAACCTCAAGTCTTTTTTCATTTGTTGCATCATTCTGTTTGAATGACGCTCAGGGTCAGTAATTTTCACTTGTTTGAAACGCTCCATTCTATAGTATTTTGCGTTTCGAATAGATAAGTCTAATATATGCTTTTTATCCCCTAATTTAGGTATGGTTAACTTTAACCCCTCGCCTAAATTTAAATCAAAAGGGACATATAATTCTTTCGATTCTGAATGAAATCGTGTTCTAATTTCTGTAATACCTAACTCTAATAATTCTTTATCTGTTTCTTCTAATTTTTTCTTGAGCTCTAGCGTGTGTGATCGGATAATAGATCCATAGGAAATTTGTAAGAAATTAATATACCCATAACTTTCATCAGTAACTATTGAAAATACATCTACATTAGATATTTTAGGATTTACAATAGTCGATTTAGATTGGTAATTTTCCAATACTTCAACCTTCTCTTTTATACGTTGCGCATCTTCAAACTGTAAGTTTTCAGCATACGAATTCATTAATTTTTTAAAATTACCTAATGAGTCCTTAAAGTTCCCTTTTAATATTTCCCTTATTGCAACAATTTGCTTGTTGTATACCTCTTCAGTTTGGAATCCTTCACAAGCTCCTTTACAGTTTTTTAAATGATACTCTAAACAAACTTTAAACTTTCCTGAAGTTATATTTTCATGATTGAGTTGGTAATTACATGTTCGTAAAGGATATAATCCTTTTATCAAATCTAATAAAGTACGTACAGTTTTAATACTGGTATATGGTCCAAAATACTCTGACCCATCTTTTATCACTCTTCTGGTAGAAAATACTCTAGGAAAAGCTTCTTTTTTAATACAAATCCACGGATAGGTTTTCCCGTCTTTAAGTAAAACATTATAACGCGGTTGGTATTTTTTTATTAAGTTGTTTTCCAGCAATAATGCATCCGTTTCAGTAGCTACAACTATGTGTTTGATACTAACTATTTTCTTGACTAAAACACCTGTTTTAGCATTGTCATGATTTTTGGTAAAATAGGAAGAAACTCTTTTTTTTAAATTCTTAGCTTTACCTACATATAGTATTTTATCCTCTTTATCATAGTATTGATAAACCCCTGGTTCTTGAGGTAATAATTGTAATTGTAGTTTTAAGGCTTCTGTCATCAAAACAAAAATAAACAATTATAGCGGGAAAACATCTTACTTGATATTCTTATATAAATCACCTACTTTAGCTACACAACTAATCAAAAAACAACATGAATTCTACATTTAAAAATATTTTAGCAATAATTGCCGGTATTATAATAGGTATGATTGTAAATATGAGCCTCATTATGGTTAGTAGTGATATTATCCCCATCCCTGATGGTGTTGACAATACCACTACAGAAGGCTTGATAGCAGGAATGCATTTATTTGAACCAAAACATTTTATCATGCCCTTTTTAGCACATGCCCTAGGAACTTTTGCAGGAGCATTCATTGCAGCAAAATTAGCAGCTAGCCATAAAATGAGATTTGCAATTGCTATAGGAGTATTTTTCTTATTAGGTGGAGTTGCTAGTGTATTTATGCTTCCTTCTCCAACTTGGTTTACCGTTTTGGATTTAGGATTGGCTTATATCCCAATAGGATTATTAGCAGGTAAATTAGCAACTAAATAACATAAATGACTTTTTTAAAATATAAACACAATCGTGTTTATACAATTGTTACCACACATTTGAATAAATATGAGAAAAATTATATCCTTAGGGTTTGTATTAATACTCTTGTCTTCTTGCAGAAAAGAAGAAAAACCAAAGGTTATTTATACTAAAACAAAAAACGCTGAGCCAACTGAATTAAAAGTAGATTCATCTCTCGTCAAAATTTCGGATACACCAATACATTATTTCGACACTAAATACTTAATTCATCCAATAGGTGAATATCGAATGTCTAAGTCACGTAGTAACCCAGATGGTTTTTTTGGTTCTGGAAGTTATAATACTGGAAGTTTTTCAATATCAAATTACAATGGATCTGAAATTAGAGGAAATTTTCATAATTTGAAATTCCAGCGAATTGACTCTGATATTATAACTAATTTATCTACAAAAAACATCCGAATAAAATCTGTCACTTTTTTAAGAGACATATATGATAATTCAGAAAAACAAATTTTAGTATATCGAGTTTTTGACAAAGACACAAATAGAGATAACAAACTTGATAATAATGATATCGAAACTTTATACATTAGTAAAATAGACGGAACAGCATTTACAAAAATAACTACTGAATTTCAGCAGTTAATTGACTGGAAAGAAATAAAAATCATGAATCGTTTATATTTTAGAAGTATAGAGGATACTAACAAAAATGGAGAATTTGACAATCTGGACAATATTCATTATCATTTTGTTGATTTTAATCAAAATAAACAAGTAGTAACTGAATACAACCCAATATAAAACGTGTGGTAACAACACCTATAAAATAATACGCGTTTTGGCATATAACCCCAGAGCTTGTGTATATTTACATTCATCGCCAAATCTTTTAATTTGGCTTTTATAAAACAACAAAATTAAAAACTCATGACTTGTGTCGACACGAAAATCCGCGGGTTTTCTGCCCCGTAAAATTCAGAGCTAACCGTTATATCTAAGCCAAAAAAAATAAAAACACCTTGAAAAAAAAAATAACCTTTGTATTGCTTTTCACAATTATAACAATTGGAGTTACCGGATATATTGCGGGAAATAGCGTACTACCCTACTCTATAATTAAACCACAAAGAATAAATGAAGCTCTAACTCCAGACAGCTTAAATTTAAAAAGTAATAATATAGACATTAAGGTTGATGAAGATGTAAACCTCAAAGGATATTGGATTCAATCAAACAAAAGTGAAACAAAAGCAATAATAATTCTCCTTCATGGTATTGGAAGTTGTAAGGAACATTTTCTTGATTTAGCCAAAAAATTAGCTGACAAAGGTATCGCTTCTATTGTCTATGATAGTAGAGCTCATGGCAAAAGTGGAGGTAAATATTGTACTTACGGATATAAAGAAAAAACAGACATATCCAAAATCATAAATTATATTAAATCAAAATCTCCTATTTTACCAATTGGAATATGGGGTAACTCTATGGGAGGAGCTATTGCAATTCAAGCATTAGAAAAAGATAGTCGACTAGAATTTGGCATTATAGAAAGTACGTATACCGCATTAGATCAAATTGTATATGATTACCAAAAAAGACATCTAAAAGGTATTGGCCTAAAGATATTAACGGACTTTGCATTAAAAAGAGCCGGTGAAATTGGTGACTTTGACCCAGACATGGTTAAACCTATAAATTCAGTCAAAAATATTGAGCAACCAGTATTAATCTCTCATGGAGATTCTGATGAAAATATTTCTTTTCATTATGGTAGAGCATTATTTGACGAACTAAAATCCAAACATAAAAAATTTATAAAAGTAAAAGGAGGAAGTCATTACGACTTATCATTAAAGGGAGGATTAAATTATAGTCAGACCATATTAGACTTCATAGAAAACTCAATAGAAAAAAGCCAACACATAACAAATCCTATAAATAACACAGATTCTGATGTGTAATCCGAGGCATAAGTGTATATCTATAATATCGTTAAATCTTTTAATTTGGCTTTTTTAAAACGACAAACTAAAAACAAAATCTAAAAGCTCATGGCTTATGACGACACGAAAATCCACGGATTTTCTGCTCCGTACGATTCAGAGCGAAACGTTACCACCAATTAAACCAAAAATGAAAATATTATGAAAAATGTAATTTACTTGATTTTGCTTTCCATCATCATAGGATGCAGTTCTAAAGTAGAAACTTTAAAAACTACCGATGATGTTTTGATAAAATCAATAGACAGCATTATGAATACTAATTATTTCCCTAATGAACCTGGGGCAGCTATTATAGTTACAAAGAATGGCAAAGAAATCTATTCAAAAGGATTTGGTATGGCAAATCTTGAATTGAATGTCCCTATGAAACCTGAAATGATTTTTAGATTAGGCTCTATAACAAAACAATTTACAGCTGTATCAATATTACTATTAGAGGAACAAGGTAAACTTAGTGTTAAAGATGATATTTGCAAATATTTATCAGAATATCCAACTCATGATGATATTATTACAATAGAAAACTTACTTACACACACTTCGGGTATACCAAGTTTTACAAGTTTCCCAAATAGCTTTGAAATTGAGCAAATGAAACTAACAACAACAGAATTATTAGACTTATTTAAGGACAAACCGTTGGATTTTAAACCTGGAGAACGATTTTCTTACAGCAATTCAGGATATGCAGTATTAGGAGCTATTATTGAAAGTGTTTCAAAAATGAGCTATGAAGAATTTATAGAAACAAAGATCTTTGAAAAATTAGGCATGAAGAATTCATCATATGACCATCCTGAAGAAGTAGTTAAAAACAAGATATTAGGTTATAATAAGGACTCACTAGAATATAAAAAAGCAGATTACATGACGATGTGTGCCCCATTTTCAGCAGGTGCATTAAGGTCAAACGTTAATGATTTGGCAATTTGGAATAAGGCTATTCATGAAGGTCAATTGATATCGATTGAAAATTTATCAAGAGCATTCATGCCATTCAAATTAAATTCTGAAGAATTGTCAAATTATGGATTTGGTTGGTCATCAAATTCATTTTTGGAGCACCAATTATATCATCATGGTGGAGGAATTTTTGGTTTTTTAACTAGCGGATTTTATTTTCCTGAGGAAGATCTTTATGTTGCAGTATTATCAAATAATACTTCTTCTAACCCAGAGTTAGTAAATTCTTTAATATCTTCTAAATTATTAAATGGACCAAAGAGCCACTTGATTAATATTGATAAAGATGACATGATAAATCTTACAGGAACCTATACTATTAATAATAATAATATCGAAATTACCGCAGAGTCTAATGACCTATTTTTTGATGCATCATGGAAAAAGGGAAAGTTAATAGCTCTAGGCAATGAAGAGTTTTACGTTGATGGAACAATTATGGGGTGCACTTTTAATCAAGATTCAACTGGTATAATTAAAAGTATTACAATCAAACATCGTTTTTTTGGAGATGAGTGGTACTCTGCAAATCGAGTTTTGGAATGATTGCAAGAAAATTGATATTTAAGAACAAGAAAAAACACAAAAAAGAAAGCTCATGACTTGTTCCCACACGAAAATTCGTGAATTTTCTGCCCGGTACTATTCAGAGTAAAACGTTAGTAGTAATGATAAAATTATAGCAATGAGAGTAACACTTATTAGTATACCAGTTCGTGACCAAGAAAAAGCTCTTGAGTTTTATACCGAAAAATTAGGTTTCATAACAAAAGTCAATAAACTATTAGAAGATGGGAACCGTTGGATTACTCTCGTCTCCAAGGAAGATCTGGAAGGGATAGAAATACTATTGGAACCTGCCCCAATTCATTTCGAACCTACTAGAGTTTATCAAGATGCACTACTAAAGGCTAATTTACCTTATACTCAATTTGATGTTGATGATGTACAATTAGAGTATGACAGGCTAAAACAACTTAACATCATATTTAGCTTGGCCCCTACTAAATATGGAAAAGAAAAAGTTGCTATATTTAATGACACTTTCGGGAACAATATTCAACTAGTTGAGAAATTATAAAAAGAAATATTCAAAAATTTAAATGACAGTCAAATCCATTTCACTTATCCTTTTCAATCTATTTCTTTTAAACTTACATAGTCAAGAAGGCAAATCTATCCTAAAGAATTGTCAAAAAATAGATGTTAAAAAATTCATTGAATTAAAAAAAAATAATCCAAAGGTTAAGACTATTTCTGTATTTGAAAACGGAAACATAATTAGTAAAAAAGATTTCGATTCTATTGCTCGTAATGGAAATAGAATGAATCGTAAACAAACCTTCTATAGAGATACCATTTCTAACAACTTTATAATTGTTAATAGAGAGTTAACTGAAAAAGAAATACATAAAAGAAAAATAGTATCAGAAAACAGACTGAAAAATGAGAAAGATTTGCGCAAAAAACTAAACGGTAGTATTATTAAAGAATTGGATCTTGAGGATATCAACGAGAAAAAATATAATTTAAATAGTTTAAAAGGAAAAGTAATTGTTTTAAATTTTTGGTTTATACAATGTAAGCCATGTGTAGCTGAATTCTTTGAATTGAATGAATTAAAAAACAATTTTAAATCAAAGCCTGTGGAGTTTTTCGCTGTAACTTTCAATAATAAAAAATCTTTAAATACATTTTTTAAAAAACATAAACTTGATTTTACTGTAATACCAAATGGAAGACATATAATTAATCAATTTAAAATTCCATATTATCCATATCATTTAATAATAGATCAAAATGGGAAAATAGAATACATAAGCGATGTTCTTAGCCTGAATGTAATCAAAAAAGTGAAAAGGAAAATTAATAAGTTACTATAATAAAAAATATTTATTAATAGAACCTATAAACAATATGAGTCTTTGTATTTAAAACTTGTGTATGTTTACAATTAACGCCAACCAAATCTTTTTGATTCACTCACCTCAGTTTTATTTATAGGTGTATCCCTTTTGATAATTAACCTTTACTAAACCACAACAAACTACGCTTGTTGTACTCAATAATTATGATAACACAAAAAACCTTAATACTTATTTTATTAGCTGTGATGTTTTGTAGCTGTAAGAAGGGGAATAAAAAATCCGTTATTACAAAAAAAAATGAAGCTAATACCTCTATATATGTTTCTTCAAAAGAAGGCAAAGAATGGAATATTTTTGGAGTAAAAATAACTGGGAAAATTTTAAGTACCCAAACTAATGGTGAGTATTCAGTTATTATCACTGAAACACCACCAAATGGAGGTCCCCCAGTGCATACTCATAAAAATGAAGATGAGCTGTTTTATATTTTAAAAGGAAACTTTGTATTCAATTGTGGTGATAAAAAAATCAACACTAAACAAGGAGATTATATTCGATTACCAAGAGGCATACCTCATAATTTCATCAATACAGATTCCATTAATGGAATTACTATGAATACAATTACTCCCGGAGGTTTTGAAAATTTTTTTGATGAAATTGCCAAAGTTTCAAATAACAATACATTAAAAAAACATGAAGTAGATTCAATTGCAAATAAATATGGAGTAACGTTTATCAAAAATTAACTATAATATAAAATCACGACACACTTAAACACCTATATATTAAATTTTTATATTTTATTTTATGATGCATTCTTAATGCTAAATTGGTGTTATCTCTAACTCCATAAGAGCACATCTTAACCCAATATTTGCCCACCATTCTCTCCACTGCCTGGGCCAAGAGTTATTACTTCATCGGCAGATTGGATTAAGGTGTCATTGTGTTCAATAAAAAGTACAGTGTCGCCTCTATCAACTAAGGATTGAAAAACAGTTATTAATTGTAGGATATCAAAATAATGAAGACCTGTACTTGGCTCATCAAAAAGATACAAAGTTGCTCCTTTTCGTTTCAATAGCATTGAAGTTGCCAGTTTCAAACGTTGAGATTCTCCTCCAGATAAAGTATTACCAGCTTGTCCTAAAATGAGATGGCCTACTCCAACTTGTTTGAGAGATTCTAAGCTTTCCACAATAATTCCTGAACCAAAAAATGTTATCGCTTCTTGAACAGTCATTTGTAGAACCTCTCCAATTGAACGCTCTTGGTATTTACAAGAAAGTAACCTCTCATTGTAACGCATTCCTTTACAAGAATCACATCTGAGCCAGATATCGCTCATAAAATCCATACTTGTTTTTAGCTTTCCATGGCCAGCACAAGTTATACATTTTCCATTTTTACTTTGATAAGAAAAATCAGCTCTCTTCAGGCCTGCATTTTTGGCGGACTCTGTTTTTGAGAAGATGGTTTTTAGCTCTTCAATAATTCCAGTATACGAAGCAGGAGTACTTAATCGGTTTTGCTTGAGTGCTTCTTGATCAATCAATAATACCTCTTCAAATTGGTCCAATCCATTTACTGAAGCACAATTTACTGGTCTATTTTTCAACCAAGAACTATACAACACTTCTTTAATCAAACTGGATTTTCCACTTCCAGAAACACCAGTTACAGCAGTTATTTGTCCAGCATAAAAGTTGACTTCAATCTTCTTTAAGTTATTGGCAAATGCTCCTTTTACACCAAAGGCATCTCCTTTTTTGTTTTGTTGTTGATTTGGAGCTACTCTACTCTCTTGAAACAATTGATAAGTAACAGAATCCTTCACTGTAGTAATATCTGCCACCTTTCCTTGGTAGATGACTTCACCACCTAAGTTTCCTGCTCCTGGTCCCATTTCAATAATGTAATCAGCTTTTCGGATAAAAGATTCATCGTGCTCAACTACCACTACAGTATTTCCATTGGCAACAATTCTTTTTAAAGCTCTGGATAAAACCTCAACTTGTGGCCTATCCAATCCTATCGTTGGTTCATCCAACACATAAGTAACACCAAACAAATGGGTAGATAATTGACCTGCTAAAGTAACGCGTTGTCGTTCTCCTCCAGAAAGTGTACTTACTGCTCTATCCAAATTGATATAACCCAAGCCAAGATCAACTATCGTTTTTAACGATTGGGTAACTGGAGCTAACACTACTTTACTAATTACTAATACGGTTTCATCCAATTTGTCATCTACATTCTCAATCAACTCCAAGCAAGAAGCAATGCTTAAGTGAGAAATTTCATGAATGTTCTTCCCAAGAAAGAAAGTCTTCAATAACTCAGGTTTCAATCGGCTACCATTACAAGTTGGACACTCCACATCGTGTAATAAAGCCTCTAAATTGGTGATGTTCTTGTTGTGCAGTTTTAACTGATATTCATTATCTATATAATTACAAAACCCCAACCATTTTGCGGAAAGTTCTTGAGTTCCAGATTTTGTTTTTGTTTGATATTCCCAAGTTACCTCATAAACTGTTTCACCAGTTCCATAAAGGATAATGTCTTTAACCTCAACTGTCAAATCATCCCAAGGAAGGGTAATATTCCAATTATTTTGTTTGGCTGCTTCCTTTAATATGGCGATAAATTGACCATTTACATCCGCATAATAAGCAATTGCCTTATTCACAGAAACCGCTCCTTCTAATATTGATTTCTCTAGAGTAACAATAAGCTCTTCCCAATTACATTTTGGCTTTACGCCCATTCCTTCACACTCAGGACAAGCACCCAAATGGTGATTAAAAGAAAAGTGTTGAGCTGTATAGTTTTCTCCTTCATGCTGCGCAATTCTTGAATACAACAAACGAAACGCTTCATAAACTCCAGATAGTGTACCAACTGTTGATCGCTTTGAAGGAGTCCCTCCTTTTCTGTTGATGCAAATTGCTGGTCCTAAACCTGAGAAAGAAACGATTTTTGCTTCACTGTTTTGTTGCAGAAAACTTCTGTTATATGTTGATAAGGATTCCGTAAAACGAGCATTCGATTCTGCAAATAAGGTATCGTAAACCAATGATGATTTTCCACTACCAGAAACTCCAGTAACAACGGTTAACTGATTTTTAGGGATGCGAACATCAATATTTTTTAACCCATGGGTGGTTACACCATTCAAAACAATCTCATTAGCAGCAGCGTCTGCTGTCACTATTTTAATTTCTTCTCGTACTGTTTGTAATTGTTCCTTAGAAACTCCTTGACGCAAAATTGTTCCACCTGCTGCACCACTTTTAGGACCGAGTTCTATGTGCCAATCGCTCCAACCAATAATGGTTTCATCTTGTTCTATGCAAACAATGGTATTACCTTTCTGTTTAATCCTGTCAAACAATTGAAGTACCGATTTTATATCATTTTGGTGCAAACCAATACTTGGTTCTACAATCACATACAAGGTATCTCCCGTATCTTTTTTCTGTAGCTGGTTGGCAATTTTAATTCGTTGTGCTTCTCCACCAGAAAGTGTTGTGGAAGATTGTCCGAGGGTTAAATAACCTAATCCTATTTCCTGTAAGATGTTTAGTCCAACCAGTACTTTTTTATCTTCTAAAAAGAATTGAACAGCTTCGTTAATGGAAAATTTGTAAACCTCAGCAATGGACAAACCTTTGTATTTAACCTCTAACGTTTCTTCGTTAAACCGATCACCATTACAGCTACCACAAACTAAATCTATATTCCCTAAAAAGTGCATTCCTATTTGGGTTTTTCCTGCACCTTGGCAATTTTCACATCTACCGCCTTTGTTATTGAATGAAAAACGAGATTTGGTAAATCCTTGCGCTTTTGATTCAGGCAGCTTGGCATAGATATCACGAATATGATCTGACAATCCTAAATAGGTTGCCGGATTACTCCGCGGTGTTTTTCCTATGGGCGAATGATCAATAAAAATCAGCTTATTGATGGCTTCAATATTTTCAGATCTGGTTATCTTCGCTGGTTCATCCACTTCAATTCCTAATTGTTGTTGCACAACTTTTAGTAAAGTACCTTTTACTAAACTTGATTTTCCTGTTCCAGATTTACCACTTACTACATTGAATTTTCCGAGCTGAAATTCAACATCAATATTTTTAAGGTTTCGCTCATTACATCCTATTAGTTGAATGGATTCACCTTCTTTCTTATTGATAGATTTCGGTTTCGTCTCGCCAATGTTAATTGCTCTGTAAGTTGGACTTGTTTCTGCTAAATTCTCTTGTTGGGTAAACTCAGCAAACGGACCATTAAAAATAAGCTCTCCACCGTTTACTCCAGCTTTAGGGCCAATTTCTATAATATGATCAGCACGGATAATGGTCTCCAAATCGTGCTCCACAACAATAACGGTATTCCCTTTTTTAACCAGTTGTTTAAAATGATGAATTAGCCTTTCGTTCTCTTCTTGATGTAAACCTATTGAAGGCTCATCAAAAACATACAACACATCACTTAAGGGAACCAATATTTGATTGGCTATTCTTATTCGCTGAATCTCACTTGCACGAAGCGATTTTGACGAACGATCTAACATTAAATGACCCAAACCTAAATCTGCTAACAAATCAACCTGAGCTTCAATTTTAGCAATAATTGCTGTCGCTACTGTATTCCAAGTGTTGGACTGAATCCAAGTTTTTAATTCCTTTAATTCAAAAGTAACTACATCGCCAATGGATTTATCGTGAACCGTAACACTTAAAGCGTTCTTATTTAAACGTGTACCGTTACAATCTGGACAAGTTACTGCATGCACATACTTTAGAATATTGGCATTTCTATCTCTTCTTAGAATGTCCGACATAATCGGAATCATTCCTTTATAATGTCCTTCTTCTCTTGGTTTGGCTTTAATTCCTGTCCACTTTAAGCGCGACTCTAAACTGTGTTTGCCAAAAGGTACTTTTATTTTTTCGCTACCGTGTAAAATTACTTCGCGCTGTTGGTCAGTCAATTCATTCCATGGAATATCAACATTGAACCCTTCAGCTTCGCATACTTGATTTAGGACATCGATAGTTACTTGAGAGTACATAATATACCCATTGGGCAAGGTTGGTGCCAATGCTCCTTCTCTAATTGATTTTTCGGGACTACTAACTAGCCTATTCAAATCTATTTGTTCCTCCTTACCAATACCGTTGCAACAAGTACATTTACCAACTATTGAATTGAACGAAAAGAGGGCACGAGAAAGCTCAATATTCTTATCTGTTGTTCCGGTTCTTGCAAACAACAAACGCAACAAATCATAAATATCCGACATGGTACCAACCGTAGAACGCGCATGCATTCCTGTGGTGCGTTGCCCAATAGCAATAACTGGCGAAAGCCCTTCAATTTCATCTACATCTGGGCGGTTGAGTTTCCCCATAAATTGACGCGCAAAAGAAGGTAAAGTTTCAAAATACCTCCGTTGCCCTTCTTGGGCAATAATATCAAACACCAAACTCGATTTTCCTGAACCCGAAATTCCGGTAACCACAATAAATTTATTATGTGGAATACGCAACGAAATGTTTTTCAAATTGTTGGTCCGAGCTCCTTTAATTACAATTTCTGGATGTTTACTTGAAGCCATGCTGTGAAATTAATAAAATATGTTTGACTAACCACTTTGTTAGTTTTTTCTATATTATTAAAGAACTAATTTTTACCTGGTTCTATTCATAATTAAACTATTAACATGTGTTTGGTTAATCCAACAAAGACAGCGCAATAGTAATAGAATCAGATAATTCCTTTTTATTAGGGCGAATTTTGGATACAACTCGAATACCATTGTATATCGTGTAAAAAAGAGTTGCAAGAGATTTTAAATCTTTCTTTGTCTTTAATTGATTACTTTCTTCACCTTTTTTTAAGTAATTAAAAAATACTCTCTCAAAATCTCGTTTATTATTTTCTAAAATTATTAAAAGACTTTCGTTATTTGGAATAAGTTCTGTAGTAGTATTAACAACAAAACAACCTTTATTATCCTTATCAAGAACTGCTTCTTGAATAGCAATATCAAAAAGTTCTAAAAATCCATTCTTTATATTAGGTCGACTTTCAAAAAACTGAATTAAATTTTCAATATTTGTTTTTCGATAAAGTTCAAAAGATTTTTTAAAAAGTTGTTCTTTATCCCCAAAAGTATCATACAGACTGGCTCTATTAATCCCTAAATGGCTAACCAAATCCTTTACAGAGGTTGCAGAATATCCTTGTTTCCAAAACAAATTCATTGCTTTAGACAAGACTTCATTTTCATCAAATAATTTTACTCTAGGCATAAGAAAAAAATATGGAAGCGTTAAACGCTTCCACAAAAGTAACTTTTTGGAACTTTCATTCCAAAAAAACTCAAAAAAAATTAACTTAAAAGTGGATTAATGATAATACCACCATCAATATTGTATTCACTACCTGTGATGAATGAAGCGTCATCAGATGCTAAAAACGAAACTAATTTAGCTATGTCTTCTGGTTGACCAAATCGCTTTAGTGGGATACGATTTTGCATAGCTTCTGCAAATCCATTTAATTGTTCTTCTTCCATACCTGTTTTGCCGAAAATTGGTGTTGAAACTGGACCAGGGTTTACAGAATTAACGCGAATTTTTCTTGGAGCTAGTTCTGTTGCCGCAGTACGAGTATAGGAATTTAATGCGGCTTTAGATGCAGCATAAACTGCCGTATTAGGCATTCCTGTATAAGCATTAACAGATGACAAGTTTATAATTGATGCACCATCATTTAAAATTGGAAGAAACTTTTCAGTTGTAAAAAATGCTCCTTTAAAATTAATCCCCATTTGATGATCAAACATTTCTTCACTTATTTGCCCGATTGAAGCAGGCTGAAAAACACCAGCATTTACAAATAATATATCTACTTTTCCCAATTTTGTTTTGACTTCTTCTACCAAATTTTCTATTGCTGAAACGCTCTTAACATCTGCTAAAATCCCTTTAACACCGAGTTCTTCCGCTGCAGTTTGAACTCTATCTGAATTCCTTCCTGTAATTACAACGGTTGCACCGTCTCTTTTTAACTCCTTTGCTGATGCATAACCAATGCCACTATTACCTCCAGTAACTATAGCTATTTTCCCTTTTAATTTACTCATTTTATTTTATTTTTAAATCATTAACAATATTAGAACAATCGTTCCGAATACAAATATACAGATAACAGAATGATTGTTCTAAATAGAAATGACATTTAATTTATTTTATATAAACACCCTTTTGAAAAGCTAAATTTTTTCTGTACTCGGAAAACCCTAAGAATTCCCTAAGGTTCGATTTCATTTTACTATTTTAGTTGAGATAGTCGAACAACTGATCATAAACAAACCATTATATACAATAACAATAAATTTTAACTTAAAGAAAATGGGAATAACTATTAATATGAAAGCAAACACAGATCTTTTAAAAAAATTGGAAGGACTTAATATCCATCAATACTCTGGAAAAATCCACAAGGATAGTTTCTTACAAGTTGGGTTAGATTTCTCTTCTGTAAAGGTTATTGCTCCACAAATTTTAAACGGACCTCATTTTAATGATTGGATTCGTTCAAAAGGTTGGCCTGAAGGCTATATTCCATTAGCTATATATAGTCCTAACAATGAAGAACAGGAAGAAATATTCATGGAAGCTTCTAGCTCTGAAACTGAGGAGTTTTTTGTGATTAAACAGGATGACAAAAACTTCCCTATTTTTATGTGGAGTCATTCCACTGGCCTTGATAAATGGACAGAATCTATTGAGGTTTTTATTGATGAACTTAGATAAGAGAAAACATTAAGTTGTTATGTACCAAATGAATAGTTTAAAAACATAAAGAAGCTATTTAACAGTTGTTAAATAGCTTCTTCTTTAGTTTATGGACATTTCACCTAGAAATACCTTACTCTATAACTTTACTGATTAGATACCTTCTACCATTAAACGTGTATCTGGTAAATTTGCTAAAGATGCAATTTCCATATCTGGCTTGGCCATACGACTAATAACATTAATTGCTGCAGCAATTGCACCTTCCTGCCAACCTGGCAAAGATGAAATTTGATCTCCCACAATAAAAAAACAGGGGTCACTATGAGTCTCCTTTTTTGAATCATATATACCTGTTCCTTGCGCAATTGCGTTAAATTGTTTCGTGGAATATTCCGAATCACCCACAGCTTGCCAATAGGCCCAACCACCTTTAATATGTGGCATATTTTGCCAAGCAATCGCTAAACCATCTTCTAATCCCTTTGCAAATTTGCTATTAAATTTACGGGCATCTCTTCTTGCTATAATCAATCTATCTCTCACTGGTAATTTACCCCACTTATGTGCTATTTTATCAAAATTATAAGCTCCTGTCAAAACCCCTTTTTCATCTTGATATCCTGTAGATGGATACCAAATTTGTTGAATTTCATTATCTGTCCAAGAGATACCTCCAAAAATAGGGACAACACCAATTTCTGATTGTTCTACGGAATGCGTACCTGATTTAATTGGACTACCTTGCCACAAGTGTCTATCAGCCTGCCAACCTACTTTAGAAGTACAAGCTAAAAATCGTGATACATAACCATCTTCTCTAGCTTTATAACCAGGAGCCTTGGCGGGATCAAATTGAGCTAAATAAACGGCATGAAGTGCATCTTTAAACCTACCTTCAAATCCTGTTTCGCTCTTTTTCATCAGATTATCTGATAATATTTCTTTTAAAAATGGCATTGCAAGATTACAAATACAATAGTCTGCCTCATATTCAATTAAATCTTCTGTCCCTACTTGGCTAACGGAAATTTTAAATTTTTTACTGTCCTCACACCAATCAATTTTTTTAACGGGGCTGCTTAAATGGATATTACCACCCAAAGCGGCAACCTGCTGAGCAAAGGAATGTTGCACTTGATCCATTCCGCCCACAGGCTGGAATAATGTTGGCTGCCACAAAAAATCTGAAGGTTGATAAAATTTAGTTCCTTCCCAAAATTTAGATTCCAATAAATTATCAAAACTCAATACGTCTGCAACAATTCCTGCAGCAACACCTGGTAACACCGTATAACCTGCTCGTGTTTTTCCATTTTCAAATCCGACTGCCCCAGCACTGACTTCATATTTACCATCTCCGTCAAGTTCACCAAAACTAATCATTAGACTTTCTAATTCCTCAACACGTTTTTTTAAATTACCTTTATTAATCTTCATGTCTGGGCTACTCAATAATTCTTCAGCTTTACCATAAACCATTTGTGCCAACCACCCACGTGTATTGTGATCCAAACGACGATAAACCATTGCATCACCTCCAAAACTGTTGTCTTTTTGTACCAAATTCGACTCGGAGTTCATTACATAAACTTCAACATCAACAGAGAATTTTTTTAAATAATGTAGAAGTCGTTTATGACTACTCGGTATCCGGCCTGGACCTGCATTGAGGTAAGGCTCTGAATCTCCTACTGGTCTTTTAAATCGTACAACTTGCGGCTCACCTGGAGTTGAATTGAACAACTGACTATCAACATCTTCAGTCAAAACATCTCCTGTTCGCAAACTTAAACAACGACCACCAGTTCGATTAAGTGCTTCCAGTACCGTAACTTTTGCTCCAGATTTTTGTGCCAGTATTTCATAAGCTGTTGTAAGTCCTCCAACCCCGGAACCAATAACAATAACGTCTTTCCCTTTAAGTTGATCAGGTGAGAGTTTTATTGCGTGATCAGTAACTCTTTTTTGTTGACGAGTGGCATCAGCCAATGCAGCAAAAGCTGAGGATTGAGGATTGTTTTGCAGAAAGTCTTTACGACTTTTATATTGTGTCATATTATGTTTGTTTTATTTATAATTACATATTATTTGTCCCTAAAATGCAGAGAATACAAATCCTTTACATTTCATAATCTATTTATCTAAGGGGTTAGTCACAGGCTTAAAATTATTATTTTTCAATTATTTCAATATATCCTTTATAGGTGAACTTAATCACTTCTATTAACTGCTTATCCAAGCTATTATTTAATTAATAAATCACCCTCTTTCACTCTTTTTTAAACCCCACCAATTCAAATAAATTCTTACTCCATACAACAAACTACTATATAATAACATTACCAAAAAAGAGTATAAATACCCCTTTTCATTATTCTATAAATTTTAATTGAATTTATGAGTTATCATTATTAAAGTATATATTTCTAGTTTTATATAAAAAACAAGCCCATTAATTACTGCTTCTGTGTAAATTTTATTCTGATTCACTTTCTTTTACTAACTTAGTTCTTGTCAACACAACTAACCATGGATAAATTGTTCTATTTAATTAACTTCAATTATGAATAAAATTATATTTTCACTCCTATTCTTAATACTTCCATTTTTTAATTACGCACAAGAAAAAAATATTGAAAAATCTCTTTCTGAAAAGAATTCTGAATAGTTTATGTTGAAGAGAAAATACCATGGTAATGCTAAATCAATAACCACTGCTGAACAATAGAGATTTATTTCAACCTTAGAAAAATGGCTTGATTTTAAAATAGCTCCAATAAAAAAACTTAAACTGTAACAAAATTCAGTTTAGATAAACATCTAGTTACAATAAAAATACCACCATCCATGAAAAATATTTTCTATCTAATTATTTTTAACCTTTTCCTTTACTCAGGAGTACAAGCTCAATCTGGAACAAAAGTTGACCTTAAAAAACTAAATAAATACTACGCCAAAATGGTCAAAGATTGGGATATTCCTAGTGCCTCCATTGGTATTGTGAAAAAAGGGAAACTAATCTTCAAAGGTAATTATGGTATTTTAGAAGAAGGAAAAAAAGAAAAACCAAATGAGCAGACCTTATATGCGATAGCCTCAAACTCTAAAGCATTTACATCAGCTATAATTGGGATGTTAGTACAAGAAGGAAAATTAAACTGGGATGATAAAGTAAAAAAACACCTACCTTATTTTGCGATGTATGATCCATGGGTAAGTGAACATATCACAATAAGAGATATTTTATGTCATCGCAGTGGATTAGGCACCTTTAGTGGAGATAATATTTGGTATAAATCAAATGCAACATCTAAAGAAATCATAAAACATATTAAACATGTGCAACAGGATTTTGAATTTAGAGCTGGTTTTGGCTATTCAAATCTAATGTACATTACAGCCGGTGAGGTTATCAAAATTATTACGGGTAAAACTTGGGGAGAAAATGTGAAAGAGCGCATCTTAGATCCTCTAGGGATGAATCGTACAATTTCATCTGTCAAAGATTTGAGTAAAAAAGGAAATTTTGCCACTCCACACGCAAGAATAAAAAATAAAAACATTGCAATTCCTTGGGTAAATTGGGATAATGTAGCTGCTACTGGCGGGCTTATTTCAAGTGTAGAAGATGTATCTAAATGGATGATTTTTAATTTGAATAATGGTATTAAAGGCAATGATACTCTTTTATCAAAAAAAACCAGAAATATAGTATGGACCCCACATAACAATTTTCAAACAAATCATGCGGACAAGAACTTTGATCAACATTTTTCAGCCTATGGTCTTGGATGGAATTTAAGCGATTATCACGGTAGAATGAAGATTGGGCATACCGGTGGGTATGATGGTATGATAACAGCAATTACTTTAATTCCAGATGAGGAACTTGGTATTGTGGTATTAACGAATGGTGTAAAGAGCCCTATTGGTGCTGCAACAAACTATGCATTGGATGTATTTTTGGAACTTGAAGAAAAAGATTGGTCAGCTAACCACTTAAATAGAACCAATAAACGAAAAGAAGCCGATACTCGTATTTCGGATCGTAAAGAAAAAAGAGTGCTCAATACAACACCTAATATTTTACGTAAAAACTTTGTTGGGGAATATAATTCCGATATCTACGGAAAAATAAGCATTATAGATAATAGCGGTCAATTAAAGCTTGTATTTGAACATTCTCCTCTTTTAACAGCGAGTTTAACACATTGGAATTATGATGTTTGGGAAATCCACTGGGATCATCCACAAGCTTGGTTTAGTTTCGGAACTATAAAAATAAATACAGATAATAGTTTAAAGGTCATAGGCTTTGATTTTGATGTTCCAAATAATGACTTCTTTTTTGAAGAACTAAAACCATACAAAACAAAAACAATTGATAACAAATAATAAATACCTATAAAACAGTTATTTATTAAAATAGTTTACTGAAAAATGATTGAAAAACTCCAAAATAATAAGATAGAAATAGCTAAAAAAATACGCACTGTTTTTCAGGCATCCTATAAAGTAGAAGCCAAATTATTAAACGCAACTAATTTCCCTCCTTTAAAAAGGCCCCTTGAAAGTTATGTGAAAAGTGATACCGAGTTTTTCGGATACTCAAAAAATAAAGAAATAGCTGGGGTTATTGAAATTGATCATACTAATAACTTTACACTTATCAGAAGTTTGGTAGTAAATCCACTTTTTTTCAGACAAGGAATAGCAAAACAGTTAATGGAATTTGTTTTAGATACATATGATTCAAATTTATTTGTTGTTGAAACAGGGTTGGATAATGGCCCAGCTACTAAATTATATGAGAAATTTGGCTTTGTAGAAGTTAAACAATGGGATACTGACCATGGAGTTAGAAAAATAAAATTTGAGAAAAAATTAAGCTAACACATAATATATGTCCAAAACAAACAGCCAGATGAGCGTATTTCAACATTGACATTTGCCTCAAAACATCCATATTATTTAATGATTATCTGGTTATAATGAAAAAATACTACAAGAACTCGTTGATGAAAAAGTCACATTTGAAATATTTTTTCAAAATTAGATGACTCATAAAAACATTATGATTTTTGAAGGTATTAAACTAACTATCTTTCTATTCATAACTAAACCTTATACATATTAGATGAAAACATTATTTAACATACTTATTTCCTTAACTATATTAATAGGCTGTAACTTTGATACTAGATCTAGTATTAAGGTAAAAAACTCAATCATTTCGACCAATAGTGACAAATTTATTAGTCAACGACACTTACATGATAGTACATTTAGAGCTTTTAATTTTAAAACTGAACAGCAATGGGATAGCCTAAATAATATATCTCATCAAAAAACAAATCACATAAAAGGAAAAGTTCACCCTGATATACGCACATTTGGCTGGCACCTTTATTCCAATGGTTCTTCTTATAAAGACTATAATTTTTCAATGTTATGGGGGCTATCTTATTTTTCATATGCTCTCCAACCAGAAACTGGTAGTTATAAAAGCATACACCAATGGAAAACCACTTCTTTAATTGACAGTGCAAAAGCTAAAGGCTGTAAAGTTTTTTTTTCTGTTTCTAATTTCGGAAGAAAAAACAATTCTACCTTCCTAGAAAACCCAAAGGCACAAAAAACACTCATAGATAGCTTGTCTAGTTTACTAGCACTTAGAAGTGCTGATGGTATAAATATTGATTTTGAAGGAGTCTCTAAAAAACACAAGAAAAACTTTGCAAATTTTATTGTTAAAATTTCAAAGAAACTTAAACAAGATAATCCAAACTATATGGTTTCATTATGTCTTTACGCAATTGATTGGAACAATATTTTTGATATAAATACGATTAATTCACATATAGATTTCTACACCTTAATGGGATATGATTATTATGGTAGCTTTAGCAAAAAAACAGGCCCTGTAACTCCTTTTAAAAACAGCAAAAAGTTCGGAAATGGCCTTGAATCCTCAATAAATTACTATAAAAAAAAAGGTGTCCCTCTTAATAAATTAATTGTCGGGCTACCCTATTACGGTGCTGAATGGTATACCAGAACTCCTGAAATGGGATCAATTGTTACAAAATTTAAATCTCATCCACCATATAAGTCAATACGAGAGTTATACATAGATTCTTTAAAAATCCCAATACAATTTGATTCCAAAAGCGCTTCAAGCTATATCGTTATTAAAGATAGTGTTAATAGCTACCAACAAATATTTTTTGAAGACGTAAAGTCACTATCAATTAAATACGATTGGATAAAAAGCAATAAAATTGGTGGAGTTGGGATTTGGGCTCTAGGGTATGATAATGGTTATCCTGAACTATGGAACCTATTAACTGAAAAATTCTCAGAAGAACAAAATGTAACTTTATATAACAATAAATAAATACCATTAAAAAAACGTATATTCAAACCATTAAAAATTAAAGCTATCATATGAATTTAAATTTAGCAGTACTTATAGATGGAGACAACATACCTTCTGCCCACGTAAAAGAAATGATGGAAGAAATTGCAAAATATGGGAACCCAACCATTAAAAGAATTTATGGTGATTGGACAAACCCTCATTTGTCAAAATGGAAAAATCTACTCCTTCAAAATGCAATTACTCCTATTCAACAGTATGCCTATACTACAGGAAAAAACGCTACTGATTCAGCCATGATTATTGATGCTATGGATATACTTTATTCTGAAAAAGTGAATGGTTTTTGTTTGGTTTCAAGCGATAGTGACTTTACAAAACTAGCTACAAGATTAAGAGAGGCTGGAATGCAAGTTATCGGAATAGGCGAAAAGAAAACCCCAACACCTTTCATTGTAGCTTGTGATAGGTTTATTTACATAGAAATCCTTAGAAATCAAACCAACAAAAAAGAGGATACTAACAAGAAAAATAAAACAGAAGAAAGTATTGATAAAATTACTCCAAAAGTAATTAAGTTACTGTCTACAACCATTACTGATTCATCTGATGAAGATGGTTGGGCTTTTCTTGGTGACGTGGGAAGCTTACTTCAAAAAAAGCAACCTAATTTTGATTCTAGAAATTATGGTTTTGAAAAACTAACTCCATTAATTAAATCTATTGGGAATTTTGAAATTGAACAACGTGAAAACCCAAAAAGCAAGCATAAATTAATTTTCGTTAAGAATAAAGAAAAGCATAGGACAAAAAACAAAAAATACTAATCTACCATACTCAACTGAATTCTTCCACGTTTTTCATCAACCTCAATTACCTTTACAGTTACATGTTGGTTTAGCTGAACTACTTCATTTGGGTCAGAAATATACTTAGTTGCTAATTTAGAAATATGCACCAATCCGCTTTGTTTAATACCAATATCAACAAAGCATCCGAAATTGGTGATGTTATTTATAATTCCCGGTACGCGCATACCAACTTTAACATCTTCTATTTTGTGTAAATCTGAAGCAAACTCAAACACTTTAGCTTTTTTTCTTGGATCAACCCCTGGTTTTTCTAGCTCTTCAATAATATCCTTTAACGTAGGCAACCCAATTGTTTCAGTACAATAAGTGTCTAAAGGAATTTTTAAAATCAACTGTTTATCGCCTATCAAATCAGAAAGCTTTACTTTCAAATCCTTAGCCATCTGTTCTACTAATTTATAACGTTCCGGATGTACCGCTGAATTATCTAGAGGGTGTTTCCCATCAATAATTCGCATAAAACCAGCAGATTGTTCAAAAGCTTTTGCTCCTAAACGCGGTACTTTTTTCAATTCTGAACGCGATTGAATACTTCCGTTCTCCGTCCTGTATTTCACAATATTCTCCGCAATTGTAGTTCCTATACCCGACACATAACTTAATAATGGAGCACTAGCTGTATTTACGTTTACACCAATGGTATTTACGCAACTCATTACTAC
>Ga0209291_1000059_pt1 | contig 106133 bp, 87 predicted proteins | sample GOMGulsemesocosm_FD_184633 | JGI IMG/M metagenome (GOLD analysis project Ga0209291, IMG submission 184633) | Methane-oxidizing microbial communities from mesocosms in the Gulf of Mexico - GOM9B Gulf of Mexico (SPAdes) (version 2) | ecosystem: Environmental > Aquatic > Marine > Cold seeps... | reverse complement strand
ATCAATGAAAGTATTCGACAATAAGCACAGTAAAACACAATTCAAATCACTTGACTGTTCAATAATGGAGTTAGCAGATGATATTGCCTATGGCATTCATGATCTTGAAGATGCAATTGTAACCGGAATTGTTAGCCAGCAAGATTTTGAAAAAGAGGTTATTTCAAGGCTCAAACTAATAGATGAACCTTGGCTACAAGAATACTGTATAGACTTGTCAGATAAACTTTTCAGCGAGCACCATTATATTCAAAAAGAAGCGATTGGCGGCTTGGTTAATTATTTGATCACAGAGATTCAGCTTGTTGATTTAAATGAAAGTGCTAAAACTGCTTTTGCAGAGCCATTACTACGCTTCAATGCACAACTACCGAAAAATATTGCGCAAGTTTTACAGGTTTTTAAAGACTTTGTTTTCTCATTTGTCATCAAGCAAACAGCTATTCAACAGCATGAATATCGTGGGCAACAAATTGTGATGGAGTTATTTGAAGCTCTCGCCAGCGATCCCGCTAGGTTATTACCTAAACATACGGTGCAGCGCTGGCTACATGCTAAGAAAAACGAACTTAATGAATACCGCGTAATTGCGGATTACGTATCAGGTATGACAGATGATTATGCAACTAAGCTTTATCAAACCCTGTTTATGCCTAGCAATTCGACACCATTAAACGAACGGTAACATTAGTTAACCTTTTTGATAAAGCGCACAGACAGCACCTGCAGGGTCTTTAATAACGACATATTGATCTTTCCCTGCAAGTTTAATATCGGTGAGTAATTCACCACCTTGAGTTGTAACAGCAAGAATAGAGTCATTGATATTAACAACTAAAAAATAGGGCAACCAAGCCGCGGGCATATCTGAATTAATGCCTTTTGAATGGCAAATACCACTAACGGCATCTCCAGTAACAGGGCTCTTCATAGTATAGTCGTTATGTTCACCCATTGAAGTTTCATCAGCCTGCCAGCCAATCACATTTTGGTAGAACCCCTTTACTTCAGTCGCATTGGCTACCGTTAAATCTAACCAAGCCATGTCACCAATTTTATCACTCATCATATTGCTCCATTCATTATTTAGTTTTAGGGTTTTTAGGATAATAACTTTCGGGTAACGTACTAATGTGTTCAAAAAAACGAGTATCTTTATAGGGGAGTTTCATAAAGCCAGAAATCCCCTGCCCTTTTATCGTCGGTAACAGGGTTATAATTTTTGCTAAACATTCGGAGAACTCTGCTTCTTTTTCATGATTCAATAACATTAAATAACTATGAATTTTTAAATGGGTAGGCAAAACTTCAAAAATAATACAACCCGTATGATGAATTAAATTCAAACGAGCTAAAACACCCATTATTTCATCGGGTAAATAAAGGTATTCATCTGGATCTTTACCGTCTTCAAAATAAGAATGTAGGCGAGTAATATCGTCAAGCTCTGCTATATCACTAATATCAAACGAAATCCGCTGATCGGCCGTTGCAATAAAGCTTTCTTCACTGTTTTTCCTTTCAACGTGCAAAGTGCTTCGAGCATTGAACAAGCAGCTTTTAAACATGCCGATACGGTGGATCCCCTGCGCTAAGTGCACCATATTATTCACAGCACTTTGAAAAGATGTTTTTAGCTGCGGATCAAACAATGTTAAGTTAGAATCAATATAAACACCATCTGCTTGCCAACGAATTGCAAGGCCGCCTACAACGGGAAAGCTCCCTAAACGACCAACAGCGGCAATAAAAGCTTTTTCTGTATCTCCCATGCCCATGAGGAAATTTTTATAGTATTTTTCTAATTGTGCATCGTCGATATCAGTAAGTTTGCTACTGCCCGTAGACTCTCTTAAAAATGATTTACGTGAACCATAAACAACGGTATCAATTACTTCATTTCTTTGCGACTTTAGCCAAATAGGGATAAGCGGTGTTGTTTTTAATATAGTCAGTTCTTTTGCCATCACCATATTTTTCAAATAAGGCAACTCTTTAAAGAAATAATCACCAGCATTATTTCGTGTTTTCTTATCGTCACTCAACATAGCTTCAATAATTTTTGCTAATAACTTAGGTAAACCTAATGAAAGCGGCGAAATAACTTGATGGCCATAACGACAAGATTGTCCTGAAGCAATAGCATATAATGTTGCTGCTAACCCTTGCTCGTCAAAACGAGGAGAAGACATTGCACCACTAATTTGCTCTGGACCAATAAAGTAGATATCGCCCAAACGTGCATTAGTATTTTGTAAGTCACTGCTCATTAAATCCATAATACTATTTGCAGTGTTTTGTCCTGATGCATCAAGCTGAGCAATAACCGATGACCCCCAGTCAACTAAATATACCTTCCCTGTTTTATCGTTATAAACAACATTCGAAGGTTTTATATCGCCATGTACATAGGGTTTACCTTTTTCATGCTGACTGCAGTCGCGTAAATACAAAATAATATCAGCAAGTTGAGTAGCAATATTAACGACGGTCTCTGCGGGTAGTGGCCCATGAAGCTGACAGTATTGCTCCAAGTCAATACCCGGCGCCCGCTGCATATGCATAATTGACTGGCGTTTAATTTTATAATATTGGATAACTTTTGGGATTCGGCTATGTGATAGTTCACTTTGAATTTCAGCCTCTTCAGCTAAACGGTCTTGTACATGTTGCGGTAAATTCATCCGCGAAAACTTAAATACAAACTCATTCCCTGAGTCATCATCGCCATTAAAAACAAAACCGTAAGCGCCCTTGCCTAACAAGGCGATATTTTTATAACCTAATAAACTTAACTGCTGCTGACATAATTCAACCCAAGTTTTTAATTTTTCGGCGTCTTTATTACTGAGCAAGTAAATAGATTGTTCTTCAGCAATATAAAAATGTTGTAATTTGTTTTCGTGCACTTAATTTCCTGACGATGTTTTATCTGCTGAAAAGTATATAGCTAAAATGTATTGAAGTTAACTGTAAGCTAAACCTTTAATTTGATTTACTTTAATAACTATTTGTTTAATTGCCTTTAAATAATGAATCAATTAGAACAAAAAAACCTGCATCTGCAGGTTTTTTTAATATTGCTATAAGTAAAATTATGACATGTGCATCAACATGTTACTTGGGTTTTCAAGAAATGATTTCCACAAATTACAAAAACGAGCGATTGAACCACCATCAATAATGCGGTGATCACCAGACCAACTTACTTGCATTATATAACGTGCTTCAACTTCGCCTTTGTCATTAAAGCGAGGTAATTTTTGTAACTTACCTAAAGCAACGATGGCTGATTCCGGCTTATTGATAATAGGTGTTGCTATAGTACCGCCAATTGCACCGATATTTGAAATAGTGATAGTACCACCTTTCAAGTCTTCAGCAGGAACTCGACCAGAGCGAGCAGAATCAGTTAAACGCATAATATCTTTAGCAACGTCTACAATCGACTTATTCTGCACTTGTTTAACATTCGGCACTAACAAACCGACTTTCGAGTCAACCGCCATACCAATGTTATGATCATCAAAATAAGTAATTTCAGTACAATCGTCATTAACTTGAGTATTAACGATTGGAAATTCTTTTAGCGCTAAAGAAATCGATTTCATGAAAAATGGCATCATGGTTAATTTGATGTCTTGTTTTGCATAAGATTCTTTCATACCGCTACGTAATGCCATTAAGTTGGTCATGTCAATTTCTTCACAATAAGTAAAGTGAGGAATAGTTGACACTGATTTAACCATAGCTTTTGCCATAACCGCTTTAATTCCGCGAATAGCTTCAACTCGTTTACCGCCAGTTTGTCCAACTTTTGCAGCAGTTTCATTATGACTTTCAGTAGTTTCAGCTGGCATGTTTGTGAAAGAAACAACGTCTTCTTTAAAGATACGTCCTTTTTTACCACTACCGGGGATTTCATGAATATTAACATTCAATTCACGAGCGACACGGCGCACCGCAGGACTTGCAACAGCTTTTGCATTAACGACTTTTTTAGCATTACAGCTTGCGTTAGTTGGCTTAACTGCTGGTGTTGCATTATTATCAACAGCTTTATCCGCAGATTTTTCAACAACAGCTGAAGCGACTGCGCCAGAGGCCATTCTTTCTATTTCGAATAAAGGTGCATGCACTTTAGCAATATCACCTTTAGCATAATAAAGCTTAGTCACAGTACCATTATGCATTGCGGGAATTTGAACCAGCGCTTTATCTGTCATTACGTCAGCAATAGGTTGATCTTCAATAATCGTATCACCTTCCTTCACTAACCATTCAACTAATTCACATTCAACAATACCTTCACCAATGTCAGGTAAAATAAAGTCTTCACGTTTTAATGAAGCAACATTAACAACGACTTCGGTTTCTTCAACTGCCGGTTGAGCGTTATTAGCCGTATCATTGTTATTCACTGGAGCGGCTTGCTCTTGATCTGTTGTCATTGAAAAAAGTGGTTGATGTACTTTGGCTATTTCACCTTGTGCATAATACAGTGTATCTACCACACCACTATGCATAGCAGGAATTTGTACAAGTGCTTTATCCGTCATCACATCAGCAATAGGCTGATCTTCAACAATAACGTCACCTTCTTTAACTAGCCATTCAACTAGTTCACATTCAACAATACCTTCACCAATATCAGGTAGGATAAAATCAATACTCATGACAAGAACCTTAGTAATTTATGCTTTGTTTAATGGCTTCATACACTTTTAAGTGGTCTGCAACATATTCTTTTTCAAGTGATAAAGGGTAAGGAGTATCCATACCACACACTCGTGCAATGGGTGATTCAAGATGCAAGAAACATTCTTTTTGAATGGTTGCCGCAATTTCGCTGGCAAAACCCGCGGTTAATGGCGCTTCTTGGCTTACAATTAAACGTCCGGTTTTAGTTACTGAGTTAGCTACGGTTTCAACGTCCCATGGCAATATAGTGCGCAAATCAATAATTTCACAAGATATTCCATCGGCACTTGCCATTTCAGCTGCTTTTTCGATAATTTCCATTTGTGCACCCCAGGCTAATAACGTGATGTCACTGCCTGATGTTACAACTTCAGCTTTGCCTAGTGGCAACTGGTAATCTTCAGTGGGTACTTCACCTACTGATGCTCGATACAAACGTTTTGGCTCAAAAAACACTACCGGATTTTTATCGCGAATTGACGCTAATAACAAACCTTTGGCTTGATATGGGTTACGTGGCACAACCACTTTTAAACCTGGAGTATGCGCAAAATAAGCTTCTGGTGATTGGCTATGATACAAACCACCAGCGATACCACCACCGTATGGTGTACGTATTGTTAAGTTACCCACATCAAACTCGTTACCACTACGGTAGCGAAATTTAGCCGATTCATTAACAATTTGATCGAAAGCTGGAAAAATATAATCAGCAAATTGAATTTCGGCAATAGGTACACTGCCTTGTGCTGCTAAACCGTTGGCAAAACCAATAACACCTTGTTCAACTAATGGCGTGTTAAAGCAACGCGATTTACCAAATTTTTCTTGCAAACCACTAGTCGCACGAAAAACACCACCAAAATGACCAACATCTTCACCAAAACAAACAGCACGTTCATTTTCTGTCATTGCAATTTCAAGTGCGTTATTAATTGCATGTAATAAATTCATTTGTGCCATTATTTAATTCTCCCCGCAGTGAATGGGTAAGCTTCTGGGTACTTTTTGATATGTACTTTCAGATCTTCAAGTTGTTCTTTTAATAGTTTTGAAGGCTCATCGTAGACATCAGTGATCAAATCTTCAACGGGTGGTTTATCAATGACTTCTGCAACTTTAACGGCTGCTAATATTTCTTCGCGTAATTTATCGAATAAGCCCGTTTCTTGCTCTTCGTTCCACCAGTTATTAGCGAGCATCCAGTTTTTCATACGAAGAATAGGATCATGTTCCTGCCATTTCGCTTCTTCTTCGCGAGTACGGTAGCCTGAAGGGTCGTCTGAAGTAGAATGTGCACCTAAGCGGTAAGACATCGCTTCAATAAGTACGGGTTTATTTTCCGCTAATACGTATTTACGCGCATCTTGTGTCGCTTTTAATACAGCTAAAATATCGTTACCGTCGATACGTATGGTTTTAATACCATAACCAACACCACGAGAAGCGATACCGTTACCAGCATATTGTTCATCAGAAGGAGTTGAAATAGCGTAACCATTATTACGGCAGAAAAATATTACCGGGGAATTGTGTACAGCAGCCATATTTAAGCCTGCGTGAAAGTCACCCTCTGATGCAGCACCTTCACCAAAATAACAAATAGTTACCGCATCAAGCCCTTGTAATTTTTGTCCGTAAGCATAACCCGTAGCTTGAGGGATTTGCGTGGCTAATGGCGAAGATATAGTCATATAATTTAATTCACGACTACCGTAATGGATCGGCATTTGTCGACCTTTACCTAAATCTTTTTCATTACTGAACATTTGGTTCATAAAGTTTTCAAGAGAAAAACCACGGTACATTAATGCACCTTGTTCACGGTATTGAGCCATGATCATATCTTGTGGTTTTAATCCAGCAGCACCACCAACACTTGCTGCCTCTTCGCCTAAGGCGGTCATATAGAAGCTCAAACGCCCTTGACGTTGTGATGCAACCATACGTTCATCGAGTACTCGATGAAAAGCTAAGGTTTTGTAAATTTTTGTTGCTAGCTCCTGATCTATTTCAGGTAGCTCGGCACCGTCGTAAACGTTACCGTCTTGCTTTAATACTTTGAGGATGGGGATTTCAACTGAATGACCATCAATAAAAGCGGGTTGATGTACCACCGGACTTTCTTTATATACGTCAGTGTTCATAGCCTTCTCTTCTTGTTTTGTCTTATGGAATGTCTTCATTACACGGGTGCGAATACCCATTGTTTTTTAATTAAGTGTACTTAGTTTTAGTACTTATTGGGTTTTGTGCAATGAGCTGTTGTAAATAGTCGCACGCACTTTACCTTTACGTAAACTGAAATACAAGTTGTGTAAGCTAACTAAATTTGAGGGCAGGATTTTAATCATATCGATCTGCCCATAAAAGTTTACATAACAACTAGCATTTTATATCTTAGTTGGAATAACCGTTAAAAGAGCACGTTGCCCTACAGCCACATTGGCATTAGGGAAAATAATAGCTTCCCCTTCTACTTGGGTTTTCACTTCTGATTCACCGTCAATGGCAAGCACAGTGCCTTTAGGAAAGTCAGTAAAGTTTTCAACATCATCAGCAAAATTTAAAGTAAACGATTCACCTTGACGATTAATTGTTTGATAAATTTCATAAATACTAAAGTCGTTTTCGTCATAAGCTTTTAGCTGTAAATCTTGCCCTGAAATTAAACGAGTAAGCGTATCTTTAACTTTGGCGAAGTTGGCCATGTTATTTTCACCGAAAGGTTTTACTTTCCCTAATTCAACGGTAAAAGCGTCAGCATTAAATTCGTTTGAAGAAAAATAACTAAAGGTCGTGGTAGGCGAATGTGAAAGTAAAATAGTACTAACACCACAGGCATGCATAAACTGTAGCTGGGATTTTTTCCAAGGCTGATTATGTCTAAAAGGGTAAACGGCAAATTTGTCGTTTTTCGAACCGCGAATAGCGGTATGTAAGTCGTAATGGCAACGTTCTCGTTCTTCCTCGATACCATTCTCTGTTGCGATAGACTGGCCTTTATTGAAAAAGTCTCTTACTGTGTTTTCTAATAATAGCGCGCGATGACGTTCTTTATTAATTAATCCCGATCCCTTCCCTTGATCCGCAGAGTGTCCGCCTGAAAATAAACGATTCATATTTTCTTCGACAAATCGTTCAGAGATATTAATCGAAGCAGGATTGCCAAAAATAAATAAAACACGTTCAGAACAGATAAGCTCACCTAAAATAAGCTTTTTAATAAGTTCAGCACAAATTTCAATAGGCGCAGTTTCATTCCCGTGAACAGCACTCGAAAGCACGATATCTTTAACTGTGCGTTGAGAAGTAATTGGTTCAAAAGTAATTAAGCCGGTATCAAGTACGGTTACTTTTGTTTGGCTTTTGCTAGGCTGATGATGAACATTGAACGAAAAACTTTCTAACAATGACCATTCATTTGAACGTGTTAGGGCAAGAAAGTCCCCGGTTGTTTGTAACTGTTTTTGTAACTCTGCTTGTAATTGACTCAAACCACTTCCAATAGATCGTTATAATTACCGTTTATTGTACAAAATAATGGATAATAATGCGCGATTAACCAACAATTAAAGTCAATTTTACTGATAACACTATAGAAATTTGTTAGTGAGACTGAATAATTAGCCAGCCTTGATCATATTTTGAACTAGCCTTTCGCCTTGTTTTGGTAAACTACAGCATTGTAAAGTAACTCTTCACCCCTGTTGATTCTATACACAGAGCCTTTCTTATTGAGCTAGTCTAAAATAATTTGATACGTTAGATTAATGAAATATTAGAGGGGAAGTAGCATTGAAATATAGTGTTATTATATTTTCAAGAGTGATGTTTAGTCGTTAAGTTAAAAACGACCAAACACACACTATTGAATAAAGTTGTTATCTGCAGACTATAAACCGGCTTTAGAAAAAGCTGCGCTAACTAATACTTGAGCTTCAGCAATAATGCACTGTAAATGCGCTTGATCTATAAAGCTTTCAGCATAAATTTTATAGATATCTTCTGTACCCGACGGTCTTGCGGCAAACCAACCATTTTCTGTCGTTACTTTCACACCACCAATCGCGGCACCATTACCTGGAGCGTGCGATAAGACTTGATTAATTTTTTCACCAGCAAGCGTTTCACTAGTAATATCGTTAGAGCATAAAGATGTTAATACTTGTTTTTGCTCGAAACTGGCAACAGCTTCAACTCTGCCATAACAAGGCTCACCTAATTTTTCAGCAAGCTCTAAGTACAATTGATAAGGGTCTTTACCAGTAACCGCAAGAATTTCAGCAGCGAGTAATGCCATAATAAAACCGTCTTTATCTGTCGTCCAGCAGCTGCCATCTCGAGATAGAAATGCAGCGCCTGCACTTTCTTCTCCGCCAAAGGCATATGATGAATCACTTAATCCATCAACAAACCATTTGAAACCAACAGGGACTTCCGATAATGGACGGTCTATATGCTGAGCTACGCGATCAATTAATGAACTTGATACTAAAGTTTTACCAATTTTACTGCTTTTTGACCAATCACGATGAGTCATTAAATAATAAATAGATACCGCTAAGTAATGATTCGGATTCATCAAACCACCTGACTTAGTGACAATACCGTGGCGGTCAAAGTCTGGATCATTACCAACAGCAACATCGAATTTATCTTTTAATGCGATCAAACCTGCCATAGCATAAGGTGATGAACAATCCATGCGGATCTTGCCATCTTTATCTAACGGCATAAAAGAGAAACTAGCATCAACAACAGGATTGACTATTTCAAGATTTAAACCATATTTCTCTGCAATCTTCGGCCAATAATGAATGCCAGAACCACCTAATGGGTCAACTCCAATTTTCACGCCAGCTTTCGCGATAGCTTCCATATCAACAACCTGTTCAAGTTGTTCAACATAAAAACTAATAAAATCTTGCTTTGATAATAGCGGAGATAAACACGCCTGATGGTAACTTAATTGTTTGACATTAATTAACTTTTCAGCAATTAAATCATTAGCGCGCTTTTCTATTTTCTGGGTAACGTTTCCTTCTGCAGGACCGCCATGAGGAGGGTTATATTTAATTCCCCCATCAGTTGGTGGATTATGAGACGGTGTAATAATAAGTCCATCAGCTTGAGCATTAATATTTTCAGCGAGCTTATTGTGGGCGATAATCAAACGAGAAATAACAGGGGTCGGCGTAAAGCCTTCGTCATCTTGTATAACTACAGGTACATCGTTTGCAATTAACACCGACAATGCGTTAGAAAATGCAGGCTCAGATAATGCATGAGTATCTTTCCCTAAAAACAACGGCCCTTTTAACCCTTGTTCTTTACGATGCTCTGCAACTGCTTGGCAAATAGCTAGGATGTGTTGTTCATTAAAACTTGTTTTACTAGCATTACCCCGATGACCTGAAGTTCCAAAAGTTACTCTTTGCTCTATAACATTTATATCAGGTGTTAATAAGAAGTAATCGCTCACTAATTTACCGATATTAATACGGTCTTGTGGACGAACGGATTTTCCAGCATGTTCATGAATAGTCATGATATTTCCTTAATATTCTTATTAAACCTGTCGCAAAGATTACCTTGCGTTTACTTACAATAGATCACGAATTTGTTCGGCATCTATATCGCTATACCCTAATGCCAACGATGCTTTAGTGAGCATCATTTTTTTACGGGTGGTGTTTGAATTAGTCATTACCCAGAATGGGCTATCTGGGATTTGCAGTGGTTTAGTACTACTACCACTAGCTGAAAGTTCATCTTTACTTTTTGCAAAATACAAACGATCGCGTCCTCTAATTTCAGAGACAACTGAGAAACCTTCATTATGAACACGATATAAAGCCGCTAAGATCAGTAAGAATCGTCCAACTGCGCCGCGTTGCATAGCAAGTTCTTCTTTATTAATATAATTAAGCACATCTTCAATGATAGGAGCGACCATAGTCGGTTCCTCACTTTCGGTAATAGGTGCTATAGCTTCATCTGATGTCTGGTCAATCGTATTAGCAGGCTGTTCATCATCAACTGTTATCGACGTTACAACACTTGTATTACTATCATCGATAGAGTTTTCACGCGCAATTTCTGCCGCAGGAAACCCTGTTAACCTGCGTAAAATTGAAGAAGCACTTTCACCAATAAATTGTGTGTTTGAGGCGATGTACTGATAAAGTTCTTCATCTATTTCAATGTTTTTCATTAATTACCCTAGAATTTTTTGAATCGCGCGGAATTATACTTATGTTATAGAAAACTTTCTACTGTGATATTCATAGTGAGACAAATATAAATACAAAATAATTGCAAGAAATTTGAAAACCTAAGACAATTACTAACACTGCTACCCTTTTACCCATTTCTCTATTGAGCGTTCAATGACAAAAACACTACATTACAAACAGCAAGGCACTGGCAAAGACATTATTTTAATTCACGGTCTTTTCGGCAGTTTAGAAAATTTAAATATGATTGCAAAAGGCCTCAAGGACAATTACCGAGTTACAAATGTAGATGTACGAAACCATGGTTCGTCATTCCATGAAAACTCTATGGATTATGATGAACTCGCCCAAGACGTGGTTAATTTAATGGCAGAACTTAATATAGATCAAGCCAGTATATTAGGGCATTCTATGGGTGGAAAAATAGCCATGCAGATTGCTCTTGAACATAGCAAGCGAGTAGATAAATTGATCGTTGCTGATATTGCTCCTGTTACTTACCCTCCGCATCATAATCATATTATTTCAGGTTTACAAAATATCGATTTAACACAAGTTAACAGCCGCAAAGATGCCGATTACCAATTGGCTAAATTTGTTGACGACGTAGGTGTCAGACAGTTTTTATTGCGTAATTTAATTGCAACAGAGGGGAAATTTAGTTTCAAATGTAATCTTAACTATATTGATCAATGTTATTCACAAATCACAAAAGCATATCAAGGTAAACATCACTTTGAAGGTAATACTTTATTTGTCAAAGGCGGAGAATCTAATTATATCACCGCCGAGCACCGAGAAATTATTAATTGCTTATTTCCCCATAGTCGAGCAAAAATAATTCAGGGTGCTGGTCATTGGCTCCATGCTGAAAAAACAGTAGCTTTTAATAAAATTGTTAATGACTTTTTAGGCAATTGAACTGGTCGTAATATCAAACTTGCTCAACTACGGCCAATTAGCTATTAATTTTGACAAAAAAAGATATTGCATATGCAATATCAATTATGGTAAAAACTATGTGTTTCAAAGCGGGGTTATGCTATAGTGCGCGTGAATTTTTTAGGGTGAATTATGCTAGCTGAAAACTTAGAACTTATTGAAACCGTCGGTCTGAATTTATTTTTTGCTTTTATCTTTATTTTCATTGGGTTATCAATCCATGATGTAATGAAAAAAAATGATGTTCCAAAAATGGGCCGCAGAGTGGTTTATTTAGTTTTATTTTTAGGTTGTGCCGGTTTTATTGCCAAAGGCATTATTCAACTTGTTTGGGAAAGCCAAGGGGTTGGTTAATAAATAATAATGGCAAAAGAAGCGAGTGATTTAACCACTATTGATTTGTTTAGTGATGAGAAGCGCCCTGGGCGCCCAAAAACAAATCCACATTCGCGAAGCGTGCAAGTTAAAATTAACAAGCGCAATCAAGTGAAACGTGATAAAAACAATGGCTTAAAACGAGTTGAATTTAAAATACATTCAGACTTGTTTGAGCAGCTCGACAACTTGGCGAAAGACCAAGGCCTAAGTCGCAGCGAACTTATTGAGTCGATATTGAAAGAATCAATGGCGACAAAAAATTTAAATATTAGTAAATAAGGGTTTTATACCATGGCAATTGTAGGTTTATTTTTCGGTAGTGATACAGGTAATACTGAAGCTGTCAGCAAAACGATTCAAAAAAAATTAGGCAAAAAATTAGTAGATGTTAAAGACATTGCTAAAAGCACTAAAGAAGAAATTGCTGAATTTGATCTAATTATTTTAGGTATTCCAACGTGGTATTACGGGGAAAACCAGTGTGATTGGGATGACTTTTTACCTGAGCTTGAAGAAATTGACTTTACCGATAAGTTAGTTGCGATATTTGGCTTAGGCGATCAAGAAGATTATGCTGAATATTTCTGTGATGCAATGGAACCTTTAAAAGATATTGTTGAATCTAAGGGTGCTATTGTTGTTGGTAATTGGCCAACTGAAGGTTATGAGTTTGAAGCATCTAAAGCGCTAGTTGATGAGAATACTTTCATTGGCTTATGTGTTGACGAAGACCGTCAGCCAGAATTAACTGAAGAACGTGTTGATAAATGGGTTACGCAAATCTTTGAAGAAATGTGTTTAGCTGAACTCGCTGACTAAAGCCCCCCATAAATTTACTTTGATTAAGCCTGCTCTGCAGGCTTTTTTGTACCCAAAAATCAGCATTTTAACGATGTGATTTTTTTTGTCGTATATACAAACAACGGTTGAGCTTAGCGACCAACCCCCCTTCGCTATCTTTTACACAAACCTCAACACTTGGTAAATATTTATCGCCATAGCGAGTATGTTCGATTATTTCATCAATGAAATTATCGCTGACCGTAAAGTCTGCGTAAACGACTCCTTTTCCGGGTTTAATATAATCAATATCAGCGGAGTTATCCCAGACATAATAATTATTACCTAAACGCGCTAAAGTCATCAACATATAAAACGGATCTGTCATCGCAAATAGTGAGCCGCCAAAATGAACACCCATTGCATTTTTATTCCAAGGCCGCATTTTCAAACTGACTTTAGCATGACGAAAATCACTAGAAATCATTTCAACTTTAATCCCCGTAAAGAAGAATGGTGGCCAAATATTCAATAAAAATTTTAATAACCATGCTCTTTTCAGCATTAACTGTCTCCTATATCAACAACAACTCATCGTACCAGGTGGTAATTTGTCAGTTTAGTACGAATCGAAGGGGGAAATCCAATGAAATTAACATTCTGCTCAACTAATACTTCCCTCTGACGGGAGAACCCCCTATAATTTTACATAACGAAACAAATTAGAGAATGAAGTTAATGGCAGAACAAAATGAAGAGCTAAAAAGAGCTGGATTAAAAATAACCCTGCCACGGATCAAAATCCTTACGATTCTACAAAACCCTAATAATCAGCATATTAGTGCTGAAGATGTCTACAAGATTTTGCTTGAGCAGCATGAAGAAATTGGCTTAGCAACCGTTTACCGTGTACTAAACCAATTTGACGATGCGGGAATTGTTAGTCGTCATCATTTTGAAGGTGGTAAGTCAGTTTTCGAATTAAGTCATAAACAACATCATGATCACTTAGTGTGCTTAAAATGTGGCATAGTGGTTGAATTTGAAGATGATGTTATTGAAAAGCGCCAAGTAGATATAGCTAAAACTCACAATATAAAATTAACTAACCATAGTCTTTATTTATATGGCGAGTGTGAAGATGCAAAAGCTTGTGATGAATACCGATTATCGCATAACTAGAGTTATTGTTTAGCTTCAATAAAAAAACCTGCTTAAGCAGGTTTTTTATTGTTTAAAATATAATTTAGTTCTCTATCAATAATAACTCATTAGAGCGCTTTGAAAATTTGCTCAACACTTTCTTTAGCATCCCCAAACAGCATTTGTGTATTATCCTTAAAAAATAAAGGATTTTGCACGCCGGCATAACCGGTATTCATTGAGCGTTTAAAAACAATAACTTGTTTTGCATTCCACACTTCAAGCACTGGCATACCTGCAATAGGACTTGTAGGATCTTCGGCTGCTGCTGGGTTCACAGTGTCATTGGCGCCAATAACTAGCACCACATCTGTTTCAGAAAAATCTTCATTTATTTCATCCATAGCCAATACAATATCATAAGGCACCTTCGCTTCAGCTAATAAAACATTCATATGACCAGGTAGCCGACCTGCCACTGGATGAATAGCAAACCGCACATCAATGCCCTTTTCTTTCAAAGCTTGGCTCATTTCATAAACTGGGTACTGTGCTTGAGCAACTGCCATTCCGTAACCAGGGGTAATAATAACGGTTTTAGCTGCACACAAGATATCAGCAACTGCATCAGCATGTACTTCTATATGTTCGCCGTAATCAGCATCTTTATTTACAACCACTTCAGTACCAAAACCGCCAGCAATAACGCTAATAAATGAGCGATTCATCGCTTTACACATTATATATGACAATATCGCACCTGAAGATCCAACCAATGCCCCGGTAACTATTAATAAATCATTATTTAACATGAAACCTGCAGCTGCAGCGGCCCAACCAGAATATGAGTTAAGCATGGAAACAACAACTGGCATATCTGCTCCACCAATAGAAGCGACTAAATGCCAACCAAAAACCAAAGCAATTAAAGTCATCAAATATAATGCGCTATCAGAGCCGCCACTTTGCACAAAGCTAATTAATAATATGAAGGCCACAATACCTGCAACTAAATTTAATTTATGGCGATGGGGTAACATTAATGCTGAAGAGTCAATAATTCCTCGTAACTTAGCAAATGCCACCACCGATCCGGTAAAAGTAATTGCCCCAATAAACACACCTAAGAATATTTCAACTAAATGGATGTTTGTTGCCATCTGTTGAGTTTCAGTTAATGTAAAGGCCAACGAGTGATCCATTTCAAAGTAACTATTAAAGCCAACTAATACCGCAGCTAAACCAACAAAACTATGAAGAATAGCAACGAGTTCTGGCATTTGAGTCATTTCAACTTTTTTAGCTAAATGTAAGCCAATAAATGCTCCTACTGACATAGCGATCAGTATCACTAAAACATTATCGACACGCGGATCAGCAATGGTAGCTATTAGTGCTACAGCCATTCCTGTAATGCCATACCAATTACCCGTTTCTGCTGTTTCTTGCTTACTTAAACCTGCAAGACTAAAAATAAATAACAATGCTGCAACAATATAAGCGGCACTAATTAATCCTTGAGAAAATTCCATCAATGCATTCCTTATCTTCTAAACATTTTTAACATACGTTTGGTAACGACAAAGCCACCGACAATATTGATTGTGGCAATAAGTACAGCAATCCCAGCAAGTATTTGTATTAAAATACTATCCTGTCCAATTTGTAATAAAGCACCAACAATAATAATTCCGGAAATAGCATTGGTAACGCTCATTAACGGAGTATGTAATGAATGACTAACATTCCATACCACGTTATAGCCAATGACACAGGCAAGTACAAAGACAGTAAAATGCGAAAGGAAATCGGCAGGAGCTACACTTGCAATCCAAGCAAACAATGCCGCACCTACTCCCATAAAAATATGTTTTTTAGTTTGTGAAATAGGCTCTTCTTTTACGATAGTTTCACTCAACTTTTCTTTCGCAGGTTTAATCGGTGCAGCACTTACTTGAATAGGCGGTGGCGGAAAAGTAATTTCGTCGTCTTTAACAACAGTCATATTTCTCACAACCTGATCGTCAAAATCAACCATTATGTTGCCATCTTTTTCAGGGCAAACAAGTTTGGCCAAATTAACTAAGTTATTTGAATATAGTTGCGATGACTGATTAGGTAATCTTGAAACTAGGTCGGTATAGCCAATAACTTTAACGCCATCGATATTTGTTACTTTCCCTGCAACAGTTAACGCACAGTTTCCGCCTCCAGCTGCAGCTAAATCAACGATTATTGAACCTGTTTTCATTGACTTAACCATTGCCTCAGTGATCAACTTTGGCGCTGGTTTTCCAGGGATCATAGCTGTAGTAATAATTATATCGACATCTTTAGCTTGCTCAGCAAATAACGCCATTTCAGCATCAATAAAAGCTTTACTCATTTCTTTTGCATAACCATCTCCAGATCCTGTATCTTCAGGTTCTTCATAGTCAAGCTCAAGAAATTCAGCCCCCATACTCTCAATTTGTTCTTTAACTTCAGGGCGTGTATCAAAAGCGCGAACGATAGCGCCTAAACTGCCAGCTGTACCTATAGCAGCAAGGCCGGCAACCCCAGCACCAATAATCATAACTTTTGCTGGTGGCATTTTTCCTGCGGCGGTAATTTGACCGGTAAGAAATCGCCCAAAATGATGAGTGGCTTCAATAACAGCACGGTAACCAGCTATGTTAGCCATAGAGCTAAGCGCATCCATTGACTGCGAACGTGTCATGCGAGGTACCATTTCCATGGCAAAGGTGGTAATCGATTTTGCCCGTAACGCTTCAAGTAATTCAGGACTTTGCGCAGGAGCGATAAAGCTAACTAGATGTGCCCCCTCTTTCATTTGAGCTACTTCATCAAGTGACGGAGCATTTACCTTAAAAATAATATCTGATTGCCAACAAACTTTTTTAGTTACAAGCAAAGCTTTTGCATCTGTAAACTCTTGATCGGTAAAGCTTGATTTTGTTCCTGCTCCTTTTTGTACTTGAACACTGAAACCAAGTTTTAGTAATTCATTTACCGAGGTAGGCGATGCCGCCACACGGTTTTCACCAGAAAGAGTTTCTTTGGGTATTCCAATATTCATAAGCCACCTTTTTAAGGGCTACAGCCTCAGAAAATAAAATAAGACTGTAACGTGTTATTTTTCTTATGGGTTTTAGTATTTTTTAATGCTGATTAATGTTTTACCATTTATCGAGTGCATTTTATACAGCTAAAAGATTAATAAAGGAAATATTTGGAGGGGATGTATGCCCAAGGGTGCGAATGTTTATTTGACCAGTGAACACTAATTATTGCTTGAAGACCTTTTTACGTTGCTTTTCTAATTGCCCAACTAAACGCTCAATATCACCATGTTCAATAAAGTCTGCAAATGCCTGTTTAGCAAATTTAGCCATAGCTTGTTCGGTTTCACGATCAAAATATTGACTAAGGTGAGTCGCGTTATCTAGTTGCTGCTTGCCTTGTCCTATCAGGTCTTTCCGCTCGTTTTGTACATTGATATGAGGAGAAAGCATATCTTTGCCTTCATTGAGCAAAAGTTGGGTTTTAGGTAAAGCTAAGTAATTTATAAAACGCAATGCTTGCGCTTTATGCTTGCTTGATTTTAATAAGCTTATAGTTGATAAAGGCGCAATTTCATTATTCTCATAAAGGCTTCCACTATCTCCTCCCATTTTGGGAAATGCAAAATAACCAAGTTCTTCTTTAAACTTATCTGCAATGCTATTTAAAGAAAAGCTACCAATAAGCTGTACTCCCGCGACTTCTCGGCTAATTAATGGCAATAAATTTTCACCATCGAGCCTTTGAGGAGAACGAGAAAAGTATTTGTTTTTTATTAGGTTTTGCCAAAGAGTAATAGCCTTAATAACCGGCTCTGATCTATATGATATCTCTCCATTCATTAATTGCTTATAAAACGCAAAGCTATTATTACGCAGAATCAGATAGTCAAACCAACCGGCAGCAGGCCAAGGCTCTTTAGTACCAATAGCAATAGGTGTTATTTCGTTTGCTTTTAAAACAGCTAAGGTATTGAGAAAATCCGCCCAATTAGAGGGAACTTGTAGTTTTAAGCGAGAAAAAACGGCTTTCTTATAGAAGAATCCCCACGGATAATAAGATACGGGAATTGCGTAAATATTTCCGTTATAGCTTACATTCTCCTTATTAGCGAGCCCAAAAGCATGATTAAAGCTTTCTTGAGGCCAAAAATCATCTAACGGCTGTAATAAATTTTTCTTAATAAGTTCTTCTGTTCTTTTGCCACCATACCATGCGAGTAAATCGATATGATTAGGATCATTTTCTAATTGTAGTAATAATGATTTATTAATCGTATTAAAATTATTGCCGTTGATAATACGAAGCCTAATTTTTATGTCGGGGTTATCCGCTTCAAAAGCAGCAATAACCTGAATATAGCCCCCTTTTTCTTTACCGTTAAAGGCGTTAGCACCAAAATTAATTACAGTGACAGAATAAGCAGAGAAAGACATAACAGGCAGTATAAATAACAACAGTATGGGAACATAGCGTGTCAATTGCATATATTGAGTAACTTTATCAATCAAGATCATTTAAAGGCCAAGAAACAATGTAGTCTTCAAAATACTCTATAGCGACGTCATCATCCTTAACAATTTTACCACGAACTGACATGCCAGCTTTATGCATGGCCGACTTTTTACCTTTATGCAATAATGGGTGCCATGACGGCATACCACGCCCCTCTTTTAACCGGCGATAAGTACAACTTGGCGGCATGAAAAATACACCATCTAAATTTTCTTGTGTTAACCGCACACAATCAGGTACTAGCTTTGTACGTTGTTCGTATTTAGAACACTGACAACTCTTCTCATTCAGTAAATGACAAGCGATGTTAGTATAATGAATTTGCTCCCCTTCATTGATGTGAGTCGTTGGTAGCAATTCAGTTTCTTCTGTTGTTTCGTCGTCATCAATAAACTTATTTAAACAACACTTTGCACAACCGTCACACAAGGACTCCCACTCAGGGCGAGTCATTTCTTCTAATTTTTTTGTTTGCCAAAAAGGAGCTTGTTCGCTCATAAATTACTACTCTTTTCTTACGGTTATTGCTGGTAACTCAACCTAATGAATAGGCGGGAATTTAATTCGATCGGATAAATGTCCAACCGAACTGACAAAATAATAGGACAAGTTCCAATGCATTAAGCTTTTATAATTATTATAGGCTAAATAAACACGGCCATTATGATCATCAGGAAAAACTAATGCAGCTGTAACATCAACCTTAGGTAAGTTTGTTCCATCAGCTCGTCTAACACCTAAAGCTTGCCATTGAGCTAACGTTTTCTCAGTTTTTGCCCATGCTTTTAACCAGTTTTGTCGACCACCGGTATTTTTAGGAATAGCTAAGGATAAATCAAAATCCTTTGGCAATTTAACTTGCCTTCCCCAAGTTAACTCGTCATTCCAGCCGACTTTTTTCAGGTAATTTGCCATTGATGAAAAAACATCTGCCTGATTAGTCCAAATATCTTTTTTGCCATCATTATCGCCATCAACGGCATAAGCCACAAAAGAAGTTGGCATAAACTGGTTTTGTCCCATAGCTCCGGCCCAAGATCCTTTCATGGTATCAATACTGATGTGACCTTGTTGAATAATCGTTAACGCAGCCCAAAGTTGCTTTTTAAAGAAAGCTTCGCGACGACCTTCATAGGCTAATGTCGTCAATGCAGATATAACATTATAGTTACCCATTATTTTACCGAAGTTAGTTTCTAACCCCCATAATGCGACAATAAACCTAGGTTGTACTTTGTATTGTTCACCGATCTTAGTTAATAAAGGTAAATGCTTTTTGTACATTGCACGTGCTTTTTTGACTTTCCAAGTCGGTAAACGCTTAGGTAAATATGTATCTAAAGTTTCTACACGTTCTGGCTGTGAACGATCCGCTTTAACTGCACGCTTGTGAAACTTTACTTTAGAGAAAGCACTGTCAATTAAAGTCGACTCATATCCTTTGGTAACAGCTTCTTCTTTAAGCTTTACAACATATTGCTTAAAACCAGTTTCTGATAATTCTTTTGAAATAGCTTGAACTGAACTCATTAAACTAACGGTTAACACACTGATGAGCACTAAGCTGAATTTTTTTATTTTTATCAAGGTCATCACGCTATTGCACTCCTAATCTTGCTTAGCATTCTTCAATTTCATTTCGGCTTTGTGTTGATCAAGTAAACTTTCTTGTGGAGGTGGAAGTTGCAAATAATAACCTTGACCATTTAAGTTTTCTTTAACTTTTTCAATATCTGCTAGCGCGAGTTTTTCTTTATTTGCTAAATTCATGATAGTTACGAGTGTCGGCGTACCAAACATCGACATAAGCGGTACTGGTACCGATGAAAAGTCATCACGTTGTTTCACGAAAAGATATGTTTCTGATTTTTTGGAACTTTTATATATTGTACACAGCATAAAGCAGACCTATGTTTAAATTATCAATAATGAGGGGTAAAGTGCTATTAAAAACGATTATTCAAAATTATTTTTAATAAATAAATTGAGTTGCTCACCAAAAAGTGTATTTCTCCAACCAGATAATAACTCAACTCTTTGGTTATTTGACGCATTATTAAGCTGAAAATGACAGGATAGAAACTGATTAATTTGCTTTTTAGACGCTAAATTCTCAGGTAACAATTCCGCTTTTACCGCTTGTTCAGTGATAAAGCTTTTAATTTTTTTGAAAATTTGTTTATAGCCAGGATGTTCGTCTAGGCGAACTATTTTTTCAGGGTATTCACCGCTATCTTCTTTTATTGCGCGTTGTAATACCATTAACATAGCTTTCCCTTTATGACGCACATCCAGCATTTCGATGCCTTCAAGCTGTGCCATAAGGCCAACGTTATCAGGGTTGTGCACAGCTAACGCAAAAAGTGTATGATCTTTAGCAATAAAACCAATAGGCATATCACGCTTTCTAGCTTGCTGAAAACGCCAACTTGCTAAATGTTTTAATAAATACAGTTGCTTAGGGCTTAACTTCCAACTTAACTTTATATTTTTATAAAGATTGTTTTCATCAATTGCGGTGAACTTTCGTTCAATCAGTAATTCACTTTCTTCTCTAGCCGCATTAAGCCAACCTTTTTTCTCTAGCTCATCATGAATACGCGGATAAAGTTGAAACAAATAATCCACATCAGCTTGTGCATAATCTAGCTGTTTAGCAGTCAAAGGACGTTTCATCCAATCAGTTCGTGATTCTGATTTATCAACTTCAATGTCTAAATAATGATGAACCATAGCGGCATAGCCCATAGATAAGCCATGTCCAAGGAAAGACATCATAATTTGGCTATCAATTAAGTTGACCGGTCGACAATTTGCAGCGGTAAGAAAGACCTCTAAGTCTTCTGAACATGCATGTAATACTTTACAAATTTTGTCATCAGTTAATAGCTGCCAAAATGGCGATAAATCGCTAATAACAACAGGGTCAATTAACGCTAAATTTTCCCCGTCATTCACTTGAATAAGACCTAGTTTAGGATACAAGGTGCGTGTGCGAACAAATTCGGTATCTATTGCCAAAACATCTGCTTTTGCAAGTTTATGACAAAGTTCTACCAATGAGGCATGATCTTCAATGTATGTTTTATTCAAGTTAATTGTACCTTATAACTAACGACGACGACGTGTTGCTTGTTGACTTCTTTGTTGATGTTTCTTCACTGAACGACGAATGCGGCGACTTTTTGCATTATCCATCGCTTTTTCATCGACTTTAACTTTACTTTGAGTTTCAACAGTCAAACCAACTAATTTACGATAATAGTTTACTTCACCTAATGCCAGTTCAGTCCAACCACCGTTTGGTAATTGGCGCTTCATTTCCATGTCACCATAACGCACACGAATTAGTCGGCTAACTTGTACCTCTTGGCTTTCCCATAAACGACGAACTTCACGGTTACGTCCTTCTGACAGTACAACATGAAACCAATGATTTCGACCTTCACCACCTTTGTAAGTGATTTTTTGAAACCTAGCAGGCCCATCTTCAAGCTTAACGCCAGCACGTAAGGTTTGTAACATAGCTTCGTTCACTTCACCAAAAACACGTACGGCATATTCTCTTTCTACTTTTTGAGAAGGGTGCATTAAACGATTTGCAAGCTCACCGTCAGTTGTGAATAACAACATGCCTGAAGTATTAATATCTAAACGGCCTACTGCAACCCAGCGGCTGTTTTCTAGTGGTGGTAAACGATCAAATACCGTAGGGCGACCTTCTGGATCTTTACGCGTACACATTTCCCCTTCAGGTTTGTTATACATGATCACACGACAAATATCGTCTTCTTTTGGTTTTAACTTTACTAAATGACCATCAACGCGAATTTGCTCAGTGCCGTCAACTCGATCGCCTAAATAAGCTGTTTTACCTTCAACACTAACACGGCCAGCACTAATAAAGGTTTCCATTTCACGGCGTGAGCCTTTACCTGCACGGGCAAGGACTTTTTGTAATTTTTCAGACATGGGTATAACTCTCTTTACGTCAGTAACTTTACGGCATATTTTCCGCTACGTTGCTGTCTCTTAAATAAATAATTTTTTTACAATACTGATGTTACAGCTAAACTGTTTCATCAACAGTTTTCTCTACAACGCCTAAATCAGTCATAGGCAATAATTCTGGTAACTGGGTTAATGATGTTAATGAAAAATAATCTAAAAATGCTTTAGTTGTTGCATATAATGAAGGTCGCCCTGGGACTTCTTTATTGCCAACTATTTTAATCCAGTTTCTGTCTAATAAGGTTTTCATTATATAACTACTTACAGCTACTCCGCGAATATCTTCTATTTCGCCGCGAGTTATCGGTTGCTTGTAAGCAATAAGTGCGAGTGTTTCTAATAATGCTCGCGAATACTTAGGCGCTTTCTCTTTACTGCGTTTAGCAATAAAAATGGCCAGATCGTTACTTAGTGCATTAATCGTTTCAAAGCGGTAACCTGAAGCAACTTGTACTAAATTAACCCCTGCATCTTTATATTTTATCACCAATTCATTGATCACATCACGGATTTGTTGGTGGCTGACCTGAAAATTTACCAATAGCTCTGTTTTCAACTGTTTAACGCTTAATGGCGCATCACTAACAAAAAAAGCGGCTTCTATTAGTTGTTGTAAATTTTTGTTATCTACTGGTGTCATTGGGGTAGACGTACTCTTAATTGGCCGAACACTTGCGTTTGAACACATTCTATCAAACTTTCTTTGATCAGTTCTAAAATTGCTAAAAAGGTTACGACAACACCTTGTCGACTTTCATCAACGGTAAATAGTTCACTAAATTCAACAAAAGCAACTGACGTGGTAGCTGCATGCTTTAATTTATCCAAAATCAATGCCATTCGTTCTCGAGTTGATAAAGACTCCTTTTGAATATGATGATGCTCAAAAGCTTTAGTACGTTTCATTATTCCTTGTAAAGCGCTGACTAATTCACCTAACTCAACATCAGTTTGGAAAATAGCTGCTTGAAAGTTTTCCGATAATTGCGCATTAACTTGAAATGTATCTCTGTCTACTCGTGGAATTTGGTCTAAGTATTGAGCTGCATTTTTTATCACTTCGTATTCTTGTAAACGACGTACTAATTCAGCTCGAGGATCTTCATCATCTTGCTCTACCGCTTGCTTGGGTAATAATAAGCGTGACTTAATTTCCATTAAGATAGCCGCCATCACTAAGTACTCTGCGGCCAGCTCCATTTTTATTTCTTTCATAATTTCAATATATTTCATGTATTGCGTGGCAATTGGTGCAATAGGCATATCAAGGATATCGAACTTTTGTTTACGTATAAGGTAAAGCAGTAAATCCAAAGGGCCTTCGAAAGACTCTAAAATAACTTCTAATGCTTCAGGGGGAATAAACAAATCATGCGGTTTTTCAACGATAGCTTCGCCACGGATCATTGCTAAGGGGAGAACTTGCTGTACCATTTCACGTGGCATGCTAGCTTCTTTAGACTTCACGACTTGATTCAAAGTTTATTCACCAATGACTATACGGTTATTCAAAGGGCGACGGATCGCCTTCACCAACTCGAATTACTTTTGCTTCGTCATCAGAAAAATCAACCACTGTCGTTGGATGCTCGCCTAAATGACCACCATTAATGATTAAATCTACTTGGTGCTCTAAAATATCGCGAATATGCTCAGGATCATACTCAGCATGCTCTTCACCCGGCATGATAAGTGTGGTTGACATAATAGGCTCTTGTAATTCAGCGAGTAATGCCTGAGCAATAGCATTGTCGGGCACTCGAATTCCGATAGTTTTTTTCTTAGCGTTAAGTAAACGTTTAGGTACTTCCTTTGAGCCTTTAAAAATAAAGGTATAAGGCCCTGGAGTATTGTTTTTCAACAAACGATAAGCGCTATTATCAACACGTGTATATTCAGAAAGTTCAGACAAATCACGGCAAACTAATGTAAAATTATGACTTTTATCAATATCACGAATGTTACAAATGCGTTCAAGTGCTTTTTTGTCGCCAATATGGCAGCCCAAAGCGTAACCAGAATCGGTTGGATAAACAATAACGCCACCTTTATGAATAATCGCCGCGGCTTGCTTCATTAAACGACCTTGTGGGTTATCAGGATGTACATAAAAAAACTGACTCATAAGTTTACTCCACTGTGCTCGTGTTGATTTTCATTTTTGTACAAAGTATGGTGCTCTTTTCGTTATTCTTTTGGCTAATAAAATTAATATTAATGCCATAGCTGCCATATAGGTTTTACTTTATCCGGCATTCGTAAATTACGACCTAAATCACTCCATCTGCTCGGGTAATGGAAGTCGGAGCCCATTGATGCATGTAAATCATACTCTAAACAAAAGCTTAGCATCAATTTACGTTGTTCGTTACCCATTTGCGGTAAAACAATTTCTAAACCGTCACCTTTAGCCTCTTTGAATTGCACCACTAAACGACGTAACCATTTGGTTGATAAGTTATAACGCACAGGATGAGCGATAACAGCATTGCCACCAGCTTGATGAATAGCGGCAATAGCTTCTTCAATTGAACACCAGGTAGGCTTAACAAAAGCGCGTTGGCCTTTACCTATGTATTTATCAAAGGCTTTCTGCATATGATCAACATGTCCTTCTTGTAACAATATCTTGGCAAAGTGAGCACGGGTAATTGAACCTTCTCCCGCTAACTCTTTTGCTTGTTGATATATACCTGGAAAACCACATTTTTCTAGTTTTTCCCCCATAGTAGTCGCACGTAATTCTCTAGCTTCTTGCTGGCTATTAATTAGCTCTTGCAGCTCAGGGTTGCTTACATCAATATTCAAACCTACGATGTGGATTTCAAACCCATGCCAACTCGTTGAAATTTCAATGCCACTTATCAGTTTTAATGGATGATTTTTTTCTACAATATAATCTTTAGCAATAGATAAGCCTTCAACAGTGTCGTGATCGGTAATGGCTAGAACGTTCAATTGGAAGTTTACCGCCCGTTCAATAAGCTCTTGCGGCGTTAACGTACCATCAGAACATTTAGTATGACTATGTAAATCAACCCGTAGGCTATAATAATCAGCTAAATCAGCGGTTGACAACTCGGTCATAATCAGGTCTTCTATAGAGGATTTTATTGCATATTCAAAATACACAACGTATTAATGCAATTTTACTGAGATGAAGACAATAATGATACAAGTAAAACAAACTATTTCGATGATTTGGTGGTGGCATAACTCTACATAAGTGGGTTGTGATGTTTTACTGTACGTAAAAATTCAAAAAGCCCGCTTAATTATTTAAGCGGGCTTTTTACTTTTTAGCTGGTAAAAAGCTAATATATTTAAAATGTTATTTAATGAGTGCTTCTAACGCATAGCTTAGCGATAGAAGGATAAAACTAAAGATAAAAAGAGAATTTAAAAATGATAAAGATACGAGTTAAAAGTTGGTTTATATGGTGGCTATTGCCTATTTATGCAGGTTGACCATTAATTAAAATCTTACAGTTAGGAAAGAATATGAACCATCAGAGCACTATTGCTATAAATGAGCAATCTGGCAGTGTTAACACCTTGTCAGAAACAGTAAAATATCAAACAGACCCACTGGCGATATTTCAACAATTAAGCCAAAACACCGACAATAACTTATTGTTAGAATCGGCTGAGATTGACAAAAAGCATCAGTTAAAAAGCTTACTTCTTACCGATGCGGCCCTGAAGATAACTTGTCATGGTAATACAGTCACTTTTGATGCATTAAGTGAAAACGGAAAAGCAGCGCTTGACTTTGCACAACACCAATTAACCGACCTTGCGAAATTAACATCTAACGATTATACGCTTACCGCTATTTTCCCTGAAGTTGCTCAGCAACTTGACGAAAAATCTCGCTTATTAGCTATCAATCCTTTTCAAAGCCTTCGTTTATTCAATAAACTAGAAAATATCAATAATCATCCTTTTGCCGTATTTTTAGGTGGTGTTTTTGCTTTTGATATGATGTCGATGACCGAACAACTGCCTGAAGTAAGTAGTGGCGACAACTCGTGTCCTGACTTTGTTTATTATCTTGCTGAAACTCTTGTTGTCATTGACCATGAAGCACAGTCAACTGAAATTATTGGAAATATTTTTTCTGGTAAAGGTGTTAATAATAATTTATCGGCTATTAGCCAGCGTTTAGCTAATATAAAAAGTATGCTTGCTCAGCAATATGTTGCTCGTGAAATCCCACTCGATAGCCCGATAACTAAAAATGAAGTTTATAGCGATATTTCTGATAAAGAGTTCTGTAATAACGTAAACCAATTAAAAGAAAATATTCGTGCTGGTGATATTTTTCAAGTAGTTCCTTCTCGTACTTTTACGCTAAATTGTTCAAATACGCTAAATGCCTATAAAGCATTAAAACAAAATAACCCTAGCCCTTATATGTTCTACCTAAAAGACAGCGACTTTTGTATTTTTGGAGCTTCTCCAGAGTCTGCATTAAAATATCAACATAAAAACCGTCAAGTAGAGATTTATCCAATAGCTGGAACTCGCCCTCGCGGTTTTAATCAAGATGGTTCAATTTCCTTAGATTTAGATAGCCGTATTGAATTAGAGCTTAGGTTAGACAAAAAAGAGCTAGCTGAACACACCATGTTAGTTGATTTAGCCCGCAACGATATAGCTAGGGTTAGCCAAGCAGGCACTCGTTATGTGGCAGACTTATTGAAAGTTGACCGCTATTCTCATGTGATGCACTTAGTTTCTCGAGTCTGTGGCACATTAGAACTTGAGCTTGATGCCTTACACGCATACCAAGCTTGCATGAATATGGGCACACTATCCGGTGCACCCAAAGTAAAAGCAACTCAATTAATAAGAGAAGTCGAAGGCAAGCGTCGTGGAAGTTATGGTGGTGCGGTAGGTTATGTCACTGGTGACGGCGAAATGGATACTTGTATTGTCATTCGTTCAGCTTTTGTAAAACATGGCATCGCACATGTACAAGCTGGTGCTGGTGTAGTTTACGACTCAGATCCACAATCTGAAGCTAATGAAACAAAGCAAAAAGCACAAGCGGTAATTAACGCCATTCAACATGCCGAATCATTTACCGTTGACATAGTCGCTGATGCAAATCCCCCCCAAGAGAATAACAAGGAGAATAATCATGCTTAATAACAATAATGAGCAAGTGAAAATTTTCATGCTCGATAACCTTGATTCTTTTACCTATAACTTAGTTGACGAATTCCAATGTTTAGGTTTCGAGCCTACTATTTATCGTAATACTTTGTCTGCTGACTTTATTTTCGAACAAATACAAAGCTGCACTAAGCAGGTATTGTTAGTGTTATCTCCAGGCCCCGGAGAGCCAAGTAACTCTGGTTGTTTAATGGCGTTAATTGCTAAGTGTGCAGGAAAATATCCAATATTAGGGATCTGCTTAGGGCATCAGGCTTTAGTAGAACATTATGGTGGTAAAATTGACCGCGCACCTGAGATTGTTCATGGTAAAGCTTCAAATATTACTCATCGTCAAAACGGTGTTTTTGAAAACATTAATCAACCTCTTCCTGTTGCTCGCTATCATTCATTAATAGCAAGTGAAGTACCTAATTCTATTGATGTTATTGCTGAGTATGTCACACCTGAACAAGTGACCTTGCCCATGGCCATAGAACATAAAGGTGATTCTGCGTTAGGCTTTCAATTTCACCCTGAGTCCATATTAACCACATACGGCGGCACTTTGTTAGCCCAAGCGATAAACTATTTATTATCAACAAACAATGCCAAAACACCAGGAGCTTCTCATGAGTAATATTTTACAACAACTTGTTGATGGTAGTGATATTAGCCAAAGCGACGCTGAAGAATTTTTTAAAGAAATGATCAATGGTAAAGTTGAACCTGCATTATTGGCGAGTGTGTTAACGGCATTAAAAATAAAAGGTGAAACAGCGAATGAGATTGCTGGTGCCGCGATTGCCGTACGTAGTTCAGCAACACCATTTCCAGTACAAGAAAAGAGCGTTGCTGATTGTGTTGGTACCGGAGGAGATGGCGCTAATACCATTAACATATCAACTACTGCCGCTATTCTAGCCGCTGCATGTGGTTTAAAGATGGCAAAACATGGAAACCGCAGTGTTTCAAGCATGTCTGGCTCTGCTGATTTACTCGAAGCATTTGGTGTAAACCTTATGATGTCGCCAGCAACAGCGAGTGAATGTTTAGCTCAAACTAATTTATGTTTTTTATATGCGCCAGCTTACCATCCTGGGTTTAGGCATGCAGGTCCGGTTAGGAAATCAATGGGAGTTCGCACTTTATTTAATATTTTAGGCCCATTGGTAAACCCTGCTTCACCAAGCACAATGTTGCTCGGTGTTTATACGCCAGAGCTTATCAATGTCATGGCATCTAGCTTACTATTAACTGGCGTAAAACGTGGCTGGGTTGTTCATGGTAGTGGTTTAGATGAAATAGCGTTACATGGCGAAACTCAAGTAAGCGAAATTGAAAATGGACAATGCACTACCCGAGTTATATCGCCAAATGATTTCGGCTTACCAAACTATACGCTAGAAGATATTAAAGGCGGAACGCCACAAGAAAACGCTGAATATATCCGCGCTATTCTTTCGGGTAATGGCCAACCAGCTCACAATGCAGCAGTTATTATAAACTGCGCGGCATTATTATATTTACATGATAAAGCAACTGATTTAAAAGCTGCCGCTAACATGGCAAGTGAAGTTTTATCTTCAGGTAAAGCATTAACAACTTTAGAAAATATGGTTGTCATTTCAAATTCAGGTTCAAATCCAGAGGCTACAACATAACATGGCAAATATATTAGAAAAAATTGTTGCTGATAAACGTATTGAAGTTGAACAGCGAAAGATTGATTTTCCATTAAATAATTTCATTGACGACATAGTGCCTACGGAAAAAGACATGTACGCAGCACTCGATAGAAAGCAAGGTAATGCTCATGCGGGGTTCATTTTAGAATGCAAAAAAGCTTCACCGTCAAAAGGTTTGATCCGAGCGGACTTTGATCCCAAAGCCATTTGCCAAGTTTATGATAAATACGCGGCAGCGATTTCAGTTTTAACTGACGAAAAATACTTTCAAGGTACTTTTGAATATTTAAAAATAGTCACTGATACTGTTAGTTGTCCGGTACTCAATAAAGATTTCTTTGTTGATGCTTACCAAGTGCATTTAGCTCGATATTATGGTGCTGATGCAATTTTATTAATGCTCAGCGTTTTATCAGACGATGAATATCAAGCATTATCAGCTATCGCAGAACAATATAACTTAGCTGTATTAACTGAAATATCAAATGATGAAGAACGCGACCGAGCCATTAATTTAGGCGCAAAACTCATTGGCATTAATAACCGTGATTTACGAGATCTGTCTACAGACATCGCTAGAACCTTTGATTACGCTCCGACCTTACCTGCTGATCGCATCGTTATTTCAGAATCAGGTATTTATACCAACGAGCAAGTTAGAGAGTTAGCACCTGCTGTAGATGGTTTTTTAGTGGGTAGCTCAATTATGTCTGAAGATGACATTGATCTAGCTTGTCGAAAGCTCATTTATGGTAACAATAAAGTATGTGGTTTAACTCAAGCTAAATATGCCCAAGAATCCGTTGATGCTGGTGCGCAGTTTGGTGGTTTAATTTTCGCAAAAAAATCTCCACGATTTATCAACCTTGAACAAGCACAAGCGATTGTTGAACAAGTCCCCTCTTTACATTACGTCGGTGTATTTGTTAACCATCCAATTGCAGAAGTAGCTAAACTTGCTCAAAATCTTAATTTATTTGCTGTGCAGCTTCACGGCAATGAAACACAAGACTATATTGTTTCTTTGCAAACACAGTTACCAAAATCTTGTCAATTATGGAAAGCCCAATCAATAGACTCGCAAGTTCCTGAACTATCAAAAAATGCGCAATTTTATGTTTTAGACGGAAAAAAACCAGGCAGTGGTGAAACCTTTAACTGGCGAGCGTTAGCCGAGTCTGAGCAAAACTTAAACCATTGTTTTCTTGCAGGAGGCTTATCAATCAATAACATTGAACAAGCCCTGAACCAGAAAACAACACAAGATTTATTCGGTTTGGATCTCAACTCAGGAGTTGAAACAAGCCCAGGCGTTAAAAGCCGTGAAAAACTTCAACAAGTTTTCGCCGCCATAAGACACTACTAATAGTTAAGAACTAAAAGTACAAAATTAGGAATAAAGAAAATGACAGAGCAAAACACACAAAAAGATACCGTAAAAGATAAAAAAGAACTACCTGCTTATTTCGGTGAGTTCGGTGGTATGTTTGTTGGTGAATTATTGGTACCTGCCCTTGAGCAATTAGAGCAAGCATTTATTGAATCACAAGAAAGCAAAAGCTTCTTAGCTGAGTTTAATGACTTATTAACAAATTACGCAGGACGCCCAACACCACTCACTTTAACGCGTAACTTAACTAAAAATCCGTTAGCTAAAATTTACTTAAAACGAGAAGATTTATTACACGGCGGTGCTCATAAAACTAACCAAGTGTTGGGTCAAGCCCTACTCGCTAAACGCATGGGTAAAACAGAAATAATTGCTGAAACAGGTGCTGGACAGCATGGTGTTGCTACTGCGATTGCTTGTTCACTTTTAGGCTTGAAGTGCAAAGTTTACATGGGTGCTGTTGATTGTCAGCGCCAACAACCGAACGTTTTCCGCATGAAACTAATGGGTGCAGAAGTCATCCCTGTAACCGCTGGTTCAGGCACCTTAAAAGATGCCGTAAATGAAGCATTGCGTGATTGGTCTGCAAATTATGATAATGCCCATTACCTATTAGGTACAGCGGCAGGTCCCCATCCGTTCCCAACGATAGTTAGGGAATTTCAAAAGATGATTGGCGAAGAAGCTAAACAGCAAATTATTACACAAGAAGGTCGATTACCTGATTATGTTATAGCCTGTGTTGGCGGTGGCTCAAACGCCATTGGTATGTTTCAAGATTTTATCAAAGAAACAGATGTAAAATTAATTGGTGTTGAAGCCGGCGGTAAAGGCATTGATACTAACCAACATGGCGCTACTCTAGTTGCAGGAACTAAGGGTATGTTACATGGTAATTATACTTATATAATGCAAGACAAGTTTGGACAAATTGAAGAGTCGTATTCTGTGTCTGCAGGCCTTGATTACCCTGCTGTAGGTCCACAACACGCATTTTTAAAAGAAACAGGACGTGCTCAATATGTTCCTATTAACGATGATGAGGCGTTAAATGCTTTTCAAGCTTTAGCAATCAATGAAGGTATTATTCCTGCACTAGAGTCCTCACATGCACTCGCGCAGGCATTAAAGATGGCAGAAGCCGTGACTGAGAAAACTGTATTTTTAGTCAATTTATCTGGAAGAGGTGATAAAGATTTAGCCCATGTACAAACCGTTTTACAAGCTGATAACGAAGAACAAAATGAAGGAGAAGTATGATGAGTTTAGTTAACACTTCAGAACAAACAATGACGACACGTTACCAGCAAGCATTTGCTCAGTTAAAAGAAAAAAAGCAAGGCGCTTTTATACCATTTGTAACAATCGGCGATCCAGATCTCGAGCAATCATTTGAAATTATTAAAACATTAATTGATGCTGGTGCTGATGCATTAGAATTAGGCATTCCGTTTTCTGATCCTAGTGCTGACGGCATTACCATTCAAAAAGCGGCATTGCGCGCATTAAAATCAGGTGTAAACACTGATTCATGTTTATCTGTATTAGAAAAAGTTCGTGCTTACTCACCTAATATCCCTATTGGTTTATTACTCTACGGTAACTTAGTTTTTGCACGTGGTCTTGATAATTTCTACCGAGATATGGCCGCTGCCGGTGTTGACTCGGTATTAATTGCTGATTTGCCCCTGCGTGAAAGCGCACCATTTCGTGAAGCAGCCTTGAATAATGGCATTGCGCCAATATTTATCGCACCGCCAAATGGTAGTGAAGATACCTTAAAGCAGGTTTCACAATATAGTCATGGATATACCTACATATTAAGTCGCGCAGGTGTAACAGGTGTTGATGCTCCGACAAATGCCTCTTCAAAAGAGAAAAGTCCGGCTCACCATTTAGTGGCTAAATTGAAAGAAAATGATGCTGCGCCAGGTGTTATTGGTTTTGGTATCTCTAGCCCAGAACAAGTAATAGCTGCCTTAGCAACGGGTGCTGCAGGGGCAATTAGTGGCTCAGCTGTCGTAAAAATTATAGAAAACAATATTGATAATAACCCAGCGATGTTAACTGCATTAACTTCTTTTGTGCAAAAAATGAAAGCAGCAACGCTTTAGCACAAATATTTTTTAGGTTATTAAATAGTTATCATAGAAAAAAGACACTTAACTATTAAGTGTCTTATCTATTTCTCATGCAATTAAGTACAATGCTTTAGCCTTTGATTTTTATTTACAATCAGCGACTAAAGACCAAACTTGCCATTGCCCTGAATTAGATGCTGGCGATTGATCGCGCGTCCACCAATTAGCCTTATACTCTTTTCCGTTTTGAGAAGCTTTTTCGCCAGCATTATAAATCGTACTTGCTGACCATGGTGTTGCTGAACAGTTTCCATTATCTGTGCCATTGGTAACCGTTATCGTTTGATTTTTTGTAGCACTCAAGCCTTCTACATCCATAACAGTTAGTTGCACGTTATAACTTCCATCAGTAGAGTAGCTATGACTAGGGTTTACTAATTCAGAGCTTGATCCGTCACCAAAGTTCCAGCTATGGCTTACAACGGCTTTATCGTCAGAAGAGTTATCACTAAAACTAACATTTAAATTATTTACACTATGTGTAAAGTTAGCTATAGGAGCTTTATTATCGATGCCACCATCACCTGAACATTCAGACTTTCTTGTCCAAACATTTGTATAAACGTCGGGTTTAGCACCAGTTGACCACCAAATAGCTTGGTATTTATAACCCTTGTAACTTACTACATCGCCTAGAGCATAACTTGACGAAATACTCCAAGCCGTCACGCCATCACAGCCAGAGTTAGTATCTCCAGCAAGTACTGATACCGTTTTAGTTTGTTTGTTAGTCAAGCCTTCTGCATCGCTTACGGTTAATGAAACGATGTAGCTTCCCTCAACGCTATAGCTATGACGTGGATCTTTGGCGGTAGAGGTTGAATTATCGCCAAAATTCCATGCGTAACTTACTACACCTTTATCGTCAGATGAACTATCAGAAAAATTAACATCTAGCTTATCAGCTGAAAAAGTAAAATTGGCAGTAGGGGCTTTATTTCCTGTGGTACCACAGCCGGAGCCATCTTTTGCTCCACTATTATTAACACCAACTGTTTCTAAAGAGCTCACGACATCATTAACGCAATAGCCTAGGCTTTTAGCTGAGTTGTAAACGCCTTTTCCTGCAGATTCAAATGTAGCATTAGCTGTCCAATATGTTTGGTTAGCTTCAATATAAACATCAAATGCTTTTTTAATATCCCAGCCAGCGGTGGTTGAAAGTAAATAGAAAGCTCTGTTATAAACACCTGAACTAAAGTGCACATTCATGCCCGGAGTATAACTACGTGTATGATCAATTGAACGACCATCACGCGAAGGCACGTCCATATAACGCATTGCACCGCTGCCCTTTTTAATATTATCTCCAATTTGCCAGCTAAAATTACCATTCAGATAAAAGCTAACAGCTGCTGCTGAAATATCCGAAAATGACTCATTTAAACCACCTGATTGGTTCTCATAACGTAAATTAGAATTTTGTTGGGTAAATCCATGGCTAACCTCATGGGCAACCACACCTAAGCCAACCAATGGATGAAAGGTATTTTGCCCATCACCAAAAGTCATTTGCTGACCATCCCAGAAAGCATTTTCATAGTTTCTATCATAATGAACACGCAGTTTTAATTTCTGGGTTAATGGTGCTTTACCATACCAGTCCTTAAACATATCAAACGTGACTTGCCCAAAGGCATGGGCATCATTTAATGCTGAATAACTTCCATTAACTAATCGTGAGGTATTTTCATAACAAGGGAATGTGTGAACACTGCCACCACTTTTTTGGTGATTCATATCGTATGTGATTACATTAGGGCTATCTAACTGGCAATTATTACCACTGCCTGTAATTTTAAATGCTGGATATTTACCGTTAGCTCCATATGAATAGCGCCCAGTACGTTCATTACCGCCTGGCCCTGTACCATCAGCAAAGTTCATTCCCTCCCACTGGTCTAAAATTTCTCCTGTATGAGCATCTATAAATAGATGGGGCCTTGATGGTGTTGAAGAGGTATCAACATAAGAGATAAACCAAGCTAAATGAGCCGTATTTTTTTCATCTAACCAAACATAGAGTTTGCTTTCGATATTATAAACATCTGATTTAAGAAATGATTGAGGCGCCTGACTGAGCGCCTTATTTAAAGCATCGTCTAGTGTTATGGTAGGTGAAGTAGAGCTTAAATCACTATCAATGCCTGAGATATACTCTCCAGTAATATTATAAAAAGTGCCATCTGTCGCTTGGTTAGCTGCAACACTCACGCTGTATACTTCTACCCCTTGATGGTATTGAATATTTTTTTTCTTAGGAACACCTGGTAAGTGCACTTTTTTTTGTGTTCTTACAGCCGATGCATAGCCAGAACTAACCGTTGGCTCTGCAGAAAGTGCTAACAAAACCTGCATATCAACATTGTGATTGGCAAGTCTAATTTTATCTTCAACATTTATACGTTCTGCACTAAACCCTTGGTTAGTAAATAACGTAGCAACGATCGCGACACTCAATGCTGTTCTCTTACGATAAGACATTTTTATTCTCCATTAATTGATGATTATTATTTTTAGAACTAATAAGAAAAAGTAATCTGACTTTTATAATCAAGGAATTAAGGATGAAATGTGGCACTTACCAACGACAATCCGAGTAATAAAAAGCTTACCTATTCTTACTTATTTGATTTCAAAACGAGTGTTTTTTAACCACTCGATTATTTGAGGATATCAAATAAAACAACAAAATAAACATTTATTTACACTTTGTTTACATTTTGTTTACACAAAGAGCTTGTAAAACAATTGCAATCTCAGATAACACCAAGATTAATAAGGCAATAATCTTAAAGAATTTAATTTGAACATTTTTTAAGTGGAAAAAGTATAAATCTCTGGAGGGTATTGATTAAAAAGCCTAATGAAAGGCACAATCTTATAACTTAGTTACATTAATTCATAAAAAGAATGTATTTAAAATGTAATCGAAGTAAATAAAAAAGCCTCTATATACACAGTATATAGAGGCTTTAATGAGACAATAAAAAAGAACTAACTGGCTGTTTTAGCCCAAGTATCCCGTAAGCCAACTGTTCGATTAAAAATCAGTTTATCAGCCTTTGCTTCTTTATTATCAAGACAGAAATAACCTAAGCGTTCAAATTGAAATGCATGTTCAGGTTTTGCATTCATTAAAGATGGCTCTACTTTAGCTCCACTTACTGTAATTAAGGAGTCTTCATTAATTACACTATTAAAGTCTTCAGCTGCTGCTGGGTTTGCAACCGTAAATAAACGGTCATATAAACGAATTTCTGCATCTACTGACTGCTCTGCAGCAACCCAATGAATAACTCCTTTAGGTTTAGTGCCATCAGTAGGATTTTTTCCTAAAGTATCTTCATTGTACGTACAGTATACGGTAGTAACATTTCCATCACTGTCTTTATCACAGCGTGTTGCGGTTATTACATAAGCTCCGCGTAAACGTACTGCTTTATCGAGCACCAAACGTTTGTATTTTTTGTTTGCTTCTTCACGAAAGTCTTCCGCTTCAATGTAAAGCTCAGCCGCAAAAGGAACGATTCGTGTTCCTTGCGTTTCATCGCTAGGGTGGTTCTTTACCGTTAATTGCTCAACCTGATCAGCAGGATAGTTTTCTATCACTAATTTAATTGGATCAAGCACTGCCATAGCACGCGGCGCGTTATCGTTTAAGTCTTCACGAATACAAGCTTCCAACACTCCCATTTCAACGGTGTTATCCATTTTAGTTACACCAATGCGTTTCGTAAACTCACGTATTGAGCCAGGGGTATAACCTCGACGACGAAAAGCCGCAATAGTAGGCATACGAGGATCGTCCCAACCATTAACAAGGTTTTCTTCAACAAGTGTTTGTAGTTTACGTTTGCTGAGCACAGTGTACTCGAGATTTAAACGTGAAAATTCATACTGATGTGGTGTAACTTCTATAGATACATTTTCGAGTACCCAGTCATATAACCGGCGGTTATCTTGGAACTCCAAGGTACAAAGTGAGTGGGTAATACCTTCAATAGCATCCGACAAACAATGGGTAAAATCGTACATAGGGTAAATGCACCATTTATTACCCGTTTGATGATGATGAGCGAAACGAACACGATAAAGAATAGGGTCACGTAGACACATAAAACTTGATGTCATATCAATTTTAGCGCGAAGCACACATTCGCCATCTTCACATTCACCATTCTTCATTTTAGCGAAAAGAGCTAAATTCTCTTCAACACTAGTATCTCGATATGGGCTATTTTTCCCTGGTGCTTTTAAAGACCCACGGTATTCACGCGCCTCGTCGGCATTTAAGAAACATACATATGCCAATCCTTTTTCGATCAACTCAACGGCAAAGCCGTGTAACTTATCAAAGTACCCTGACGAATAATGAACATCACCCGCCCATTCAAAACCTAACCATTTCACATCTTCTTGAATCGAGTGAACAAAATCAATATCTTCTTTTTCAGGATTTGTATCATCAAAGCGCAAGTTACATAAACCTTTGTAATCTTGTGCAATACCAAAATTTAAGCAGATAGATTTTGCATGGCCAATGTGCAAAAAACCATTAGGCTCAGGTGGAAAACGAGTTTGAACACTCGAATGTTTACCACTTTCAAGATCCGCATCGATAATTTGACGAATAAAATTTGTTGGGCGTACTTCTACTTCCGACATCCACAAAACCTCTAAAAAGAATTTAAACTACGTTATTTTTCGGCATTATAACAACAGTTAATCAAAGGGAATAGCGCTTATATAAGCTATTTATTTTTTTTGTAAAATAAATAGGGAAATTACAAGAATAACGTGTTTTTACTCGCTAGTTTATCATATATAAGGTTATTGAAATTTTAGTACTATAAACAAGCCACATATGCTGATGTAACAAAGGAAGGTTTATTTTATAAAGGAAATTACATTGGTTTTTATAATTTTAAGGCGACATTTATGCTCTATAATCGTGCCCACCGAGTTAAAATAAATTAAAAAAGACTAGATACCCTTTAGTTATTAATAACAAAAATGTAGAAAAAAAGTTAGATTTCACATTACTTTTTTAAGTATTTCAGTCTTTCTTTATAAACAATATTTACTAAGTCAATTTCTACGCCTTCCTTTATAGAGTCAATGAGTGCAGTTATAACAGCCTTTTTAAATGCACTATTTAAAAAGAACTGTTTAATTTCTAATATTTCTCTTTTACAAGCAATAGGGGCAAACTTAATAGCCTCTGACGGAGTACTCACCTTCGCAAATAGCTCTCCTTTTGATAACACACACTGTTCATATTTTAACTTCATTTTTTTAAAGCCAGGTGTACTAAATAATTTTTTGGACTGTCCAAACTCTTGTCCATTAACAGGTGTTATAAATAATAGAAATAAAAATAAGTTTGTTATAAATATAGCTTTCATTTAATTTCCTAGCTCTATAGCTGGTAAAGTGAAGTTTACATGCTGAGAAAGCATACTTTCTAACTTATCATTATCAATTGCTGTGATTTGATAACAGTAGCTTTTGCCGCTTTTAACATTGGTATCTAAATATACGTCATTTGAGCTGTCAACGGTCGCCAACTTCCTTGCACTATCACATGATGCAGAATTACTTCGATATACTTGATAGTTCTTTATATCGCTATTATCAGATGGCTGCCAGAATACCATCAAACCTGCTACATCTTGTTCGATAGACAACCCCGATATGGTATTAGGTATAGCTTTAGTTACAGCTTCAATTTTTTCAGATAGGGGGCCAATTTCTGAAAACCTATTGTAAGTTGCTATTTTATAGGCGTAATGAGTACCATCTTTCAAACTGGAAAATATACCTCCTTCGTCCAAATATTGCGTTGTCGATAACTTTGAAATTCTTTCAATTTCTTCAAACTTCCCCTTTTTATCATTACGATAAATAACATAGCCTTGATCATCTATATCAGTAGACCTATTCCATGACAAAGTCACTTGTTTAACCTGGTTATTTTGGGCAACTATTCCGCTCGGAGCTTGGGGTAACGCTTTAGTTGTTCCTGAAACGATATTTGATGCTGGCGTTTCTAAGAATTCATCGAAAGCTGTTAACTTATATTCATAAGTGATGCCTTCTTGCATTTTTTTACGATCAAAATCTTTGTATGAGGTTTTTTCTGGCGAAATGTTTTTTTGAATTACTTGCCATTGGTTTTTGTTTGCTGCTTTTCGATAAAGTTTATAACCTTTTATATGGTTTACTTTGTTCCAAGTTAGGCTTATAGCCCGAAGCATAAACTCTTTAGCTACAGCTAACTCTATAACAAGAGGACTATCAATTTGTTGTGTTGGCGAAAATTGGCTCACCAAGCCTTTTTTATCAGTGACTAAAGTCTTATAAAATGTTTGGGCATAAGCCTTAAGGTTATCATCTTGGTAACTAGTGCCGTCAACATTAGCAATTTTCTTCCATGGTTCATTATTCCACTTACGATACAAACTATAATGTTTTATATCGGATTCAGGACTTGCTTCCCAGCTTATTCCAATATTATTTACATCAGCTACAACCTGCAAGTTTTGCATCGATTTGGGCAGAGGCTTTGTATTAGCTTTTACTGCAAAGCTAATTTTTCCAACACTACCAAATAAGTTTTTAGCTGCAATAGCATAAAAGTAGCTTTCTCCATCTTTTAATGGTTTACCACTTATACCATCAATAAACTCACCTTTGCTGTGCCCTTCTACGAATGCAATTTCAACGAGTAGATCCCCAGACTTCATAGTGCCAGCTTTTCGATATATCACATAACCACTAACATCTTTATCGTCACTTGCTTGCCAAGTTAGTTTTATGCTTTTCACTAAATTAGACTCAAGTTGCAAGTTTTGAGGAGGGGCAGGCAAGCTTTTAGTTTGTACTAACGCTTCATTTGATTTAACTGTTTCTGTAAAATCATCGAAAGCTGTAATACTGTATTGATAATTCTTACCATCTTTTAAACCCTCAGTATCTATAAAGGATAAACGCGTTAAATCAGAAATTTCCTCTACTAATTTCCAACGAGATTCTTCAACTTCTTTTCGATAAAGTTTATATCCTTCCCCGCTTTTTGCTTGAGTCCATGAAAGCTCTGCTTTTCGTAAAGCTTTACCTTCTTTAGCGGTTAATAACAGAGCTGGGTGAGTGGTTAATGTTATTATGTCTGAAGGTTTACTCTCGCCAATGGCACTATAGGCTGAAACGTAAATTTGATAACTGGCATTAGCGATGAAGTTTTTATTTAAAACTTGCGAGTAACTCAATTGATTCGTTTTATCAATTGAATGAACTTTTTTCCATTGATTATCATTTACCTTTTGATAAAAATTATAACCAATAACTGCTTTATTATTTAATTGCGGCACTAAGTTAATTTTAACACCATGCAACAAATTCTCAGTTCCCAAAACAATCGGTGGCAATAAACTATTGTCAACAACATTTGATGAGGCTTTAGCACTAACAATTTTCTTACCTTTTACTTCACTGCCATTTTCCAAAACTAAATCTAATCGATAAAATAATTCACCTTGAGCATCATCTTGAAATTGTGTTTCCTCAACACTCGTAACAAACTCAAATAGGCCATCTTTTGACTTCCCACGATAAACATTGGTATAAAAAACTGAACTGTTTTCATCAATGACCCAACTAAGAAATACACCTGAATCTTTAGCAACAGCAGAAATACTTTTAAAGTGCTCAATATCTTTCTCAACTAAAGCTTCAGAACCGCTACTAAAGTTTGCCTGTGCTGAAGTGAATATTTCTTTCTTTATATCATCTGCAAATGCAGTAGCCCGCTGTAATACATCACCGCGGCCCGTATAACTTTTTCGCCAAGTTTTAACAACTCTACCACCAATAATATCAATCAAATTGATATTAACTTTCATCGAGCTCCCCATTTTATCGACATCACCAGTCAAAATAAAACTAACGCCCATTTCTTGTCCGTATGCAATAACTAGGTTGGTATCAGAGACTTGTGCACCACCAATACGATGCAATACCGCTTCAATATCTCGGCGAGAAAGTACAGATATATCAGAAGACTTACCTAACTCTACTTCTAATGAATAAAGTAAATCAGCATCAGCACCAATAGCATCCATACTGATCGGCCTTAAATTAAATAAGGCAATAGAGTTAACACTTTCACCCACAGCTGATAGGCTGAAACAATAAAAAAAACTTATTATCATCAGCCTTTTTCTAAAAAGATTCATGCTTAAAACCTATAGCTTATCTAAAAGCATGCTCATTTATGATAGTTTGCAAATATTTATTAGCTTGAGTCGTGATAGGAGAATTGATAACCGATTTTAGTTTCTCATCAAAAATAGCATTCACAAATTGTTCAACTGCATTTAGATTCTCCTTACGTCTTAAATATAACCCCTCCCCCTCTTCAAAATATTTTTTCTCTAGATTACGTAAAGGCTGTAGAACACCACGGGATAATTCTTCAACTACCTCAGACGCCATAAGTTGTAACAATTCGGTATCTGTTGAAATTTCTAAAGGATCAAAAGTAACATTGGCATCTTTTATTCCTTCATTAGCATTATCTTCAACAACTTTTTGACGTTTAATAGTTTCAACTCTAACGTTAGCCCCTGTAGCAAAATCAACTATTTTAAATGAGAGTTGAAAGAAGCCGACTTTTTTCATATTGGTCACCTGGTATTCTTTTTCTCCGTATTTAGGTACCATAATTTTAGCCGCTGGTGCCGCACGCAACTCTCCTTTTGAAGGATTGGGGTTCATAGCTTTCCAGTTCAAGTAATCTATATTGTCAGATATTTCTTCACCAACTTCATATCTAACTGTTTTAGAGCTAATCGACTCACTAGTATCGACTTTATAAAGAAGTACACTTCCCATAATAGCGGTATCAATACCATATAAACGCCCCATTTCTTGAGCACTTGACTCAGAAACAACACCTATTTGGCCAAGCTTCATTTCTTCTAAAATTGATTTTAAATTTTCACGCTCTAAGATAATGATGTCTTTAGAGGCACTATTAAATAAGTTTGCAATCAAGTTATTTGCAACTAAAACGCCGGCATCTTGCCCATAAGAAGGACTTTTAAAATCAAATACCGCTATTTGTTTTCTGATGCGTACAGTAATACTGTCTTCAATTTCTTTTATTTTCTGAAACAGATCGGGATAATAAGGGTTGAAGTCTTTTATTCTATTTAACAAATACCAAGATGAACCAAACTTTCCTCGTTCAGCTAATGATTCTGCAGTAACATCTATTTTATCCGTCAATGATTCTTTTAATGCTAATAACACACTGTTTTCAGCACTATCATTAACAACTTCAGCTTCTTTAAAACTTGCAATACTTTTTGCTAAAAAACCGTTTACCATGAACTTGCGTGAATCAGACAGCAGGGCTGATGTCCATTTATCTTTAGCTATTACCATTTCTTCACGACAAAAAGCATTATTGGCATCATAACTAAGTACTTTTTTACACGAATTATAAACGGTAGACCAATCCGTTTTTAATATGGCCGCCTGAGCAAGGCGAATAAAATATTCTTTATTATTCTTTTTGTTCGTTAATAAAATAAGTTGTTTCGCTTTTTGGTTGTCACCATTAATTGTGATTGCCTTACGAGCAAACGCTAACGTTTGAACAAAGTCATTAAGACGATAAGCATCATTTGCTTGCTGTAAATAAAAACGACTACCGGTAATTTTTATTTTCTGTGTAAGCTGAGCGGTATCTTCATAATTTGGAAATAGTTGCATTAATTTTTTAACGGCAAACTTTGCTTTTATCCAGTCTCTGTTAGTAATGTTTTTTTGCACATTGGCATATAAAGCTTTTACTTTTATCTGTAGCGCTTCTTGCTTGTTGGCGATTAAGCTTTCGGCACTTGCATAAGAACTATGCTGCGGAAGTATCGATTTTGCTTGATTCAATAACGCGTTGGCGCTATCAAGATTAGCTTTATTTATTTTACCAACACTCAAAGTTTTATTAAGCTTAGCGATTAATTGCTCTACTGACTTTTGACGTGCTTCGGCCAACATAGCAACATATTGTTTATTCTCAGGGTCATTCTTTACGGCTTGAATCAAGTAAGCTACCGCCTCAACATATTTATGAGACATCATTAACTGCTGAGAAATATTAAATTCGTTGCTAGTTTCTTTTTTTCCTGTACTAGCGCAGGCAGATAAAAAGCCTAGCGCTACTGACAAAACAATTATTTTTTTATTTAGCATCTTTTTTCCTAGTTTGTTCTTAACGTGACATGATTAGCATTAACACTAATTAATTCGAGTTGAAATTCTGACTTCAGTGGCCCAGCAAATATTTCATCATAAAGTTGCTCAGGCCAACCTTTATACTTAAGTAAATATTGACTTTTATCTGTAGAAAATTCACTTAACTCAACATCTAGTATCCCTGATACGCTTTGTTTTAGTGATTGTGAAAAAGATTTTGCTTGTTGATAGGTTCGTAATTCCTCTACATTTAAATAGATCGAACGAGCTATATATTGTTCTTCTTGCCAAAAATCTAAAATTTTGTTCTTTAATCCTCGCCAAGACTTCCTTACCAATTTAGTCGATAGTTGCTGTATTATTTTTGCTAAGTTACTACCAGCTTTTGAGCTTTGCTGCGATATTGAGGCAATAACTTGACCATCATCGGTTCTTGTAACATTAGTAACGATAGACAAACTATTAGATGCAATACTAACGCCTTGATAATCACTATTATTGGTCAGTAAATCTGCATTAATTTCTAAAACGAAGCCTGTTTTTACTTTTTTTGAATTATCAAAAACTTCGAAGCCATTTTTATTTAATGTAGAAGTAAATAAAGATTGTAGGGTATTGCCAAGGCTAGAATTGTTAGATTTAACATTTAAAGTGATACGAGGTTTACGGCTCCAGCCATTCACCTTTAAGATTTTTTTGATATCAACAAGTAACTCTTGAACATCAACATTAGCTTCTATTTCAACTTCATAAGCCCCAAAGTCATTCACCCCTTCCGCTAAAATAGTGTAAGTAGAAATATTACCTGATGATGAACTATAAATTTTGTCTTGAGCAATAACAAAATCGTTGACTGTAGAGCGAGATTGAACAAAGGCTCCAGCAACCTGTTCCACAGCAGAGCGTTTAGCATTGTTTAAAGCAATAGAGCGTGTTTTCGCTTTTTTCCCTTCAATTATGTCACTAATACCTTTTGCCGTGACAATTTTAGCTTGAGCGCTTATAGAAAAAAACAAGAAGATAAGAAAGGAAACAAACACTATTTTTCCGAACAATATAAGTTTTTGAAGCATGATATCCCTTGCATTTACGATTAATGTTCTCGAAACAAAATATTACAATTATGAGAAAATTCTAATATTTATAATAAAATATTAGACTAATTTACATATTGATCAATTATTGCCTAAGATTAATGTGAACAAAAAATTTATAAATTTAATGTTACAAATTAAGCCTAGCTATTAAAGGATATTTATTCATGAGAAAGCTCTCATTAAATCGCATTGCACTCTTCACTGTATTGCTTATTAACTTTACTTTATTTCCGGTAAATGCCGACGAGCAGAATGGTATTATTTCAGCAAAGGGGTTTGGCACCGTTGATATAGATAAGACTGTCAGTAATTTTCAGGCAAAGATGATGGCAAAACGAGCAGCAACACTTGATGCACAACGACAATTAGCAGAGATGCTTCAGGGTGTTCAGTTAAGTGCAGGTACATCAGTCGAAGACTTTGAGGTCACTAAAGATATTATCGCGACTCGAGTTAAAGGGTTGTTAAAAGGAGCTTTTATATTACATGAATCTGTAAAACCAGAAGATAATACTTTCATTGCTGAAATTACATTAGCTATTTGTTCAACAAACGAGTCGGAGGTTTGTAGTAAACGAGATTCTATTAAATTAATAAGAGAAAGTGTCAGTGAAAAAAATTAATTTAGCGCTAACATTAATTATCACTTCCTTGCTATTAAGTGGAAACATTATTGCTAAAAATCAGCAAGATCAAAGTTTTGACGATATCGACCGCATGCTAGACCAGCAGTTTAAACAAAAATCGTTAGAAATTGATAGTTTATACAATGCTTATACTGATGCCATAAATGATGCATTTAATGGTGTAACTAAAAAAATAGAGGTTAAGTGGCCGAGTAACGTAAAACTGCCAACTAAGAGTACTTGGGTTGGTTATAGTAAAAACTTACAAACTCGTTCAATTGTTGATTATCAAGCTGGCGAACTTGTTATAGAAACGGTAGTAACGAATAACGATTTGAGCAGAGCCAAACAAGATCTTGAAGTTATGGCTGCACAACTTACGGCTCCTACCACTAGTTCGATAGAAGAATTAGATATTTTCTCTCAAGCGGTTAATGAAAGTTTAACTAAAAAGGGCATTAAACCTGCTACAAAACCTTTAAAAAATGAAAATACTCTAAAAAAATTACTCCCTAAAAATAACTTACTTAAAATTGCAACCGTCGAGATAAATCAATTAAAGGAAATTAAAGAACCTACTTTAATTGGATCAATTAAAAGAAAAGAAAGTTTACCAGCTATAGTAAAGACTTCAACAGTTGTTTCGCCCGTAAAGATAGATAAGTCGCCCCAAAATATTGAACCTAACCTAGCTACGACTCCTGCTAAAGAGATTAGTTCTGTTATCGGTGCAGAGCAAGCCAAAGTTACTGTTCCAACTATAATGACAGCTCCAACCTTAGTGACAGCTCCAATTTTAGTTCCTGTTCCTGTTCCTGTTCCTGCAATCATTACCACCCCAGCAACAAAGTTAGCAAGTAACTCACCAAACCAGAAAGCAACAACTGAACCTTTAGAAGCCGATATAGCAACAAAAGAGCCGGTAATTAAATTAGATCTTGTAGAAACTGCTGAAGGATCTTTATTAAAAATGACGGTCAAGTTTGTTAATAATTATCAAAAAGTTTTACTAGCGAATAATTTTGATGATGTTAAGAAATTTTCAAAAAAGTATGATGTTGCCATCTCCGTCATATTAGCCATCATAGAAACAGAATCTAGCTACAATCCAAGAGCTATTTCTCGAGTGCCTGCATTTGGCTTGATGCAACTTGTGCCGAAAACGGCAGGAATAGACGCTCATAATTATGTTCATGGGCAAAAAAAAATATTATCTCCCGATTATTTGTTTGATGAAACAAACAACTTGCAACTTGGTACTGCCTATTTCAAGTTATTAAAAAGTCGGTATTTACGTAAAATTAAGGATTCACAATCACGGTTTTATTGTGCGGTATCAAGCTATAACACAGGTGTGGGTAATTTAGCTAAAACCTTTACCGGTAAGAAAAACTTATCTAAAGCGGCGAAAGTGATCAATACCATGACGGCTGACGAAGTTTATCAGTATTTACTTAAAAATTTACCTGCCGAAGAAACTCGAAATTACTTAAAAAAAATAGTTAATCGTAGAGCTAAATATGTGCATTTTGATAGTGAAATAAAGGAAATTTAACAATGTTAAAATATCTAATTGTCTTTTTATTGATGTTTAATAACTTCTCAGTGTTCGCTGAAGATGTCATCCAAGGAACAGATACGGGTGGTATAAATTGGTCTAAAGGTACTATATTTGCTAGTGGTTATGGTGTTGCATCTGATAATACTCCAAACCGTAAAAAGCGTTTATTAGCGCGTAGAGCCGCACAAGTCGATGCCTATCGAAATTTGGCAGAAATTATATCAGGAGTACAAGTTAGCTCTGAAACTACCGTGCTAGATTTAGAAGCAACATCAGATATTGTTCGAACTAAGCTGAAAACAGTAATTAGAGGTGCATTAGTCACTAAAGACATCTATCAAAATGAAATAGCGCAAGTTGTTGTTGAAATAAAAATAGACGGGTCTTTTATTGAGTCTATTTCTCAGCATGCGAATAATAATAGTTTTAATATGATTGAGTCAGTGCCCTTAACTGATGAAAAGTTGAAGCAAGTTTCCAAATTTACGTTCACCTCTAATTTGTCGATGCCAGACTGGCAATTTATCAGAAAAGCTCATGCAGAAATTTTACCTTCAGGGGAAACAATAGTCTCTTTATTACGTGAAATAAAAAGCAAACTGCATCGATTACCAAAAGATGAATTTATTCAGTTTGTTGAAGCTAAAATAGATAGTCTTGAAAATGTTAATAATATTTCAGGCTTGCTAATCGATGCACAAGGTATTGAGCAGTTTAAGTTAGCGACCATACCTAGGATACGTACTCAGGATGGTAAAGTTATTTATCCTACTCCTGAAATGCTAAATAGTATTGTCATAAGAAAGCGGCCCGTATCATATGATCTAGATATCAGAGATGCGATAAATAATAAGCGAATTGGCTACACACCTTATGTGGTAAAAGCGATAGGGACTTATAAATCGAGTCATTCTGATTTGGTCGTTACAGATGAAGTCGCTTCATTTATTAAGAATAATTTAGATTTAGCCAAAACCTTAGATAAAGGCCGAGTAATGATAGTCGTATCTCCATGAAGTGAAACTATGAAACGACGATAAAAATAAAAAACAATTGAATTATTCTGCTATCAACAAGTAATTAACAATAAGCGTTGAACAACTAAAAATTCCGTATTATATCAAAAAGAATGTAATAAGGAGTTTACATAAAATTGAATACAAAGGAGAAATGAGTGAACAGCATTAATATTAAGTCTTTGCTCACTGCAATCATTATGTTCATGGTAATAACTGTAATAACAAGTTGTTCCTTGAGTAATAAAGGTACAGTTGCTATAACTAACCCCATTAGAACGTTAGAAAATATGACATCTGGCGAGCAAAACAAACTAGAAATAAGCGATACTCCTCAAGTTATCGCAATAGCTCAGCTATCGAATAGCACAAGTTCAATAGAAACATCCTCACTACTTAGAGATATATTACAAAGTCATCTTTCTAATAAGAACTTTCAACTCGTACATACAAAAGAAGTTGATCTAAAAAATCCAGAAAATTTATTATCACCACAGCAATTAGCACAAACCCTTGGTGTTGATGCTGTTGTTGTAGGTGAAGTTATTGAATACGAAAGATTCTATGCTGGTATATATGCTCATATTAAATTAGGAGTAGACATTGAGCTCATTTCTAAAGAAGGTAAAGTTCTCTGGCATAAAAAAGAAATAATTACCTCAAGAGCGGGCGGCCTTTCGACTTCACCTTGGGGTATATTATTGAATGCAGCTTTGGCTGCTCAACACCTAGAAGACAGCAATTTATTTGCGGCAGCAGATGAATTAGGTCGTTCCATAGCTAAAGAATTTCCTGAACCTGTTGGTTATAATGGCCTAGCTCTTCCTAGTATTGACATGGTGATTCACGATGGTTCAAATAAGTGGTTAAAATATAATGACAATTTATCTGTTGGTATTAAAGGTCAAGCTGGCTTAAGAGCTATATTAGATATAGAAGGAATTGGCTCCTTTGACTTAGCAGAGCAAGAACCTGGGATTTATCAAAGCGATATAATTGTCGATAAGCGTTGGAATGGAGAACAAAAAGTAATCATTGGGAAGTTAATTAATAACACAGGTCAAATCACTCAAATGATCAGTACCACAGGTTTAGTTAATTTTGATAATAAAAGGCCAACAAATGTAGAACAGCTAAAAGTTGACTTCGCAACCATTGATGAAGTTAAACTTTCATGGCAAAACAATAATCAAGATGACGTAGAGTACAAAGTGATCTTGACTTCCAGTCAGAGTAACTTAGTAGAAACAACGAGCATCACAAAAGATCCTCATATTATTATCCCTGGAAACTTCGATGCTTTTAGCACTTTAACATTCACTGTTATTACCCTAGATCAAGCAAAAAACGAGAGTGCTAAAATGGTGGTGTCTACAAAGGTATACCCCATAAAACTCAGTGAAACTATAACACTAAGTAGTACACTATCAGGAGCTTATAGAGGAACTAATATATTAAGTGCGGAAAACAGCCCCTATATAATAAGTTCGAATACAGTATTCACTAAAGGCTCGACCTTAATAATTGAACCTGGCGTAAAAGTTAAATTCAAGAAAGGAGCAAGCATTGTCGTTAGAGGTTCAGCCTACTTTTGGGGTAAAACTGAGCAATTGTTAACAAGTATAATTTTTGAAAGCGAATCTAAGTTATCACCAGCGAAAAAACTATTAAGCTTGGACAGTAGCAAAACGATTGAAATTAACGGACTACACCTTAAAAATTCAGGTATCGGTATAGAAGTAATGTCAGGATCACCTCGCTTTGAACATTTATACTCTGATAATGCTAAGTACACCGCATTAACAATCTCTGGTCATGCAAATGTAAAAATTAGTAATTGTAAATTAAACGGGAGTTCTACCAGTGCAATTGTACTTTCTGGTCGTTCGCGTTTACGTTTGGATGATTGTAAATTTACCAATAATCAACCTTTTCACATTCAAAACTCATCTGTATTCCCGGTTGTCGCCAAAGATGTCAATTTTGATAAAAGCACTAAAAAATCAGTACTTGGTGCATTAAAAACTAATTAATAACATAAATTTGAGATAATAATATGAACAAATTATTAAGCGTTATCGTTTTTACAATGTGCTCATTACCTGTCATGGCAAACGATGGCCAGTTTAAAGAGCTTGTTGGAACCAATGGTGAAATCAATTGGACTAAAGCGACAGTTTCGGCCATAGGTTATGGTATTGCTGGGGAAGGTAAAAAAGCGAACATAGCCCCTTACCTAGCCTGCAGAGCCGCTAAAGTGGATGCTCAAAGAAACTTATTAGAGTCATATCAAGGTGTTAGGGTGACGGCTACAACCTTAGTTAGCAATTACATGTTAAGCAGTGATGAAATAAAGTCCAGCGTAGAAGGCACAGTTAAAGGTGCAATAATAAAAAGTAGAAATAACCGTATAGATGGTTCTTGCAAAGTAGTACTGCAGGCCTCCCTGCAAGGTAAAATATCAAAATCTATTTATCAAGATTTATATCAAGAAGAGCTATCTGCGAGTATCATTCCAAGTTCATGGTCTTTTTGGATTAGTTCAGCTCATGCTGCGACATACCCTACAGTATCCAATCAGCAAATAAGTGATCAAATAAGCCAACTCAATAAACGTATAACTGCGCTTGAGCAAGATGAAAAACCAAAAAAAATCAATGATGTTACAAATAATGAAATTTCTGGCATCATTATCGATGTTAGAGGAACGAACTTTACCCCCTCACTCAATCCCAAAATTCGTAAGGCTAGCGGCGAAATTCTTTATCCCAATAAAAGTGAAACCAAGGATATTATCGATAATGGTCAACTTGTATCATTATTTGCTAATGACGTAACTTTTGCTATGGATCACCCAACTGTTGGTGATAGCCCCCTAATAATTAAAGCTAAAAAAACGTGGAAAAACCGACAAACTGAAATAGCTTTATCAGACAAGGATGCTCTAAAACTAACTTATTTAATCAATAACAATCGATTCAAAAACCTGGGATTTATTATTATTTTATGATAAATACCGGTCTTACAAGCCATGGCAGTATTTTCAATCTATCAGAGGAGTTGTAATCTTGACTCCTTGTTATTAGCTGTAATGAAGCACTAAAGCTTAATTGAATAACAAGGAACATATAGAGGCTAATTAAATATGCCGAGTTGATCTATATCCGCTACAGGGCTTGGTTTATAGAAATAAAAACCTTGGATCAAATCGCCATTGCACTGATTTACAATATCGACTTGCTGCTTTGTTTCAACTCCCTCAATTATGCTTTCCATATTTAATGATTTAGAAATCTGTAAAATAGCGGGTAATAGCTTTTGTTTTTGTTCATCTGTTTCAATATCGACAATAAAAACACGGTCAACTTTAAGAACATTGAATGGGAAGTCGAGCAAGTAACTCAGCGATGCATAACCAGTTCCAAAATCATCCAAGGCAATTTGAATCCCATGACTTTGCAATAAATCAAAATTTTCACGTACACTTGTAATATCTCCAACTAAAGCACTTTCCGTCATCTCCAATTTTAAATAACGCCCTGGAATATCATGGTTCGAAAGTAGTTTTATAACTTTCTCAGACAATTTTTTATCTGCCCAGTGCCTTGCCGAAATATTGATCCCTACACTAAATTTCATTTCTGGCTGTTGCTTATGCCACTTTCCAACCTGCTCACATACTGCAGACATGACATAATCATCTAAGTCTAAAATAAGCCCTGTTTCTTCTGCCAATGGGATAAATTCTCCAGGTGATATCATTCCACCTGCCGTTGGCCAACGAATTAATGCTTCAAAGGTTTTAATCTGCCCTGTAGCTCCTAAAACAATAGGCTGATAATACATGACTAATTCTCTTTCGATTAATGCTTGTTTTAACTTTGGTTCTAGTTTGAATTTCTCTAAAGTTCTTTCATGTATGTCTTTATCATAGTAAGCAATATTTTTAGTCTCTTTCATCGCTGTTTCACAAGCAAAAGACGAATTGGCAATTAGCTGTTCTGCATTATTTAATTTAGCAGTTGTTAAACAAACCCCTAGATGTATTTGACCTACTCCCCTGATAGTTTCATCGTCAACTGATACCGCATCATCAAGTGGAGTTATTACTTCTTTTTCGATATCTACTTGTTCAGTGAAAAAACGACATTTTTTAGCTATTGAAAAAATGGCCACAGCATCATCAGCTAATCGACCAAAAAAGTAGTGCTCTCCAACAAAAATAGTCTTTAATATATCAACACAATGTTTGATATGTTTTTCAGCATCTTGGTGACCTGTACTATGTAACAACTGTTGAAAAGCAGTAAATTTAAAATAATAAACAGCAAATGTTGTATCGGGGTTATTTCTCATATCGCCATCAAGAGACCCTAAAAACAAATCCGGTTTGGCTAATTGAGTACTTTTATCATAATCACGATAAAAGTTTTTCTCTACTTCAAAAAGTCGTTTTTTAAGGAGTGAGGATTCAACTTTAGCTCTTAATAAGACAGGATTAAAAGGTTTAAGTAAATAGTCATCAGCTCCTAGATCTATAGCTTTAACCACATCATCAACATCACTAAGCGCTGAGATCATAATTATTGGCATGTGAATAAACCGGCTTTCTGCTCTCAGCCGTTTTAAGACTTCATAGCCGTCCATAATAGGCATCATAATATCAAGTAGAATCATGTCAAAATCTTGTAATTCAACTTGTTTCATTGCTTCTAAACCGTTTTCAGCTTCAACAATTTTTTTTAAACCTATACGTTTTAATCGACGTTTTAAGGTATATCGGTTGTCATCATTGTCATCAACAATAAGAATACAGGCATCTTCCTTCATTTTATTTCTCCAATAAAATAGTTGATTTTTGACATTAGCCGCGTTAAATCTACAGGCTTGCTATCAAAGTCGTCGGCTCCGGCCTCAAGCGCTTGCTGCTTATGTTGATCCATAGCATGTGCCGAGAGAGCAATAATAGGGATATGTTTGATCGTTGGTTCATTTTTTATAATTTGGATGGCTTGCCAACCATCCATAACAGGTAAACTTAAATCCATTAAAATAAGGTCTGGAACTTCTTTAAGGCATAATTCAACACCTAGCTTTCCATTTTCAGCAATAAGTACTTCAAAGCCTTTACGCTTTAAGCGACGAGATAACATATATATATTATCTTCATTGTCCTCTACATAAAGTATTTTCATCAACATTCCTTTTGACTTACAAATCGAGAAAATATGGTTTCGATATCACTTATATTGATGGGTTTAATTAAGTATTCGTTTGCACCTAAGTCTAAGCCCTTTTTTCTTTCTTCTTGAATAGTAACGACAACAACGGGCACATCTGATAACTCATTATCCGACTTTATGGCGGTTAAAGTATCCCAGCCATTTAGGCCCGGCATATTTATGTCGAGTGTGATCAATTGCGGTTTTTTTATTCTTGCTTTAGCTAAAGCTTCGGCTCCATTATGAGCAACATCGATCTCAACACCTTGTTTAGCGAAATAATGCTTGAACATTTCAATCATATTTTCATCATCTTCAGCGACAATAATATATGGCTGCTCTTTTGGTTCAGCTAAAGCAATAGGTTTAACATCAGTTACCTGCTCTTGGGCTTTATTGTCAATCAAACCCAATGGTAGAATAACAGTAAAGATTGAACCTTTCTTAGCCTCACTAGAAACCGTAATATTCCCCCCCATTAACTCAGCAAACTTTTGACTAATAGATAAACCTAGACCTGTACCTTCATATTTTCGGGTAGAGGAAGAATCTACTTGCTGAAAATCTTGAAAGAGCATGCTTAGTTGATCGGTATTCATGCCAATGCCTTCATCAATAACACCAAAAGAAATTGCGGGTTGTTTTACGATAAATGCCGGTGAAATCAGCAAATATATTTTACCTTCATTCGTGAATTTACATGCATTGCTTAGCAGGTTTAACAGTATTTGTTTAACTCTAGTACTATCTGCAAACATCTGCGTAATATTATCTTGAATAGAAACGACTAATTCGTTGTTATTTTTTGAAACCAATGGTTCAACTATTCGCTCAATATCTTTAATAAACAGAGGAAGTTCAAAATTTTCAGGATAAAGCTCCATTTTACCTGCTTCTATTTTAGATAAATCTAAAATATCATTAATTAATGATAGTAAATGTTTTCCTGCTCGTACAACCCTTCCAAGCGGTTCGATGTAGTCTTCATCATCAAACTCTTGCGCGTCTTCCTGCATCATTTCAGTAATGCCTATTATTGCATTAAGCGGTGTCCTTAATTCATGACTCATTTTAGCTAAAAACTCTGACTTTATTGTATTCGCTTGCTCCGCTTGATATTTTGATTTTTCAGCTTCAGCTTTAGCTTTTTCAGCTTCAGCTTTTGCTTTTTCTGCCGCATCCCTATTTTTTTCGGCGGCATTTTTAGTTTTAATCAATTGTTGTTCTGCTAGATAAATTTTCTTTTCAATATTTCCCAAAAAAACCCAAAATAAAGTAAGAACAATAAGTGCAATAACGGTAAAAGAGATGTGATTAACTAAAAGTGAAAATTCATAAGCGGCAGAAGTTGAAGAATTATCAACAATAACAAGCATAAAAGCCTTCGCTTGATTATTCACAAAATGAATAGGCAATAATGCTAATTGTTTTGGTATTTCATTAGCTCCTATATACTCTTCGAAATCAGCTTCTTTTTGACTTAAATATTGAGTTTTGTCATTTAAGATTGCAGACAATTCATCAGTATCAAATCGAATCATAGTGGCTGAAGTCACTATAAAGGAGTCGAGTAATTGCCAATGACTGTTTTCTGTTAACTCATTTACTCTGATGTCATAGTCAACTTTTTCAATAGCAATTTTGTGAGTCAGAAGATGTATATCGATTTTGTTGGTGTCGGCAAGTGAATCGGTGATACTTGATAAAAGCTTAGTGAGCTGAATGAAGCCAACAACTTTATTTTCATGTTGAATAGGCAGAACTGCGTTTAAGGTAATCTCACCATTTGACAATACGGAAATACCTTGTTGTGCTTCCTTGGAGTTAACCGCTAAGAATAATTGCTGACTTTTTTCTAAGTTTTTAAACTCATCATTTGTCGAATATAATTTATCTGAAGTAGCTGAAAAAATAGTGATGCTACTTAAGTTTAAACTCGAAGATATCGACTGTTTAAAGTTAAGGGTTGCGAGTGAATATGGGTTCACTTTCTTACTATTAACTAAAGCACCCAATTGCTTGTTCACGATGAAAGCTTTTGAAAACTGTAACATTTGAAGACCTATGTCTGTCTTATTGTTGTCCAGTTGTTCTTCGACTTTATCAACTAACTGATCTAAAGACTCAGTTCGTTCGTAATTCGACCATATTTTAAATGTAAAAGTAACAACCAACCAAAGTAAGACAAACGCAGCAGCTAAGCCAATTAAAACAGGGCGCCTTAATTTATTGTTGCCTGCAAGAAGTTTTCCTAGTCGCTTTTTCATTCATTGCCTCTTAGGACTAATTGCCCATCACTTATACCTAATAACCACAAACGGCCTAACTTGAGCCCTATTTTTATTGGCTAACCTATTGTTCAAGTCCTACGTCTAATAACTTCAACAATATTAAAAACTGATTAAGCTATAATTTTCAGTGTATTTATCGACAGTTATAAGCCGTTCGGTTTTTCTGTAAAAAAATTTATCACTTAATAAGAGAAAAAGTTCAATGTGGAAAAGTAATATGAATAATGCCTGTTAGCTTTAGTATCTCTGCTCCCCATTGACACTAATGTCAAAGGCAGAACAAGCTTTTCTAAGTTTGCGGCACTATTATTGATTTCATTACCAAGTACATCAGAGGAGGAATTTAATATCGCAATCACTTTTTTCCTAGTGATCAAACGTTCTTTAGCGTTTAGGCTAAAGCGACAAATGTACAGTCGTAACAATTTACTAATAAAGATAAAAAGTAGCTTCACAGAGTTTTCTTTTTATTAACTGATACTTAAATATGAAAGATTCATGGTTTTTGTCAATATTTTATTAAATATAAATAAAATTTATCGACGGATTTACCTCATAAGATAGACATATCTACGACAAAATAGCTTATGTTTTAAAACGCTTTCAATATAACGAGGGATTGATATGGGGATAGTTTCAATGAGGAAAATAATACGTTAAATTTACAAAGAAAGTTATTAAAAAATAGAGGAGTTAAAATAACTACTCGCCACCACGCTGAACGTTAGTGGCGATAGTAGCTGAGTATTAGTTGAACCAGCCATTTAATTTAGCCTTGTTAGAAAGCCAAACTAAATAAACGGCAATCAGTATGACTAATACAGGCATTATCAAGCTAGTAGGGCCTAGCACTTCAAGGGATTTGCTCAAAAAGAATGCATGCAACAATTGCACGGCCACACCAACTAAAGAAAAAATCAATATGGGTGTCGACATTGCTTTTTTCATTAATAATAATAATGAACCCAAGGTACCAAAAAAAACGGCTAGAGCAAAAGCAGCAGTGGCCCATTGCGGTGTACTAGTATAAAGCTCTTGTTCTGCTACAGGCAATTCAGCTAACATTTCTGGAGTTATCATCATTTGGCCAACGAAAGCTAAAACACCGAGTAAATTCCAGATTAAGGCAATTATAGCTACCACTTTAAACCATGATGGAATAACTATAGCTAAATCGCTGCCTTCTTTTAGTGCTTGTTCTGTCATTTCAATTCCTTATTTTAATTATTAATAAGTAAAATTCTCTTGAGTCCATTACCCCACATAATCAAGATAAAAACTCCTTTTATTTTCCCCAAATATCTTCAGGCTTTAATTTTAATACTTTACGTTTAGGTTTTTCAGCATCAGTTTTAGTTGCATTGGGATTTACATAAATTTTGCTTTTTTTAGTAGCCTCAGTTGCCTTTTTGGCCTTAGGGTTTACATATGCTTTACTAGCTTGAGGACTTGCTGTTTTATATGATTTTTTAGGCAGTTCTTCTTTTCTCTCTGATGCAAGCTCACGTTTTGGCGTGAATTTTTCAGGGCGATTTACATGAAACTTTGTATCGATAGCTTGAATGAAGTTTCTTAAAAACTGATCTTTACATGCTCGGAAATGTTTATGCTCAGGCTTACGGAAAAACGCGCTCAATTCAGGTTTAGTCATACGAATACCTGACGTAGACATCATCTCAATGACATCTTCTGCTCGCAGAGCTAACGCTATTTTTAGCTTGTTTAAAATAATATTGTTATTGATGCGCTTTTCAGGTTGGGGTGTTTCACCATCACGAGCACCACGTTTATCAACGATTAAACCATTCAAAAAAGTCGCTAACTGAACATCAGTACAGTTGACAACTTGTGGGTCATCTTCTTTTTTCAACCAGTTACTGATTTGCTCACGACTTACCGTTAACTTCGCTAAATTAAATAAGGCGATCATCTTTTGATCATTAAAATTAAAGGTATATCTTAAACGACGTAAAACATCATTATTGGTCACAAATTTCTCCAAAAAAAACAGCATGCTTTATCGAATGTTAAAGCTTGCAGTTATTATATCACTATAGTTTTTTAAACAAAAAAGTATTTAGCGCTAACTTAAATTATCACATAAAGTCATGCTAAGATAACGCGCTGTTTCAATGCCTTATTAATAACAAAAAACCTGATAGAGAAATCATGAGTAAAACTGCTAACTTATTAGAACCTGTTTTAACTAAACGTCGCGGTAAAATTGCCGATAAAAAACATTGGACAAACTTATTAGGCAGTAGTGATACCCTAGCTATTTTTCACGGTGCATTAAATGCTGATGCCCCATTGCTTTTACTTACTCATGATACCCAGTCAGCTTTGCGTTTTGAGCAAGAACTTCAAAGTTTAAATACTAAACAGCAATTGTCCATTTGCTTATTTCCTGATTGGGAAACGTTACCTTATGATAGTTTTTCTCCGCACCAAGATATAATTTCTCAGCGTTTAGCCACACTATATCAACTTTCAAGTATGGAAAGCGGCATCATTATTGTCCCTATTTCGACTTTGTTACAGCGCTTAGCTCCTACACAATATATTCAAGCCAACTCATTAGTTGTCAAAGTAGGCGATAAGAAAGATTTACATCAATTACGCCAAGACCTTGAAGCCTGTGGTTATCGAAATGTCGACCAAGTGATGGAGCATGGTGAGTTTTCAGCACGTGGTGCAATACTCGATTTGTTTCCAATGGGCTGTAAAACGCCATTTCGTTTAGACTTTTTCGACGATGAAATTGAAGATATTCGTTTGTTCGACCCTGAAAACCAACGTTCCAGTGATAAAGTTATTGAGATCAATTTACTACCAGCGCATGAATTTCCGACCGATAAAAGCGCGATAAATTTATTTCGTAGCCAATATAGAGAGCTGTTTACTGGAAGTATTCATAAAGAATCAGTTTACCACCAAGTAAGTGAAGGAATATTACCGGCAGGTGTTGAATATTATTTACCGTTGTTTTTTCAACAAACCAGTACTTTATGTGATTACTTAGGCGAAAATACTCGAGTAATGATCAGTGGAAATATCGATAAAGCTCTCGAACAATATTGGCTTGATGTCGATTTTCGTTATGAAGAACGACGTTACGACCCAACTCGTCCTTTATTGCCCCCTGCTCGCTTGTTTTTAAATAGCTCAGAGCTATATTCGGCGTTGAAACCTTTTGATCGTATTACTATCGACAAAGTTATTTCACTGCCCGAGCAAGGGGTAATAATAGAAAAAGACGAGCAACAAGAAAAAACTAAATCAGGCCATATTCGCTTTGATGTATCTCCATTGCCTGATATTACAATTAATCACCAACTAAAGCAGCCGTTTGAGTTAATTGAAAACTTTATTAAGAGCAAAGATACCCCTGCCAAAGTTTTGTTTGTTGCAGAAAGCCAAGGGCGCAGAGAAAGTGTTCTAGAGCTCCTACTGCGCAATAACATTAAACCGAAACTATTTAATGATATTGAAAGTTTTATTGCTAGTGACGATAAAATGGGTATTACCGTAAATACTCTTAGCAATGGCTTTATTTTTCAAAGTAAAGGTATTGCTAAAAAGAACGCGATTGCGCTGATCACCGAAGACGAGTTACTAGGTGAACGTGTCAAGCAAACCCGTCGAAGAACCAAGCAACAGAATATTCAAGCCGACGCTATTTTCAAAAACTTAGCTGAACTATCTGTCGGTCAACCGGTTGTGCATTTTGAACACGGTATTGGTCGCTATATGGGATTACAAACCATAGAAAATGGCGGGATTATCACCGAGTTTTTAGTGCTCACCTATGCAGGTGAGTCTAAGCTTTATGTGCCGGTTGGTTCACTGCACTTAATCAGTCGCTATTCAGGGGCTGATGCTGATAATGCTCCATTACATAAGCTAGGTAACGATACTTGGAGCAAAGCTAAACAAAAAGCAGCCGAAAAAGTACGAGATGTAGCAGCAGAGTTACTCGATATTTATGCCAATAGAGCCAACAGTAAAGGCTATCAATTCAAACGTGATAAAACCGAGTATCAAGCTTTTGCAGACAGTTTCCCTTTTGAAGAAACCTTTGACCAAGAACAAGCAATTAAAGCTGTTGTTTCCGATATGCTTAGTGATAAAACCATGGACAGACTGGTTTGTGGCGATGTTGGTTTTGGTAAAACAGAAGTAGCAATGCGTGCGGCTTTTGTCGCGGTTAATGATGGAAAACAAGTCGCTATATTAGTGCCAACAACTTTACTTGCTCAGCAACATTATGAAAACTTTCGTGATCGTTTTGCCAACTTACCCGTTTCTATTGAAGTATTATCTCGTTTTAAATCAGCTAAAGAACAAACTGAAGTGATTAATAACGTCGAGTCAGGGCAAGTAGATATACTTATTGGTACCCATAAACTCTTACAAAATAGCATTAAATATCATGATTTAGGCCTGTTAGTCGTTGATGAAGAACATAGGTTTGGCGTAAAACAAAAAGAAAAAATTAAGCAGTTACGTAGCAATGTCGATATCTTAACGCTAACGGCAACACCGATCCCACGTACGTTAAATATGGCGATGGGCGGCATGCGTGACCTCTCAATTATCGCAACTCCACCTGCTAAGCGTTTAGCCGTAAAAACCTTCGTACGTGAGCGTGACGATGCCCTGATTCGTGAATCAATCTTACGTGAAGTATTGCGTGGGGGTCAGGTTTATTTTCTTCATAATAATGTCGATACCATAGATAAAACCGCCGCAGATATTCAAAAGTTACTACCTGAAGCAAAAATAACTACCGCACACGGGCAAATGCGTGAACGTGAGCTTGAACGCATAATGAGTGACTTTTATCATCAGCGTTACAATGTATTAGTGTGTACAACGATTATTGAAACGGGTATTGATGTGCCCAGTGCTAATACTATCATTATGGACCGAGCCGATCATTTAGGCTTAGCACAATTACATCAATTACGTGGTCGAGTCGGTCGCTCACATCATCAGGCTTACGCATATTTATTAACACCACATGTTAAACGTATGACTAAAGACGCAAAGAAACGACTTGAAGCTATCGCCTCTTTGGAAGATTTAGGGGCCGGTTTTACTCTTGCTACCCACGATCTAGAGATTCGTGGTGCTGGTGAATTACTTGGTGAAGGTCAAAGTGGCTCTATGACTCAAATAGGGTTTACCTTATATATGGATATGCTTGACCAAGCGGTTTCAGCATTAAAAGCAGGAAAAGAGCTATCACTTAATAACTTAACCGCTAAACAAACCGAAATTGACTTACGTGTACCAGCTTTATTGCCTGATGATTATATTTTTGATGTTAGCTTACGTTTAAGCCTTTATAAGCGAATTGCCAGTTGTAGTAATAAAAATGAACTCGATGATATTCAAGTTGAACTCATCGACCGGTTTGGTTTACTTCCTCAAGCAACAAAGAATTTAGTGCATATTGCTAAACTACGCTTGAAAGCTCAAAAAATAGGAATATCACGTATTGACGCTGGTCCTGCCGGCGGCTCAATAGAGTTTACCAATGACACCAAAGTTGATCCTATGTTGATCATTGGTCTAATTCAGCAACAACCTAAAATATTTAAAATGAATGGTGCGAATAAGTTACAATTTAAAATAACGAGTGAGGACAGTAAGTCGCGCTTTATTTTGATAACATCTATGCTAAATGATTTAGCTAAAACCAAAAAATAACAGTAAATATTACGCAGCAGCCTAGCGAATATAGTAAAACTTAGACCATTGGATAATAAATGAAACTAAAACACTTATTGCTTTTATCAAGTACGTTTTTTTCTAGCGCACTTATTTTTTCTGAGCAAGCAATAGCGGCATCAAAAAATAAAGCAGATCGCTGGTTTGAAATTGAAGTGATCTTGTTTAGCCAACTTGGGGATAAGAAGCAACTAAAAGAACAGTTTCCTGAAAATAGTCCTTTACCTAATTACCGAAAAGTTATCGATTTATTAGGTCCTTACCTCAGCCCAGATATTAATAGCTTAAAGCAACAATTACCTAGCTGCGACTCCCCTACTTACCCGGAATCTTTACTCAATCAAGCGATAACAGAAATTAAGTCACAGCCTGGTTTCATTATAAAGACTATAAGTGAACTTGCAGAAGAGAATAGACAGGAGAGTTTATTAAATAATGATTTAATGAGCACTTTGTTTGTGGAACCAAATAATAATTCAAATACTCTTGAGAACGACAGTACTATTGCCTCAACAAGCAATAGTAACCAACAAGCTGATTATTTCGAAAATAACAACAACGCGCCGGCTCTTGAAAATCATGTAAGTGAACAAGAACAGCAGATAGATGATGTTCAGCAATTAACATCAGAAAAACTACAAGGCTTAAACGAAGAACAATTGGCTTATCTGGAAGAAGCTAAGCGTGATTTTTCACCTATTCAATTAACTTATCGCCCATTAATTGATGACAGTAGCCCATTATTATCGACGCTATGTACGATTTCAGAAACAGAGTTTACACAATTCAATGAAGAAGATATTTACGATGATTACAATTCATTTTCGATAACGAAAGTTCCAGCTAAAATCAACGATAGCGGAAATATTTATAATGAAACAGACTACTTACTGAGTGAAGATTCACTTCAGCTTAGTAGTATTGTTAAACAATTAAAGCGTAGTAAAAACTTCAAACCTTTATTGCATATTGGCTGGCGACAAATTACTAAAACGAAGCATTTAGCTGTGCCAATGAAGTTTTATGCCGGCGATAATTTTGCTTATCATTATCAGCAAAAATTAGAACAATACCAGCAACAACAAAAAGAAGCTCAAATAATAGAAGATAACTTGCAACAGGCTATTTTAAATGGCGGAGCTGACGCTATCGTTGGCGATGCTAGTTCTGAGCTTTCTAACGAAGAATTAAAGCAACAAATACTCAGTAACCGATTGCAAAAGGTTATCGCTAAAATGGTTAATTTACCTCAAGATACACCAGGTTTACTGCAAGAGATTAATAATAATATTACTGAAACAACTTTAGCTGTAGATTCAATTGAACTATTAGAAAGCCCACCAACTAAACCGCCACAAGATTGGTTTGTCGATGGTTTTTTCAAAGTAGAAGTTGACCACTTTTTACATATAACTGCTGACCTTAACATTATGAATATGTCGCTTGGCGAACTAGCAACTCAAGAGCTACTACCTGAAAGCTCATTGCAAGATAAAACGGCATTAACCACGATTAACTTTAAACAAGATCGTCGTGTACGAAGTAAAGAAATACATTATTTTGATCATCCTTATATCGGTATGATTGTGCGAATTCTTCCTTTTAAAAAGCCAATTAAAGAAGTTGATGAAACAGAGTCTCTCGCTAGAGATTAAAAAAATTTACAAATTTAAAAGAGAAATATTATGGATAAAGAAGTTGAGATTCAAGCTGCCGTTTTTCGTCGTTTACTCGCGCACTTAGATAATAGAAAAGACGTGCAAAATATTGAGTTAATGAATTTGGCAGGGTTCTGCCGTAACTGCTTTTCTAAGTGGACTGTTGCTGAAGCAGAGAAACTAGGAGTAGATGTAGATATTGATTCTGCTCGTGAGCAGGTTTATGGTATGCCTTACAGTGAGTGGAAAGAAAAGCATCAACTAGCCGCAACACCTGAGCAAATGGAAAGATTTAATCAATTACAGAAAAAATAATGCTGCTTATTTAAGTTAAATTTTTACTGAAATGGCTGACTCAAGCGCGCGGCGATCTTTTCTATCGCGCGACTCTAACCAACGTCCTCGCTTATTTTTAAGCTGACGACGGTCATTGTTACTACGCCGCTCAGGACCATTCCAAAAGACTTGTTTTAACTCTGTAGTATCGTCTTCATTGTCATTGCTCTTCACTACTTGAAGGTTAGAAGAGCTCATCTGCCGATTATATTTATTACGCTGTCGTTTATCTTTTTTCGAACTACCTATATTCACTCGATTAACCGAGGGTAATACATCTATCAGCACATCCATTTTGCAAGCCTATTATAGTTTTATTATTCATTGTTCATTTAATCGGCAGTTACAAATAAAAGTTTAATTTTTTGTAAAAATATAAAAAATAGTCTAGTGAATTAATATTTTGACAATGATAAGGCACGATCAAACTAATGCCATTCAGCTGTTCGTTTGACAAAAATTTAAGCTGATATGAAGTAATCGAAGGTGTGAATTAAATTAGAGATAATCAAAATGATTACCAGCATATTTGGCGAACAAAGTTTTCAATAAAGCACAAAATGCATATTACAGGATAAACTTTCAAGAAATGATATGTTCTCTCTAATTAGCTTCCTCCCTTTACGAGTTTACTTGTTAATAATATTTAGAATTAACAAGTAAGTATTATTCGTTTGGGCACTACCAGCTAAAAGCTATTTACTTCATCTTCTGTCAGATAACGCCACTCGCCTAGCTCAACATCTAAGCTAACTTTACCAATTTGTTGACGATGAAGGCCCACGACTTTATTGCCAACCGACGCAAACATGCGTTTAACTTGATGATATTTACCTTCAGTTATCGTCAGCAATACGAGTGTTTCAGTGATAATTTCTAGCTTTGCCGGCAGGGTTAACTGTGCTTCACCTTGCAATTGCAGACCATTTTTGAACCTTTCGATCAGTTCATCAGCTTTATCGTCAGTAATTTTATTGCGTAAATTCACTCGATAGACTTTCATGCAATCTTTCTTAGGTGAGATAATATTATGAGACCAACGACCATCATCCGTAACCAATACTAAGCCTGTGGTATCGGCATCTAATCGCCCTGCAATATGAAGATCAAATGCTTTATCTACTTCAATGTAATGTAATAAAGAAGGGTAAACTTCATCAACATTACTACAAATAGTATCAAGTGGTTTATGCATCATAATATAACGAGAGCTACGTGCGGTCAGTTCTTCACCATTAACTGTTACGCAATTATTTTCATGTACTTGCGTAGCTGGATTTTTTATTACTTCATCATTTACGCGGACATCACCCATTTTTAGTAATTTTTTGGCTTCACTTCTGGTTAGTTCAGTACTTTTACAAATAAATTTATCAAGGCGCATAACAGGTTTAAGTTCATTGGTTAATCATTATAGGTTGGCTATTATCCTTGATAGTGGGCAAGAATCAACTGATACCAAACAGACAAATTAAGTGTGTATTTACCTAAGTAAAAATTTGTATAAACGACTTTCCTTATTTAATAATTATAACAACTAGTTAGCTAAACAGAACTTTATACTCATCACTTTTTCTACTAATAACAGATAATTATAATATTTAGTGACATTGAAATTAATTTTAACAACGATTAAAAGAGTTTAACTTTGAAACTTTGTGAAGAAGATATGGATATCCCAATTAATGAATTAACGTTTTTACAGCCGCAATTAATTGCCCGTTTGTATAAGGTTTATTTAGCAGTGGTTTTATTTTTTCAACTTGAGTTGTATCACTTTCATTCAGAAAACCACTGACAAAAAGATATTTTATTGCGGGCACCAATACTTTTGCTTTTTCTATGAACTCAACACCTCCCATTTGTGGCATGACAACATCAGTGACAATGACATCTATATGTTTTTTATTCAAAAGCTCTAATGCCTCAGCTCCATTATCAAAACTATAAACTGTAAAACCGACATTTTTAAGAACTGTACTGTTTAATAGCCGAATTTGATCTTCATCATCAACGACTATTGCAGTGTAATTTTTACCATAATTTTCGCTATCATCTGTCGAAACAGACATATACTGTTGATTATCTAATTTTTTTTCGCTTGATACCGGTAAATAGATTGAAAAAACAGAACCTTTATCAACTAATGAATCTACAGTGATTACGCCTTTACTTGATTTAACGAAGCCATAGCACTGCGATAAACCTAATCCATGTCCTACGTTTCCTTTAGTTGTATAAAACGGTTCAAAAATATGAGCAATAACTTCTTCAGTCATTCCACAACCGTTGTCTTCGATAATAAGTTTTACATACTCTCCTGGATGAAAAGGCATATTGAATTTGTCATTATCTCTCAAGATTGTATTTTCTGTTCTGATCCGTAATTGGCCACCATCTGGCATTGCATGCATGGCATTAATTGAAATATTTAATAGCAGATCTTCCAATAAACTTTTATCAACACTAGTCAGTAACAACGCTTTGTCTAAGGCTAGTTCTAGAGTTACCTTACTTGTTAATAACGTTTCTAACATATCTTTATTCAAGAGAATAACGTCATTAATAGATATTAAATTAATGGTAGAAGGTTTTTTCTTGCTAAACGTAAGTAAGTTTTTGGTAAGTTTTGCTCCTCTTTCACTCGCTTTTGATATAGCTGATAAATAACGGTCATTTTTTTCTGTAGTTGAGGTGTCTAAAAGTAAACTGCAATAACCAGTAATTATACCGAGTATATTGTTGAAATCATGAGCAATCCCTCCTGCCACCTTGCCTAAGGATTCCATCCTTAAACTCCTATTTATAATTTCATTTTTACGTTCCACCTCTGTTAAGTCTTGAAAAATTGAGATGAATTTGGCTTTATTTAAATGGTTTCCGGGTAACTTGGCTATTGAAATTCTTAGTGGAAATATATGTTTATCTTTATGTAAAGCAAAGACTCTACGCCCTTTTCGGTTACCAACCATAGCTGAAACCTTGGTTTTAAAATATCCCTCCAAGTAACTATCATGTTTTACTGCGTGTTCACTTGGTATTAATTCGGATACATTTTTTCCGATAATTTCATTTTCTTTATAACCAAATATATTCTCGGCCTCAGGATTAAATGTTAAAATAACTCCCTTATTATCAGTGGTTAAGACACCTTCAAGCATGCTATTAATAATTTGTAATTGTTCTATTTTATTCGATTGAACTAACTGTCTATGCTCCTCTAATTCGGTAATATCCTCTCCTCTAAAAATTAAACCGACAATGTCACCCTCTTCATTTTTATAAGGGGTATATGTCATGTTAAATAATTTATCCCCTAATAGTTTGAAGTTAATATTTCCTGTGAATTTAATAATCTCACCAGATAAAGTCCGATCAATTAATGGTTTTATTTTTTTAAAGAAAATATCTTTATTTAATACATCAACGATGTGATGGTTTTCTATTTGATCTTTAGTTAATCCGTGATAATTACAATAGATAGGATTAACCATTTTAAAATGATAATGAATATCGACATAAGCAATTAAATCATTTGAGTCTTCGATAATTCGCTTATACTTTTCTAATGCTTCTAATTGTTTGTTTCTATCGGTTAAATCGATAATAAATACGATAAATTCTTGGCTGTCGTATTTAAATAATGAACCACCAATCAGAATAGGTATTCTTCGGCCATCTTTATGTAAATACTGTTTCTCAAAAGGAGTCCAAAAACCATTTTTTTCAGCCTCTTTAATAGCAGCCTTATCTAAGTGTAAAAACTCTTGTGGGGTTAAACATTGCCAATCAATACTGCCTTTACGCAAATCTTCTTGGCTATAACCTATCATGTTGAGCAAGGCACTATTGGCGTCAAATATATTACCCTCAGCATCAGAGTGGATAATTCCGATGAAATTAGATTCTTTCCATCGTTTAAAGCGCTCAGCTTCAGACTGTAGCTGCCCATTCAAAAGAGTTAATTGCTTTATCGCATCATGTAAGGCCAAATCTGCAGCTAATTGAGCTGAAAACATTGTATTAAATGTCTCACCTAGTCTATTTATTTCTGTTAATTTCGACCCTTTCGCTCTTAATTGGATATTACCTTTTCCTATACCAAGAACAACTTGCTGCAAAGCTAGAATAGGCCCCGATATTCTATTACCCAAAAAAATTGAAATAATAAGAGCAATACCTACGACCAAAATAACTAATTGTAAAATATGTGACTCTAAATACTTTAATTGACTAAATGCCTCTTTATGATCGATTTTTACTATCATATCCCAGTTTGCCTGTGGAATATGATGATATATAGCAAATACAGGGACAGATCTGTAATCAACATAACTAGGCAATATGACTGCTTCTCCTTCCATTGCGTGAATCATGGAAATATCTAATTTTTCTTTTGTAGCAATAATTTTAAACGCTGAACTTTTATTATGCCGGGTCGGCGCCAGAAGCATATTGCCGCCTGCTTTATTTCTTCCAGCAAGTACTATTTCTCCGGTTAAGCCTAACCCTGTGTAATCAGAAATAATACTTATCAATTCTTCGCCAGAAAATTCAATAAAGATATAACCTACATGCTCGTCTTTGATGTAAAGCCTTTCTATAAAAACTAAAATCAAGCTGTCATCTGTATCGGTAAAAAATTGAATGTTCGAACTATTTTTTTGATCGACAGTCAGGTAGGTAGAGGTATTGTGTTGATGATTTATATCCGTATCTGTAGATACTATAATTTGTTGTTTAAGAGAGGTTATCGATAAATTTATTATCTTACTAACAGAATTTTTAGCCTCTTCGAGTAGGCCAAGTAGTTTATCCTTTGCACCTACCACATTAGAAGTCTGCATGTTTGCAACCAACAAACCTAATTGAGTTTTATTGGAAATTAAGTTTACTGACTCTTGGTGATCACCTATTAGCTGGCGTATACGTTTATGCTGCAATGCAGCGATATCATTTAACTTTGCAATACGATTGTCATAATGTAATTTTTTTATTTCTGAGGAAATAGAAAAATAACTGAATAAAACAGGGAAAATTGACATGCAAATAAAGATGACGATAAGCAGTTGTTTTATTTTCATACTGACCTTTTCAAACCTTTCAAGTCACCTTGAATTCATCCTTAATTTCAATCACTTGCCTGTTCGGCTATGATTAACCCTTCTTTTGATTTTTCCTGAATCCAGTGAAGCATGCTGGCAATATCCATAGGCTTACATATATGGTAACCTTGCCCTATGTCACATCCCATTCTTGTTAACTCTTCTAAAGTTTCTCGATCTTCTATCCCTTCTGCGACAACGATCATCCCAAGGTTATGCGATAGTGTTATACAAATATCAACAATAATTTTCGACTCCGGACTAGTCATTAAATTTTTAATAAAAGATTGATCAATTTTAAGTTCATGAAAAGGAATTCTATACAATTGCAGTAGCGAAGAATAACCTGTGCCAAAGTCATCAATTGATAACTTAAAACCTTTTATTCTCATTCTAGTTAAAGTGTCCATAGAAGGAATAAGGTCACCCATTAATTCTGATTCTGTAACTTCAAAGCAAAGCATAGATGGTTCTAACTCAGCATTATCAATTAACTCTTCCAAAGTTTCGGGTAATGTTAAAGAAGTAACGTTGCAAGACGAAATATTAATCGAAATAACAATAGTATAACCATAATCTTTTAATGCTTTTTCTTGATTGATAGCAATTCTTATAACCTTATTTGTTAACTCTTCAAACAACTGATACTTTTCTATTAACGGAATAAAATCATTTGGATAAATAATGCCATACTCTGGATGACTCCATCTGACTAGGGCTTCTAAACCAGCGAGCTGATTTGTTTTTAATTCTATCTGTGGCTGATAATATAAAATTAACTGGTCATTATTAATTGCATTTAAAATATCTTCTTTAGAAAATAAAGTATATTTATTGGCAGAGTCATTAGCTGTAATAGGTTTTAAATCATCTTTTACTTCAATGCTAACTTCTTTAATAATATCTTGAATCTTTTTAACTTGTACCGGCTTTGTTACTTGGGCTACAACGTTAAGACCTAACTCATTTGCAAGCATTGAAGAGGAGTGAAGAACACTTGAATCGAAGCCACTTATCAGAATTATTTTCGCCTTACACTTCTTAATGGCTAATCGACGTAAGATTTCAACACCATCCATTTTTGGCATTTTAATATCAAGAATAATAATATCTGATGTAGTAAATGATTTATTAATAAAAACGAATGGATCATTAAATACTTCAATCTCTGAACAAACGCTCATAGATATATCCTTTAGCAACTCAGAAAAGCTTAAATCATCGTCCATTATGAATAGCATATTTCACTTAAAATATTAGGAAGCTTTAATTAACTTTAGTCCATATCAATAAGAATAAAAGCTATGTAAATATTTATTGATTTTTGATTTTCTCCATAAGTAAAAGGATAGTCTATTTGGCACAGTAATCTGGCTGAGTAAACCTTCAAATTTAGATTGTCACGCGTTGAAAATTTTTAGCGTACCAAGCTTACTCCACTAAAATAGCGATAGAGCAAACTAACTTTAATCGAATAGGAATGAGCTATATTGAAGCTCGTACTTACCTTCGTAACGTCTATCTTTTGAGGATTTAAAGAATTTATATATTTCGGTAATTATATTTCATTTGTCTTTTCCAAATGGGAGTAGATCCTCCCATGAAGTAGTCTTATACCAACAGTTTTTATAGTTTACCTGCTTAGCAGTATTACAAATAAAATATCTAACAATCACCGTATGTGCATAGGCAAAGGTTTTAGGTATATCTTCTGATTTATAGCAGGGCCATTAAAGAAAGGACCACCCTTTTGCAAATTTTTCGAGAAACATACCATGTTTCATTAAGCTTTGGATAATATGAGTCTATTGATGATTTAAATGAAGTGAGTGGCATTTCTTATTTTATAGTATCTGAAAATATACTCCTCTACCATGGACAGTTACCAGGAGTATTATGGTTAATCTTTTAAAAAGCATAATACTATCTCCCATAATCACGCTAGCGTTGACAATTTATTAATGAGTGATAATTTATACCATTGATATTTATCGGTTGAAACTCTATGGATTTACTACAAGGGCTAATATTAATCACTTCAATTCATCTATTAGCTGCCGCTTCACCAGGGCCTGATTTTATTTTAGTGTCTCAACAAACGCTGAATAATGGCAAGAAATCAGGATTTATGTCTAGTATTGGAATAGCCTTAGGTTTGTCGGTTCACATCATATATTCAGCTTTAGGTTTAGCCGCAATTATTGCCAATTCTTCAGCAACGTTATGGATAATTAAAATATTAGGCGGCAGCTATCTATTGTATCTAGGTTTTCAAAGTATTCGTTCTCCCCCTTCCTCTACCATAACAAAACAAACGCAGTCAAAGAGTCCAAGTAAAAACTCTTCAATAAAAAATATCGGTATCGGTTTTTTATGTAATGCATTAAACCCTAAAGCTCCTATTTATTTCGTCGCGCTTTTTACTGTGGTACTTTCACCTAACTTACCCTTATTACATTTAGTAATTTATGGGCTTTGGATGATGGGTATTCAATTAGCATGGTTTTCGTCTGTTGTTATTTTGTTATCTCGCCCTAAAATCAATGAAAAATTCCAACGCTTAGGACATTGGATAGATCGTATTTTAGGCGGTGCTATGATATTGATCGGTTTAAAAATATTAACCAGTAAGATTAACTAACGTTCAATATAAATAGGCTAACTATGAAGACAAAACAATATCAAAGCTTCGCAGAGTTTTATCCATTTTATTTAAGTCAACATCAGAGCAATATCTGCCGGCGGTTACATTTTATTGGTTCAGTATTGATATTAATGTTGGTTGTGTATTGTTTAACTTATTCGTTATGGCAAGGCCTGTGGTTCATTCCTGTTATTGGTTACAGCTTTGCATGGCTTGGTCATTTCGTCTTTGAAAAAAATAGACCTGCAACCTTTGCTTATCCCTTTTATAGCTTAATGGGCGATTGGGTAATGTTTAAAGATATATTGTTCGGTAAAATAAAATTTTAAAAGGGGCATTATAAATTATCATGAACACTTATATTTCATTACTACGCGGCATAAATGTTAGCGGCCAGAAGAAAGTAAAAATGGCCGAATTAAAAAGCTTATATCAATCATTACATTTTGAAAATGTGCATACTTACATTCAAAGTGGCAATGTCATTTTTGATAGTGTACTCGATGATAAATCGCTAAAAACAAAAATAGAAGTAGCTATTAAGCAACACTTTAAATTTGATGTGCCGGTATTAATGCTAACACCTGAAAAGTTAGTTAATGCCACTGAAAACCAACCATTTTCTACCCTTGATATAGAACAAGAAGCTAGTAAAATTATTTTATTTTTTCTTTCTGAAGCTATTTGTACTGAACAAGAAAGTAGTCTAAAAACATACCTGACAAACTCGGAGCAATTGGTACTGAGTAATAATGTCATATATCTATATTGCCCTAATGGTTTAGGTAAAAGTAAGCTAACCAATAAACTTATTGAGACAAAATTCAATTTGACATCAACCGCTCGTAATATTAAAACCATTAAAAAAGTACTTTTGCTTGCTAAACCAAAATAAAACTAAAAAATAGCAATATCCATCATGTTTTCATTTATCTCCCCTCTTAAACTGCATCTTGTTTAAGGGACATAAAATAGTAATAAAATGAAATATCAAAAAGATCTATACCATGTATTAAATTACATTGAATATCATTTAGATGAAGAGTTAACACTCAATAAATTGAGCACTGTAGCCTGTTTGTCCAGGTTTCATTTGCAGCGGCAATTTAGTTTGTATTTTGGTATTAGCACTACCGCATATATAAAAGCATTACGTTTAAAACAGGCCGGCTATCAATTAGCTTATCGAAATGACAAAAAAGTCATCGATATTGCTTTTGAACAAAACTATGAAAGCAGTGAGGCGTTTTCTAGAGCTTTTAAAAAATGCTTTGGTGTTTCACCAATAAAGTTTAGAAAATCACCACCTTGGTTCCCTTGGCAAGAAAAACTTAACTTACTTGAAACATTAAGGAAAACCATGAAAGAGCAAAGTACATCGTTGCATAACAATACAAAAATAAATGTTGAAATTGTTAATTTCCCGTCAATTAATATTGCTGTTTATCAACACCGTAGTGCCCCATACTTATTAGGTGATTCCATTCGAAAATTTATCGCATGGCGAAAACAGAACAAGTTGTCTCCTAAAATAAGTAGGACCTTTAACCTTGTATATGATGATCCTACGACCACTAAACCTGAAAACTATCGTTTTGACCTATGCGCGCAATTACCCTCTGGAGTCAGCTCAAATATAGAGCAATTTTTAGCTTCTGAAACGGTAATGAAAAAAATGACTATCCCAGAAGGAAAATGTGCAAAGGTTCGTCATATAGGTAGTGATGAGCAATTCGGAAAAATTATTGGCTTTTTATATGGCGAATGGCTGAGCAGTAAAAATGTTAGCTTACGTGATTTTCCGTTGTTTTTTGAACGAATTAGCTTCTATCCTGACGTTAAAGAACACGAGATGATCACTGATATTTATTTACCCATAGCCTGAGCTAAAATGAAAAAAGTATAACATCTTACCCATAGTGTTAAATATATTTGACATCGCATGATATTCAGATTAACCTTTAACCATGTCAAATATTATTGACATGGTGTCAAGCTTATCTACCATAACTAAAATGGAAATATTATGTCATATAAAGAAAACAGTATTTTAGCGTCACTTTTAATTACATTAATTATTTGGGGGAATTATGCCTTAGAAATTATCAGCCTAAATCAACATCAATTATTATCTATCGATACAATAAATAGTTTACTTGCTAGTGCAATGATTTATACCATTTTATTTGAAATTGTATCGCAAAGCACCGTCGCTATATTTAAACATAAAGAAGCTAATGAAAAAGATGATGAACGAGATAAACATATTGCTATGCGTTCTAATTCATATGCTTATCATATTTTACTCATTGGCGTTGTATTTACTGTATTTTACATCGCTCAACCCAACTGGGCATCATTAGTTTTCTCGTCTCCGGTTTTAACAAAAGAATATGAAATTATAAATTTAGTGATTATATTTGCTGTTGCATCTGAAGTTACTCGTTTATCAGCAAAATTTTTAGCTTACCGTAGAGGTTTTTAATATGGCTAAAATTATTACAAATAACATTAGAAAATTACGCTTTGAGCACAATGAAATGACTCAGCAGAAACTAGCTGATGCTGTTTCAGTGTCGAGACAAACTATTGTGGCAATAGAAAAAGGGAAATATTCACCGTCATTGGAGGTGGCATTTAAGATTTCAAATGTTTTTGAACTCCCAATAAATCTGGTGTTTCTCTATGTCGATGAGTCTTAGCTTACTACCAAAGAACTTGGTCAATATCATTAAGTAAACTCTGTGCCGCGTCGCTAATTTGCTGAGAATTTCCGGTGTTAATACTTTTTTCAAGTTTAATAGCACTGACCGAAACAAGAGAAAAGCCAAACATTTGTGCGGCGCCGGCAATTCTATGAGCAAGACGTGCAAGTTTATCTAATTCATTATTCTTAATAAGAAGAATTAAATCTTGCTGTTCAAGCACTAAGTTCGACTTAAACTCAACAACAAGCTCAGACATATCAACAGCGGCAATAGTTTCTTGAGCTTTACTTTCATCTATATTATCACCACAATATTTGGCTATTGTGGCTATAAACAACTTTCGTTCGATAGGTTTCTTTAAATGGCCATCAAACCCTAAGGCTAAGTATTTCTCAATCTCGTGCGACATCGCGTTGGCTGTTAATGCAACAATAGGCTCAACACATCCTTGCTGACGTAAAAACTTGAACGCTTCAATACCATCCATTTCTGGCATTTGAATATCCATTAAAATCAACTTAGGTGAACTATCTAAGCAAAGTTCAACCGCTTCCCTACCATTACTGGCACATAACACCTCTAAGCCTAAAGAGCTTAATAAACGAGCTATAAGTCTGCGGTTATCATCGTGGTCATCAGCTAAAACAACTTGCCCACTAAAGTTTCCACTGGCAGATGGTTGCTCTACTTTACTAACAACGATGCTCATTGGTGCTATATCTGTTTCTTCAAGCAAGTCGCAATCAATCGATAAAGTAAAGGTACTCCCTTGGTTTAACACGCTTGTAACAGCAATATTCCCTCCCATCAACTTGGCTAACTGATCCGATAAACAAAGCCCTAACCCTGACCCACCAAATCGGCGGCTAATACTACTATCTCCTTGGGTAAAGCTTTCAAAAACACCACGTATTTGGGTTTCACTCATACCAATACCAGTATCTTTAACAGCAAACCTCAATTCATGTTGATGAATAGAAACTTGCAAAGTGACCGAACCTTTATGAGTAAATTTAATGGCATTTGAACACAGGTTGATTAAGATTTGTTTTAAACGGAAACTATCTATTTTTAGTATAAATGGGCTAGGCAGGCTATGAATAATTTCAAAGGTAAGGCGCCTTTCTTCAGCTTGTTTAGTAAACATAGCCGCCAATTCATACAAAATATCTTGTAAGTCTTGTTCAACTAATTCCAGCTCTAACTTATTCGCTTCAACCTTACTTAAGTCTAGAATATTATTAATTAATTCCAACAAATGCAGACTATTACCATGAATAATTTCAACTTCTTTATGTAAGGAGCTATCATCGACGTCTCCTTCAGTTATGGCTTCAGCTTGGCCAATAATAGAAGTCAAAGGTGTTCTTATCTCATGACTCATATTTGCTAAAAATTGACTTTTAATCGCATTAGCTTTCACTAGTTCGCTAGTTAATAACTCTAATTCGTGGGTGCGATTTTTTACTCGGCTGGATAATTTTAACTTAGAGCGTTTATCGAGGTTACGACTAAAAATAAAGAACACCACAACTAAAATAAACATCGCAGCAACAATACTAAAGTTACGTTGTTGCTCTGCTTGTTCGTTTTGTAATTTTTGCAGTTCTTTACTCTGCTGAAGTTGATTAACTTGCTGCTTTAATTGCTTCGCTTCAAATTCAGCTAACTGAAGATTTAACGCATTATTGGCTATTTTAGTTGTTTGCCTAAAGTATTCTTGAAAAGTCGTTGTTGCTTCACGTTCACGACCTTGAGCCGCGTAAATCAATGAAAACAAGGCCGTATTATGATTTAGTTGATCCTGGTTTTTCATATCTGCAGCAATATTATTGGACAATAATAAATTTTTGTACGCTTCATCTATATAACCAAGTGAAAACTGTGCTTTAGCTAAACAAAATAAACCACCACTATAAGCATTATTATGGCCAGTTTTATCAGCAATTCTAATTGCATTTTTGGCATGTTTTATCGCATTAAAAGGCTGGTTCATCATATTGTAAAGGCCGGCAATATTTTGAGAGAAGGCTGCTAAGTTATATGAGTCATCGGCCTTTTCGAAGTATGTTATTGCTTGCAATAACAGGGCTAAAGCTTTTTTATATTCACCAGAATATTTATAGGTTGTACCAAGCTCACCACGTGCTTTGGCCAACATTAGCTGCTGATTAGTATCTGAAAATATTTTTATAACATCTAGGTAAAGTTCAATAGCGATATCATAGCGTTTTAATCGTAAATACAAACCAGCAATATTATAGCGAATATCAGCTTTGTCAGCTTCGGAGCCTTTTTCCTGATATATAGTTTCCGCTTTTTGATAATATTTTAAGGTTTTACGTACATCTCCCATCACAGCGTAAGCCAAACCTATATTATTATAAAGGTTTGCCACTTTTACGGGTTGATTAGCCTGTAAATAAAAATCAAGGGACGCGAGGTATGCAACTACTGCTTGTTCATTTTCGCCTTTTAAATAATGGTATATACCGATACTTTTATATGCATTAGCTTCAATTTGAGGGAAATTATTTTGTGCAGCTAAGACTTGTATTTTCCTCGCTATTTGGGTAGCAAGCACTAAATTACTAAGGTCATAGTAACTAAGCTCTTGCACTTTATAGATACGAATACGTTGTTGAACTGTTAAATCAGCGCGCTCTAATAACACCACAGAAAATTCAATCGCCTCATTATTGTCAGTTATGTTATCTAAAAGCAGTAACTGTTGAACAATATTTTGGCCAGCATTGCCTAGTTCATTATTATCGGCAGAAAAAGCATATGGCGAGAACAATGAAACTTGGCATAAAATAATAATAAAAAGAAAAATAATTCTTTTGAAAGCAATCATTTAAAACAACCGGGAATATTTAAATAAACAATGTTTTTTCTTTTATAACATTTAACAATAAAAGTTTCACATAAGTTACCTATATATTTGGAAAGAATTCCTTTTTTGAACAAATCCCCAAAGATGTAACCTAGCAATGTGAACATAGGTGCGTCTTCATATACGTTATTTTCTTGACCAAGAAACAGAAATAATTATATTGTTATTAAGCGAGAGTCAATTTTCAGTTAAATAAATTTGGCATAAAAATCGCTTAATGTTAGCTATAGAAAATAATCATATTTTTATACATTCATTTAGTATAGTGAAATTCTATCAATTCATAGAAGGAATTTGTAATGACAAACTTGCAATTACATCGTTTTAATCATCTTATTGAAGAGATGATGATTGATGAGTTATCTGAATTTGAAACCTACGAATATTTAAACCTACTTAAATTGTGGAATCTGGAATTTGAAAATCAACGGACAAGATCAACCTTGAAAAGGCAGATGGATTTAAAATAGCTGCTCCTAAAAACTAACGCTTTACAGGAACAGACTTAGTTAACTTTGTTGTTAGCGGTTGAGTTTAGTATTTTCGACTAACAAAGCTTTTATTTCTGCTAGTTCAATTTCAAGCCGATCTATTTGTGCTCGGCTCGCAGGCTCTCCTCCCTCTCCTGTTTCACCGTGCTGCTCAGCGCGGAAATTTTCGTGCTCTTCGCTCATCACCTCTAATATAGTACCAACCATCATGTTTAAGAAAATAAAAGCAGTTAAGAAAATAAATGATAAGTAATAAATCCAACTAATAGGGTGAACCGCCATAGTTTCGTACATCACATCGGTCCAATCTTCGAAAGTAGCAACACGAAATAATGTTAACATTGATATCGAAACATCTCCCCATAACACTTCATTAATTTGATGAAAAAGCAAGCTACCAACAGCTGCGTAAATATAGAAAATAACGAACATTAACAAGGCGATGTAACCCATTCTGGGTATGGCCTTAATAAGGGCGTTAATTAATAATCGCAGTTCAGGAACCATAGAAACTAAACGTAAAACGCGAAATACTCGTAATAAACGGGCTAACAATACACCTGAGCCACCCGTAGGTATCAAACTACCAATAACAATCAATGTATCAAAAATATTCCAACCACTTTTCAAAAACTCTTTTTTCTTGGGAAACGCCATAAAACGTATCGTTAACTCAATAACAAAAAACACCGTAATTGCACTATCTAAAAAAGCTAGTACCTTGATAACTTCCATCGGAAGATCATGCGTTTTAGCGCCTATAAGTAGAGCTGAAATAATAATAACAGTAATGATTGACCACTGAAAAATAGGACTCGAATCAATTTTTTTTAATCGGCGTTGTGCGCGAAAAACAAAAGAACTCATAAAATATAATCTCTAAAATAATTAATGTGCGTTGTCACCAACAAATGGATTGCTACGACGCTCTTCACCAAAAGTACTCATTGGCCCATGGCCAGGGATAAACCGAACATCATCGCCTAAAGGAAAAAGGTTTTCTCGAATAGAACGAACTAAAGTCGCATGATCCCCCTTAGGAAAGTCAGTTCGCCCCATCGAGCCTTTAAATAATACATCCCCTACTTGGGCAAGGTTTGATTCACGGTGAAAAAATACCACATGACCCGGTGTATGACCTGGACAAAAGTATACTTCTAAAGTGATTTCGCCAAAGGATACCTTATCATTTTGTGTCAACCATCGATTTGGTTGAAAATGATCTGCATGACTAAAGCCAAAGCGCTCTTTTTGTTCCGGGATCAAATCTATCCAAAATTGATCCGCTTTATGCGGCCCTTCAATATCGACATTGAAATGTTCGGCTAAAGACGTTGTCGCTCCTGCATGGTCAATATGTGCGTGTGTTAACAAAACCTTTGCTAATGTTAAGTTTTGTTGTTTTATCGCACTGATGATGAGATCAATATCACCACCAGGATCGATAACCGCAGCCTGCTTAGTTTTATCGCACCAAAACAACGTACAGTTTTGTTGAAAGGGAGTAACAGGAATAATTTGAAATTGGAGCATTGCGGAGTTTCCTTTGAGCACTTACTTTAGGGTATCTGAACTTTAAACAATATTGGGATTATATTATTGAAAGCAAGTTCTGCAAAGAATTTGCTAAAAAATTTACAGTTGTGATTAACATATTTTTAAAAAACCTTTGCTATCTGATCTGAACTCGGTAAGCTCTTGTGCAAATAAAAATAATATGTATTCAGTAATATATGACAAAAATTAGAGACTCTTTTCATTCTCGTATCGGTTTTGTATTAGCCGCAGCAGGCTCAGCCATTGGTTTAGGTAATATATGGGGATTTCCCACACAAGCTGCTAATAATGGCGGTGGGGCATTTTTATTCGTTTACCTATTAGTAACTATATTATTAGCCTTACCGGCTTTATATGCCGAAATTTATATTGGTAACCAAGCTCAGAAAAACCCTGTGTCGGCTTTAAAAGAAGCATGTCAAGACACTATGCCTAATGCAGGTAAATATGCCGGTTTAATCGGTTTATGTGGTGCGATGATGATGTTAAGTTTTTACACCATTGTTGCTGGTTGGATGCTTGCTCATGCCCTTTCAGCAGTAACTGAAATGGCAGGTTTCACCGAAACCTCGCAATGGTTAGCAACGTCAAGCACGGAACGAAATATATTATTCACCCCTCTTTTTATAATCTTAGGGGCTGCAATAATTCATCAAGGCGTTAATGCTGGTATTGAGAAATGGTCTGCCCGTTTAATGCCGCTATTATTAGTAATGTTGCTTTGTTTAATCATATATATTCTTCAACAACCTGGGGCAGAGAAAGGTTTAGCAGTTTATTTGATCCCTGACTTCTCGCAAGTAACTAACCCTAAGTTAATTATATCGGCAATGGGCCAAGCTTTCTTTTCATTATCTATTGGTGTCGGTGGCATGATGGTTTACGGCTCATATATGCAAAAAAATAAAGATATCGGCAAATTAGCAATATCAATAACTGCACTTGATACTTGTATCGCTTTTATGGCCGGCTTACTTATTATTCCTGCCCTATTTGTTGCACAAGAAGCCGGATTAGAGGTTTTCAACAATAACGAACTCATTGGTGAAGGTCAGCTAATTTTTAATATTCTGCCAGCACTGTTCAATTCGATGGGTAATGTTGGCTTAATTGTTTCTAGCAGTTTTTTCTTGCTGTTATCTATTGCAGCATTAACATCAACGATTTCATCTACCGAAGTTCCCGTTTCTTATTTAGTTGAAGATAAAGGTTTCACACGTTCGAAAGCAACATGGTTAGTATCGTTTATCGTATTGTGCGCTAGTATGTTATTGATTACTTTCTTTGATGACTTATTTGGTTTAGTTATTCGTGTATTAACGACAATTATGCAGCCCTTAAGCTGTTTATTTTACTTTATCGTCGTTGGCTGGTTATGGAGTCGTGGTAATAAGCTTCGCGATAAAGCTTTGCAAGAAGGAAGAAAATGGCTACCAATCTGGGGGAATTACCTGAGGTTTGTTTGCCCGCTATTATTAACAGTCGTTTTTGTCAATGTCGCTATTTTGAATTAAAACTTGGTTGTTAATATTAGCTAGCGGTGAGTTTTACTAAATTAGGTCCGTTTTAATAACTTGAAAAGAAGGCGCTGAAATAAATTCAGCGCCTTTTTTTATAAGTGACTACCATTATTTTCTAATTACCCAGGGTTAATAACTTACTTTATTTCGCCCTGTTTTTTTCGCTTTATATAGCGCTTGATCTGAGCATTTCAGCGCTTGTTCAAAGCCTTGTTTATCACTTCTAATTGCTGCACCAATAGAGATAGTAACGTTCACGGTTTTAAAGTCTGCATTCTTAGCACCTTTCTTAGTACTACGCTCTTGTTTCGTTTTTCGTTGAGGATGTCTAATAACTATTTTGTAGTCTTGTATTGCTTCACGAACGGCTTCTAACTCAGGTAATGCTTGCTCAATTGTTTTACCTGGAAAAACGATAGTAAATTCTTCTCCGCCATAACGAAAAGCTTTACCACCTCCTTTAACTTTACCGATCTTTGCTGCTACAAGCTTTAATACTTGGTCGCCAATATCATGACCATAAGTGTCGTTAAACTTTTTAAAATGATCTATGTCTAGCATGGCAACGGTATACTTTCTCCCCAACGATAGCGCTAATTGATTCAAAGCTCTTCGCGAAGGTAATGCGGTTAAGTCATCTCGATAAGCAAGAAAATAAGCGTCTATCACGATGACGAAAAGGTAATACACACTTAAAAGCATTAACAGTAAACTAACGGGTAAATGTGATTGTTGATAGTGATGTATGGTCCATACTAATAAAGATATAAAAACAGCTGATGTGACCAAATCAGAGCGCCTCACTGTTCGCCAAAAAGCAATGACAACAGATAGACCAATAGGAAGCTCTACCAAAAAGTACTTCTTAACAAGATCGATGTTTACAAACGATTGCAGTAGATTAACTAGCAAGCCGCTTGTCGAAAGCCAGAGGTACGCAATTCCTCCAGCGACAGCAATGAAGACCAAACGATACAAGCCGTGTACAGATAATACCCCCCGATCTTTTATCATTGTTAATAAGGTTAAGGAAAAGCATCCAAATAACGTTAACCAGTCGGTATTAACTGCTAACCAATTTGACCCTGCCCCTGTAAAAGATAAACTCGCATAATACATCAACCATAACATGGATAAATAAGCCAAACGGCTACGGTTAAAATAACTTGCGAAAACAATAATAACGGCTAAAAATACGAAAAGTAACTGCTCGATAATTACTATTTGTTTCAACCAAAATGTTTGGCTTTGTATCACTACATAATATACGAAGACAAAAGCGCATAAGCTAAAAGACAGTGATTTTAGCCCTTTGATCATTTGAGACAACATCTACTCCAAACGCTTAATAATAGCGCAATTATAATGCGTGTTATGAAAGAGGTAATACTTCCTTGTCCGTTATTTTAACATTAGCATCCGTAACTTTATCTTTTATTTTATCAAAAGAATCATGCTCACTGCTATGTAAATCTACCTGTTCTATTTTATCAAAGCGCGACGATATTTTATCTGCGGATGTATGAATCTGTTTAACATCACTCGCTGCTTGATCTATATGTTTAGCCAAATTAGCAAAACGTGATTTAAAACGCCCAAAGTCTTGAGACAAATACGACAAGTGCGCTTGAATTACATGTATTTGCTTACGTGTAGCCTCATCCTTCAACACTGAACGTGAAGTGGTTAATATTGCCATTAATGTTGTTGGTGATGCCAACCACACCCGTTTTTTATTGGCGTAGTCAACTAGATCGCCATGATGAGCATGAATTTCAGCAAATATAGCTTCAGCTGGAATAAACATAATAGCGCCATCAGCCGTTTCTTTTTCAATTAAATATTTATCGCTAATATCATTAATATGCTTTTTGATATCAGTTTTAAACTGACGCTCTGCCGCTTTTCGATCATGCTCCCCTAGGTGGTTATCCATCATTTTTTTATAGTTTTCTAACGGAAACTTCGAATCAATAACAACATTGCCTGTTGGCTCGGGTAAAAACAAAATGCAATCGGCAATTTTCCCGTTTGATAAAGTGTGCTGAATAGCAAAATGTTGCTCTGGCATCACGTTACGAATAAGACTGTTAAGTTGTACTTCGCCAAAAGCGCCTCGTGAACGTTTATCGCTCAGAACTTCTTGCAGGCTAACAACATTGTTCGATAACTCGGTTATTTTTTTCTGTGCATCATCAATTAATGCTAAACGCTGTAAAATATCATTAAAGGTTTTGGTCGTTTTATCAAAGCCCTCTGCTAACCGCTTATCAACTTGCCCGCTGATCTCTTTCAAACGCACATCGGTTGAAACTGTCAATTGGTCAATACGCGTTGCCATTTGCTCACTAGATGCTTGTAATGATTTAGCTAAGTCTTCACGACTCAATTGAGTAATTTTATTGAGATGTTCAACAAGTTGATCAACTGACTTTAACTGATTTTGATTAAATATCGTCTGATGTTCATGTAGTGCTCGATTAAGTTTGTCGCTATTGGCATGCAAGTTTTCTGTTTGTTTTGCGCCTTGCTCGGCGTGCTGGTGTAGCAACTTAATTTTAAACTCAGATATTTGTTGTTCGAAATACGTCTTCAATGCATTTTGCTGATTAGCCAATTGTTGATGATTAAAGGTTAATTGCTGTTGAAGTTGCTGCTGATACTTTCCAGACAATTCTGCACTAAGCACTATTTTTTCAAGTATTTGTTGAGATTTATCATCTTGGGAGCAAACTTTTTTAGACAGTTTGTTTAGCTTGAAAAATAAATTAAAATTTACACAAAGTGAAATAATAACGATAAATAAGATGAGGGGAAGAGACAGTTCTCCAGGGATATTGCCTAAGAAGGAAGAGAGATCATTAATTAGCATAAATGCGCCGAACACTGTAAATATTATCAGTAATTAAACCATAGATAATTAATTAGGTTAAGCTAATTTTTATTTTCTTTTTCGCGCAATATTAATAATCATTAATTAAATGAATACGGTCTCCGACTTTATTAAGAATGGTTATTTCTCCATCGCAAACGGCAACAATTGACTTTTCTACTTTAAACTCGTTAGAGATAATTACTCGACCACTCTCATTTTGTGGAAATGCTCCTACATGATGCATCAATTCAAGTGAGTTATCGCAATAATAAATTATAGTTACAGTACGCAGTTTAGTATCTGTCATAAAATCGTTTCAGACTTTTTAAGTATTCATTGATATTTCATTTAAGTGTAGACGCAAATTAGTTACTTTACTTTTTCCCCAATAAAAAAAGCGCCAGAAGGCGCTTTTAAGATTTAAACTAAATAGAGAGAATTTAGCTTTTAACGTTTGCGTCTAGCACTTCAATTTTAGCTTTCCAAATAGCTGGACCAGTTACATGAGCTGACTCACCTAAACAGTCTACTGCGACTGTAACAGGCATATCTTCAACCTCAAATTCATAAATAGCTTCCATTCCCATATCTTCAAAAGCGACAACTTTTGCTTTTTTAATGGCTTTAGAGACTAAATATGCTGCGCCGCCAACAGCCATCAAATATACAGATTTATGGTTTTTAATCGTTTCAACAGTTGCTGCGCCACGTTCAGCTTTACCAATAGTGCCGAGTAAGCCTGTTTCAGCAAGCATCATCTCAGTAAATTTATCCATACGTGTTGCTGTAGTTGGGCCAGCAGGACCAACAGCTTCATCGCCAATAGCATCTACAGGACCTACGTAATAGATAAACTTATCGGTAAAGTCTACCGGTAATTTTTCGCCCTTTGCTAACATGTCTTGAATACGTTTATGAGCCGCATCACGACCTGTTAAAATAGTACCACTGAGTAAAACTGTTTCACCTGTTTTCCACGAACTAACGTCTGCTTTTTTCAAGTCATCAACGTTAACACGTCTTACATTTTCTCCTACTTCCCAGGTAATTTCCGGCCAATCTTCTAATTTTGGTGGTGTTAAATCTGCAGGTCCTGAGCCATCTAAGTGAAAGTGCACGTGACGAGTTGCCGCGCAATTTGGGATCATCACAACAGGTTTCGAAGCTGCATGTGTTGGTACTGAGTTGATTTTGATATCAACGACAGTCGTTAAACCGCCAAGTCCTTGAGCGCCAATACCTAATTTATTAACTCTTTCGAAGATTTCTAAACGTAGCTTTTCTTCGGCAGTTTCTGCGCCTCTGTCAATGAGTTCCTGAATATCAACAGGGTCCATTAAACTTTCTTTAGCCAGCACTCCCGCTTTTTCAGCTGTACCACCAATACCTATACCTAACATTCCAGGAGGACACCAACCAGCGCCCATCGTTGGTAATGTTTTTACCACCCAATCAGCGATAGAGTCGCTTGGGTTTAACATTACCATTTTAGATTTATTCTCACTACCGCCCCCTTTAGCGGCGATCATGATCTCAACACCACCACCAGGCACCATATCTATATGCACAACTGATGGCGTATTATCTTTAGTATTTATACGCGCGCCAGCAGGATCTTTAACAATAGAGGCACGTAATGGGTTATCAGGGTTTAAATAAGCACGACGCGTACCTTCATCAATCATTTGTTGTACAGTTAAGTCTGTTTTGTCCCATTGAACATCCATACCTACTTTTACAAAACAAGTGACAATTCCGGTATCCTGACAAATAGGACGTTGACCATGAGCTGACATACGAGAGTTAATTAATATTTGTGCGATAGCGTCTTTGGCGGCCGTACTTTCTTCTTTATGGTATGCTTTCTCTAGCGCTTGAATAAAGTCAAGCGGGTGATAATAAGAAATATATTGCAGCGCATCAGCAATACTTTCAATTAAATCTTGTTGTTTAATGATAGCCATAAGGGTCTCTTTATATGCAAATCGACAAAGTCGTTCAACAACATTAAAAATGTACCTTTTAGTATAAGATAAATAATAATGGTTGAAAGTTAAAAAATTGCCGATATCATACCTTGCTTGTTATCTAGCTACCACCCTATTATCGAGTAATCTCCGCCATGTTCACTATTTCCGCAAAGCCTTTTATCGTAGACAAACCTCTGGATATGAAAGCTATTTTCTCTACCTTCAGTGATCAGTCTTGGGCGATGTGGTTAGACTCGTGTCGCGATATAAATGAAAGTGCTCATGTTGATAGTAATTTCGATATTATTGTATGGCAGCCTGAAGTCACACTAACCACTCATGGCAAAAATACTGAAATTCACTGGCTTGAAAAAAACATTAAAAAAAACAGTGATGAAAACCCCTTATCCCTGATAGAAGAAATACAGCAAGACTGCTTTAATGATGCTGTTATTGAAGCTAACCACTTACCGTTCAAAGCAGGGTGTTTAGGTTATTTTGCGTATGATTTAGGCAAACGTTTCGAAGTATTACCACAGCAAACAACTGAGGATATTTCGCTAGCTGAAATGTCCGTTGGTATTTACTACAAAGCGCTTATTTTTGATCATAAAAAGAAAATATTATGGCTGGTTTGTCCTGAAGAGCAACGACAAAGTATTTCACGTGTAATTGAAGATCAATTAGTACATCATGATAACAAGCAAACAGTTGATGACTTCTCATTATTATCTGACTGGCAATCGAATATCTCTAAAGAGAGCTATGATAGAAAATTCCAGCAAGTACAAAATTATTTACTGACAGGAGACTGTTATCAAATTAATTTAGCACAACGCTTTCATTCAAAATACCAAGGTGATGAATTCCATGCTTATTGTGCATTGCGTGAAAAAAACCAAGCACCATTTTCTGCATTTTTACGTTTTGACGATGCGGCTATATTAAGCATTTCTCCCGAGCGTTTTTTACAAAAACGTAATAATAAAGTTCAAAGTAAGCCCATTAAAGGAACAAAGCCTCGTCATAATAACGCTGCAATTGATCTCCAAAATGCGACAGATTTAAAACATTCTGAAAAAGACCGTGCCGAAAACTTAATGATTGTTGATCTCCTTAGAAATGACATCAGTAAAGTCTGTATTCCCGGGACAGTCAAAGTTCCAAGTTTATTCAATATTGAAAGCTTTCCAGCTGTTCATCACTTAGTCAGCACGGTTGTTGGTGAACTAGCACAACCTTATAAAGCCACAGACTTATTAGCAGCCTCATTTCCTGGTGGTTCAATTACCGGCGCTCCAAAAATTAGAGCAATGGAAATTATTGATGAACTTGAGCCACATCAACGCAGCATATATTGCGGATCCATTGGCTATATTTCTGCATGTGGCAATATGGATACTAGTATTACCATTCGCACCCTCCTTTGTGAGAAAAGCATAAGTTCAGTTGATAAAACCATCTATTGTTGGGCCGGAGGTGGTGTAGTTGCTGATTCAAAGGTAGACTGTGAATATCAAGAAACCTTCGATAAAGTAAATAAAATACTACCGATATTATCAAATTTGTAACCTTGCCCGTGTCGTTATCGGGCTATATTAAAACTAAAGAATTAGCATCAGATGAGTTAACACCTAATGACAAAATATGAGTTTCTACATAAGTTTCAATTGTCATCACTAGCTGATTCTTTACATCAATATCGTCATAAAACCCCGTTAAAACCTGCAGCTGTTCTTATTGCTTTAATAGAAGAAAACCAGCAACTTTCTGTAGTATTTACCAAGCGAGCTGCACATTTAAAGCACCATCCAGGTCAGATAAGTTTTCCGGGAGGTAAAGTTGAAGATTTTGATGAAAGCTTTATTGCCGCTGCAATTAGGGAAGCAGAAGAAGAAATAGGCTTAAATAGTAACGAGATTAATATTATTGGACAGCTTAATTCTTATGAGACCATCAGTGGTTATGTGGTAACTCCTATCATAGCTTTTATCAGTAAACAGCAAGATTATGTGATTGATAAAAATGAAGTCGATGAAATCTTTCAAGTGCCATTACAGTATTTCCTCAATTTCGATAACCACTACGCAATTAAAATAGAACGTCAGCATCAGCCTTTTTCCATTCACTTTATGCCGTTCAACCATCATAATATATGGGGTGCAACTGCAGTAATGCTTAAAGATTTAGCCATTCATTTATCGTAAGCTTTACAATAGTTTTCTAATTCCATCTATAATTAAACTGTTTTTTGTTTTTCATGACGATTGCTTTCAGTTATAATTACCGAAGATAATCCCATCTTTCGATAAGTTTAACGAAATAAATTCAGGTTTTAGTATGATTAGTGTATTTGATATGTTCTCCATCGGCATTGGCCCGTCAAGTTCTCACACCGTAGGACCAATGAAGGCTGCGAAGTTATTTGTTGAACAACTAAAGAAGGATAATAAATTAACTGATACAACTCGCGTAAGGTGTGAACTTTTTGGATCTTTAGGGCAAACAGGCATTGGCCACGGTACTGGCAAGGCTGTTATTTTAGGCCTATCTGGCGAGAACCCAGATACAATTGCCGTTGAATCAATTGATTCGATTCTTGAAAGCGTAGTAACTAGCCAAACACTTTCACTTAATGGTGAACACCTTGTTTCATTCCCTAAAAATGATGCCATTATTTATCATCGCCGTAAAACCTTGCCAGCTCATGCTAATGCGATGACCATTTTCGCTTATGCAGATGTTGCGGGTGAAGAAAGTATTTTATTGCTTGAAGAAACATATTATTCAATTGGCGGCGGTTTTATTGTCAAGGCTTGCGATTTTGAGGTAGAAAAGGACAAAGCTTTATCTCTTCATAATAATATCAAACGCCCACACTCTTTCTCTACGGCAAAAGAACTTATTGATGAGGCTAATGAGAAGAATATCAGCATCAGCACCCTAATGATGAATAATGAAAAATGTTTAGCTGATGAAACAACAATTAGAAACCAATTAGTCAATATTTGGCAAGCAATGGAAGACTGCATTGAGCGAGGTATTAAAACTGAAGGGATTTTACCTGGTGGTTTAAAGGTTGCTCGAAGAGCTCCCGCTCTTTATAAATCACTATCGGTTGAAAGTAATAATGACCCACTAACGGCAATGGACTGGGTAAACTTATTTGCCATGGCTGTCAATGAAGAAAATGCTGCAGGTAGCCGTGTAGTCACCGCCCCAACAAATGGTGCCGCGGGTATTATTCCAGCCGTATTATGTTACTACGACAAATTTGTTAAACCTGTTGACGAAGATACCTGTGTTCGCTATTTATTAACTGCTGCAGCTATAGGTATTTTATATAAAACCAATGCTTCTATTTCTGGTGCAGAGGTAGGGTGTCAAGGAGAAGTGGGGGTAGCTTGTTCTATGGCTGCTGGCGCTTTAACTGAAATTTTGGGCGGCACACCTAACCAGGTAGAAAATGCGGCTGAAATAGGCATGGAGCATAATTTAGGATTAACCTGCGATCCAGTTGGGGGCTTAGTACAAGTTCCTTGTATTGAACGTAATGCGATGGGCTCTGTAAAAGCAATAAATGCTTCGCGCTTAGCGCTGCGTGGTACAGGTAATCATAAAGTCCCATTAGATAAAGTAATAAAAACCATGTGGGAAACGGGTAACGATATGAAAACAAAATACAAAGAAACTTCTCGTGGCGGTCTAGCTGTTAACATAATTGAATGTTAATAGACTTTATAACGGGTACGTACAAAGAAACTATAATTTCTACTAGTAATCTTTAGACAAAAAAACGACTGTAAATATTATTTACAGTCGTTTTTTTCGCTCTGTTTCAATTAGAATTATCGTAATGGTAATTCTATATTTGCAAACATTTCATCTATTTCAGCATTGTTCTTTAATAGCACAGCTTTAGTAACTAAGTCTCTATTAAGATGCGGTGCAAACCTTTCGATAAAATCAAACATATAGCCACGTAGGAATGTTCCTCTTCTAAAGCCAATTTTAGTCGTGCTAGACTTAAACAAATGGCTAGCATCAATTGTGACTAAATCACTGTCGATTTTAGGGTCAATGGCCATTGTAGCAATAACCCCAACACCGACACCTAAACGTACATAGGTCTTAATCACATCAGCATCAGTAGCTGTAAAGGCAATTTTTGGCTCAACACCGACACTAGTAAATGCAGTATCTAGCTCTGAACGGCCAGTAAAACCAAATACATAAGTTACTAATGAATATTTAGCGAGATCTTCAATAGTAATTGATTGCTTCTTCGTTAAAGGGTGATCAGGACGAACAATAATACTGCGGTTCCAGTGATAACAAGGCAGCATGATTAAATCGTTATACAAATGCAAAGACTCTGTCGCAATAGCAAAATCTGCATCACCTTTACCAGCGGCATCACTGATCTGCGCAGGTGTTCCCTGCGACATTTGCAGCGAGACTTTCGAATACTTTTTCATAAACCCTTGAATCACATCAGGCAAGGCATAACGAGCTTGAGTATGCGTAGTCGAAATTCGTAACTTACCTTCGTCTGGTTGAGTATGTTCACGTGCAACAGCTTTTATAGCTTCTACTTTAGATAAAATTTCAGTCGCAATATTAATGACCTCATTACCAGGCGGAGTAACATGGGTTAAATGTTTGCCGCTGCGGCCAAAAATTTGGATACCGAGTTCATCTTCTAGCATACGTACTTGCTTGCTGATACCCGGTTGCGAGGTAAACAAACTTTCTGCTGTAGCCGATACATTGAGATTATTGTTGAGGACTTCAACGATATAACGAAGTTGTTGCAGTTTCATAATTATACTTCAGAGTGGTTATATGAATTACTTATGCCAAAAATATATACTTAAATGAAACTTTATTCCATATTAATTTTCATTTTTTTCCATTTTAACGATCATTTCCTTATTAAATGTAGTTTTATTACAACATATAAGCAAAAAAAATTACTCCTGATAAATATTTAACCAACAATGTAGTAATTAAATCAAAATTGTATTTGTATTCATTTATAGATATGCATACTTGCTCTTAATTTATATTAAGCAAAACATAAAAGAATCACATAAGGCTATGCTAAAGCTTACATTTTTTGTAGACTGACTTAACGATATTTTATTTTTTACAACTGAGTAGTAAATACTATGGGCATTATCATTGCTTTAATAATTGCATTAGTCATCATAGTGGTGGCCGTTGGTGCTATACAACAACACAAAGAAAAACAAGAAAAAGAAAATCGTGTAAAAGCGGCTAAACAAAAAGCGATTATTGATGAAAGTGAAGAGCTTATTGTCAACCTTGCTAACTTACCGAGTAATCCGACGATTATTAACATTCTCAACCGTCGTAGTTTAAATGCGGCAAAAGCGATGAACGCAATTTTACCTGAATCAAAATCAGTAAAAAGTAAAGTTGTTGAATTAGAAGCAAGATTAAACGCTTCAGAAGACTTAGCTGGCGCACAATCAGATAAAGAAGAAAAGTTTGTACTACCCGACAATGAACAACAACTTGTTAGTATTTTGCAATGTATTAAACGACTGCGAGCAACACTAAAATCAGAACAAACTAAAGGTGCATTAGACGCGCAAACGTTTACTCATGAAGATAAAAAACTTGATGGCATGCAATTACAAATTGGTGTTGAAAGTTTATTAAAACGTGGCAATATGGCTTACCAAAAAGAAATGTTAGGTTCTGCTCGCCAATACTTTGAAAAAGCAATGCAAACGCTATCGTCACATCCAGTACAAACAGAGTACACAGCCGCTAAAAAGGCTGAAGTAACTCTGCAATTAGACGAAATAACTAACGCGCTTAAAAGTACTAATGCTAAAGACGCTGCGAAAAAAGCCAAAGATCAAGAAGATGATTTGGATTTGTTATTTCAACCTAAGAAAAAGTGGTAACAACTCAATTTTACGACACTTCAAACCAGCATTCTTTTGCTGGTTTTTTATTTTAAGAGTAAACTTTTAACAATGAAAACGTCGCCCAGCAATATTCCCGTTATTAACCTGCCCTCTTTATTACGAAAAGTAATAAAGGCGTATGCATTAAAAGCTGGAATACGTGACTGTGGTTGTGAGCTATACCGAATTGGCCGTTCACGGAACTGGCAATTAAAAGCATCATTTGAGCAAATAGAGAAAATCATTGATTTCATTATCTCTTCGGAAGAGCCTAGCTGGCAATGGCTCGCGAAGTATTTGGCCACTCAACGTCAAACGTTAAGCCATGATGAATTGATTCGAATCGCAAAAATAAAACCCGATATTACCGTTAACCAGCTCATGGCTAGAACTGATTGCACTATTGCTCAAGCTAGAAAAGTGATTGATGAACTAGAATGGCAAGAATAATAGCGAATGATAAGCTATTAACCCTAGTCAAGAACAGGTAATATAGAAGCATATCAATATTTTAACTTACGGAAAAACATGGCACTTAAAGCAACAATTAATAAAGCCACCATACATCTGTCAGATATGGATAGAAACTATTATGACACGCTTAATTTAACCATAGCTCAGCACCCATCAGAAACCAATACACGAATGATGGTTCGCTTATTAGCCTTTATTTTAAATGCCAACGAGAACTTACAATTTGGTAAAGGTGTAAGCGATGAAGATGAAGCCGCAATATGGCAAATAAACTTCTCTGAAGAAATAGAATTATGGATAGAACTAGGGCAGCTTGACGATAAACGCATCAAAAAAGCCTGTAATCGTTCTAAGAAGGTCATTATCTACACATACGGAAGTAGTGCAGAGACCTGGTGGAAACTATCACAAAACAAACTCAGACTATTTAATAAACTCTCCGTTGAGTGGGTTAGCCAAGAAACCTGTGACGCCTTAACAAAACTTGTTGGTCGTTCTATGGAGTTTCAATGCAGTATTCAAGATGGTCAACTTTGGTTAACTTCAGCTGACGAAACTTTATTGATAGAGACTACAAAATTACAATAGAACTATATACAAAATTCCCAATAACAATAATGGAAGATAAAATGACAATAATAAAACAACTGAAAAAAAATCGTTTAACGATTTCATTACTTACAGGGCTAACTTTACTGACTGCTTGTAATGCACAAACGACTCCAACCGCTTCTATTTCTCCAATGACCGCTCAACAAGTTGTAGCAGACATTACCTACCTTGCCAGCGATGAGTTAAAAGGCCGTGCAAGCTTCTCTAAAGAAATAGATCAAGCAGGTGAATACATAAGCCAGCGTTTTGATGAAATAGGCTTAAGTCCTCTTAACGGTAGTAATAATTTTAAACAAACCTTTAAAGTAACAAGTATCATGCCGAATGATTTGGCAGTGGTTTTAAATGGGAAAAAAATTGAGCCGTCAAACTTAGCAATGGCAAGTACCATGGGCAATATTTCATGGAAAAACATCGGCGACGTTAATACGCACATTATTGGTGAGAACGATAGTATGCGCTCTGTAATTGGAAAATTAAACCATGACGGTGGCCAGCATTTAGTCGTAATTCACTCTGCTCATGCAAAAATGTTTGCTGGTTATAAAGGATACTTTCAACGAGGGTTAACTAAGTTGAACCTTGAACATCAAGGCGCGATCATCATGATTTTAGCTGATGATAGTGAATTCAAATCAATTGAAGTGAATGCAAGTACAACAATTGAAGAAAAAACCTTAACCAATATTGTCGCAATTTTACCTGGTAAAGATGAAAATCCAGCCATTGCTAAAGAAGTCGTTTTGTATTCATCGCATTATGATCATTTAGGCCTGACTCCCGACGGTAAAGAAATATTCAATGGTGCTGATGATGATGCATCGGGTACATCTGCGGTGATTAATTTAGCCCAGCACTTTGCACATCAAGCTAATAATAAGCGTACGTTAATGTTCAGCGCCTTTACTGCTGAAGAAATTGGCGGCTTTGGTTCTAAATATTTTTCTCAGCAATTAAACCCTGATGATGTTGTTGCCATGATCAATATCGAAATGATTGGTAAACCATCGAAGTTTGGCGCAGGCACCGTATGGATGACAGGTATGGAACGCTCAAATTTAGGTGACTTGCTTAATGAGAGTCTAAAAAGTAAAAATACTGAGGTTCATAAAGATCCATACCCTAAACAAGGCTTATTTTATCGCTCTGACAACGCAACCCTTGCTCGTTTAGGCGTTCCCGCGCATAGTTTTAGTAGTACCCAACTCGATAAAGATCAGCACTATCACCAAAGCTCTGACGATATTAACAGCCTAGACTTAGATTCTATGTATAAAGTTATTGAGTCTTTATCAGTGGCAACACAAGGTCTTGTTGATGGCAGTATTACGCCAACTCGCATCGACGTAAATAAAGTTCGTGCTCAAGGGAAGATCTACTAAACTCCTTTAGCTATTTAACAAAAAAACCAGCATTATTGCTGGTTTTTTTATTCTTGCTAACCTAATTATGGCTGACAGCACATTTGATATTCCAATTCATTTTGCCCTGTAACCACAAAACCGTGGCGTAAATACAAAGAGATCACAGGATTAGCTAGCAGTACATTAAGCGTAAGTGGCAAATTTAAGCTTTTGGCTTTTTTTTTAGCTAAAGTTAATACCTTACCTCCTATGCCCTTCCCTTGATACTTAGGTGATATTTGCAATTGCCTAATGTGCAAGTTCCCCTTTATTAAACCTAGCTTAATTAAGCCTATAGGCTGTTGGTCTAGTAAGATAATCGACGAATCAGCAAAGCATTCATTAATTCGTTCAAGGTGTTGTTGATCTGTTAAATTTAAGCCTGCGGTAAGTAAATGCTCGCCCATAGAAGCTTTTCTCAATTTCAATAAAAATGGGACATCTTCTTGTCGTGCTTGCTGAAAGCCTATCGTTATTTTTTTATGATCTTGCATATCTTTTACCATAACGTTTTTTTACCATGTCACCCCATTGATAAATGGCTAATCCTGTAATTATCGCAAATGCACCAATCACTAAATTAGTATTGATCACTTCACGGTTCAGTATAGCACCGAGTGAAATTGCAACCACAGGAGTGATCATCGTAATCAAGGCAACAGTGCTCGCCTTCAGTCGTTGTAAAACGTAAAAATATGCAATAAATCCTACTAATGATCCTATGATGCCTAAATATAAAACGCTAAATATTGATTTATTACTCCACGTTTCATAAGGAATACTTCCATCAAAAATAAGCCAAACGATAATAAAAAGAGGAATGCTAAATAACAAAGTTCCGACAGTTGTTGCCATAGGATTAATTGCAACTTCTACGCTTTTTACCAGTACGCCACTTAAACTAAAAAAACTCACCGCTATTAGTACCGAAATCACTCCTATATAAGCATCTTCTGCTAACGAAATTTTGTCATAACAAACAATTGCCAGACCGAAAACAGCTATACATAAAGCCAGTGTTTTGGCTGGTGATAAGGGATCTTCAGCCAAAATTCGCTTACTAAGTACCCCGGATAGAATCGGAGATAAACCAAAAATTAACGACATCAGTCCTGAAGAAATATATGCCGCTGCAATATAAGAAAATAACATGCCACCAAATACGCCAACAGATGAAAAACTATAAAGTCTTATAGCTTGTTTATGCCAAGGAAATTCAATTTTGAAAACTTTTAATAGTATAAATCCAGGAACTACAGCTATCATCATGCGTAATAAAACAGCAAGTGTAGGATGGATAGTTTCGCTACTCCAAACGATGCCTAATGGTGTGGTTGACCAAATAATAATAACGGCAAGATAAGCGATAATAACAGACATTTTAGAACTCCTTTATACGTGTTTTTAAAATTGAATAATTTAGTGGGAGTAAAACACTGAGGATAAAACATCGTAACCACAGTGGAGAACTGTGGCTAAAAAAGTTAATAATTTTTACTTAATAACACCACAAAAATACATTGCCATAGCAGAGGCACACCAACGATTGACCATGACAGTCAGTCGGTTTTGATAGAGACAATTATCAATGGTATTAGTGGCTATGGAAAACATGTAAATTAAGCTTCTTTAATAAAGTAAATTTTGTAAAAATTAGCACTACATTGTGCGATTAGAAATAATGGCGATATTATTTAACTAAGTCAATAACTGTGATCAAATAAATACTTCCCCAGTAAATATAAGAGACGTTGGTTATCATTATTTAATAAACCTGCATCGATACTACTAATGTCTAGGAAGATAGGGTGTCTGAGAAAGGCTTGGGCATAAAAAGCCCTTCAATTGAAGAGCGTTAGAATAAATTAGTCTTATTATGCTTTTTTCAAATACGCTGAAACTAGCACTATTCGTGTACCATTTACTTTGCCTTCAATATGCTCTGGGTTATCCGTTAGCGTAATTCCACGTACCATAGTGCCCTGCTTTGCTGTAAAGTTTGCGCCCTTTACTTTTAAATCTTTAATTAGGGTTACATCATCGCCATCTTGTAATTCGGTGCCGTTACTATCGCGTGTTGGTCCTTCGCGCTCAGCCGCTGCGATACCTTGCTCAGCCCATGTTTTTACATCATCTACCATGTAAATCATTTCTAAGGCATCTTGCGCCCAACTTTCAGATGAAAGTCTATGCAACATACGGTACGACATAACTTGTACTGATGGCTCTTGGTTCCACATACTGTCGTTTAAGCAACGCCAATGGTTAATATCTAGTTCTGAATCGCCATTAATTTGTGTAATACAAGTGCCACATAGATATACACACTGCTGAGCACTTAAATCACTAGTAGGAGGTACTGGAAATACAGCTAAGTTGTCAGTTGATGTACATAATTCACAACTAGTATTACTACGTGCTTTTAAGGCATTTTCGGTAGGCATAATATTATTCCGCTAATTTTGGGGAGTATAGTTTTGCGCTATTATGCCTGTAAATATAGTGGTTCGCTAGGCGATTAAAGGTAATTTAGATGAATGCTGATGCTGGTGCACACCATTATATGCTAGTGGTGGTTTTCTATTGTCGTTACATCATGTAGCAAGTGATTCGTTTAGTGTTAATATTTAAGTGCTAATACTTAGGTGCTGCTTGTATTCAACTATTCTTAGTAATTGATAACGAAATATTGTAATTGAGAATAACGAGGGATTGAGCGAGTAAAAACAACTTAATAACCGCCATCAAATTATAATTTAATGGCGGTATTTTGAACAATTCAAAAATACATTGGCTAAGCTTTGCTATTTCAATGCTGACATTACCACAAAGCTGTTTTCGTTTAGGAGTTACTCTAAATTTTTAGTGATATGGTGTGAAGCCGCGGCTGTAAATACAACATCTGTAGAGCTATTTAGTGCTGTTTCAGCTGAGTCTTGAATAACCCCAATAATAAAGCCTATCGCAACTACTTGCATAGCAATGTCAGTATTGATGCCAAACAAACCACAAGCTAATGGAATTAGTAGCAAAGAGCCACCCGCAACACCTGAAGCCCCACAAGCTGAAACTGAAGCAATAATACTTAGTAAAAGAGCCGTGGCAAAGTCAACTTCAATATTTAAAGTATTTGCTGTAGCAAGTGTTAAAACGGTAATAGTAATAGCGGCCCCTGCCATGTTAATCGTAGCGCCTAATGGAATAGAAACAGAGTAGGTATCTTCATGTAGATCAAGCTTTTCACACAACTCCATATTTACCGGTATATTGGCAGCAGAACTGCGAGTAAAAAATGCAGTTATACCCGACTCTTTTAAACAAGTCAGCACTAATGGATAAGGATTTTTACGCATAATAAAATAAACAATCAAAGGGTTTACTATAAGGGCAATGATTAACATAGATCCTAAAAGCACTAAAACTAAATCGCGAAACTCGTTGAGTGTATCAAAGCCTGTAGTTGCAACTGTATTAGCCACTAGTCCCATAATGCCTAACGGAGCAAAGCGAATAACTAATCTCACAACGCTTGATATTGCTTCAGCAAAATCATGCACCATGACTTTTGTTGATTCATTCCCCTTTTTCAAGGCAAAACCCAAACCTAAGCCCCAAGCTAATATGCCAATGAAATTGCCCGTAACTACAGCATTAAACGGATTATCAACAATTTTAAACGCTAAGGTTGATAATACTTCACTAAGACCTTGTGGTGGATTTGCGCTTGCGCCAGCTAAATCTAAGGTTAAATGAACAGGAAAAGCAAAACTTAAAAATACAGCAACTAACGCTGCACTAATTGTACCCAATAGGTAAAGCCCCACGATGGGTTTTAATTTAGCATCACTATTTGCTTTTTGATTCGCGATAGATGAGGCAACTAGTACTAACACTAATATCGGTGCTACCGCTTTCAAAGCGCTAACAAATAAGCTACCTAATATAGAGAATGATTTAGCAATATCGGGCGACATAAGCGCCAGAGCAATACCAAATCCAATGGCTATTATGATTTGATTTACGATATTAATACCTTTCACTTTTTCAAGCAGTGATTTATTTTCTAGCTGAATATTTTCTGTTGTCATAATTGTTTCTGTTTCTTATTTTAGTTATAGAAGTCAAATGTATATTTAGACTAAGATTTTTACCACTTAACAACAAAGACTGTCTAGTAGTAATTCGGTGTATCGCAAGATAATACGGATAATTAGCTTTCCCATGCAATTCGAAGCGTTTCTGATGCATCGTCAGGCTGGTATTCTTTGCAAATAAATTGCCCAATTACCGCAACAAGCTCTCCGTCATAATAAATAAAAGGTGTTCTCTTTCTAAGCCAAGGCGGAATAGCTAACTCCTGAAGAACCTTTTTTAACGGCCGTGAATGCTGTCGGTATTGAGGTGAACACTTTGGGTTATTATGGCTGAAACTAATCGAAATCACTTGCTCTGGTTTAGGTGCACGAACACTAGTCTGCCAACAATTTTTATTAAACCCAGCTGATTTTTTTGCTGAAAGGCTTAAGGTTCCTAATTTATCCGGTAAGGGTAAAGCTAGTAAGTTTTTCCCAGCAACTTCGACTAAGTTAACTTCTTCCTGCCAAGAGGAAATATCGAGATAGATATCAGTTAAATGTAATTCATTCTTAAAGCGCCTTAAACAGCAATTGGCTAATTGTACCATTGGCGATTTGTCATCTTTAGCAGACAATTGTTGGCAAATCTGCTGAAGCTGCTGCTTACTAGGCATTAAAAGACTATGCTGCGATAAAAAAAAGCGAAGTGTATTATTAAAACGTGCTTGCGAAAGCTCAAATAAAGCAGGAATATCTAAAACTTTATTTGAAAACTGGCACTTTATTAAGTCTTGTTGTGCTAATTCATCTAATAATTGCTGAGCTTCAAAACAATGCTCTGCACTACGGGCTATCGTGTTTTTAATACTTGGCCAGCGCTGCGACAACTCGGGTATAATTCGATGACGTAAAAAATTTCGATCGAAGCGCTCATCAATATTTGACTCATCTTCAACCCAAACCAGTTGATGGTCATTTGCATACTTTTCAATATCCGCGCGAGAAAGGTCGAGTAAAGGACGAACAAGTAACTGTTTTCCTAGTTTCATTTCTTTCTGCATTGCAGATAAGCCCTTTAAACCTGAACCGCGTTTAAGGGCAAGTAAAAACGTTTCAGCTTGGTCGTCACTATGGTGGCCAGTAACAATTAAATCGCCATCATTCGCAACCGACTTCAATGCGTTATATCTTGCATCTCGAGCAAGAGCTTCGACACTTTTTTGCGCTTGCTCTTTTATGTTGACGCAGACAATTTCAAGTGGAATGTTAAACTGACGGCATTGAGCTATAGCAAACTGTTGCCATTGTGCTGAATTATCACTTAAACCGTGATCGACATGACATACACTAAGTACAGATTTTAAACGATTTTGACTTTTTAACGAGGCAAGACAATGTAAAAGGACTTGTGAATCAACCCCGCCACTGTATGCGATCAGGATATTTTGATTAGCATGATTTGAAAAAAATGCTTCTACATATGATTCGATAAGCGACATAAAATATGAGGTATTGATAAATTAAAAATGCAAACACTCGAGGTTTGCATTTTTATTATTTATTAAAATTAGCGATTAACAGTAACCGAAAGTCATTAATTTTTCGTAACGTTTTTCAATTAATTCATCTTTTGTTAAACCTTCTAATTCAGCAAGATTAGCTTTTAATGCTTGTTTTAAGTTAGCCGCCATAATATCCATATCACGATGCGCTCCACCTAAAGGCTCTTCAACGATATTATCAATCAGCTCTAGCTCTTTGATACGTTTTGCCGTTATGCCCATAGCTTCTGCAGCCGTCGAAGCTTTCTCTGCTGTTTTCCATAAAATTGAAGCACAGCCTTCCGGTGAGATTACAGAGTATGTAGAGTATTCTAACATGTTAACACGGTCGCCAACTCCAATAGCTAAAGCACCACCTGAGCCACCTTCACCGATAACAGTACAAATAATAGGTACTGACAAACGCGCCATAACTTTTAGGTTAGTGGCTATTGCTTCACTTTGACCGCGTTCTTCTGCGCCAATACCAGGATAAGCACCAGGAGTGTCGATAAAGGTAATGATTGGCATATTAAAACGCTCAGCCATTTCCATTAATCGTAAAGCTTTACGATATCCTTCAGGACGAGGCATACCAAAGTTACGTTTTACTTTCTCAGCTGTTGAACGACCTTTTTGGTGGCCAATAACCATTACTGCTTTGCCGTCTAAACGCGCAGTACCGCCAACAATCGCTCGGTCATCAGCGTAATGTCTATCACCAGCGAGTTCGTCGAATTCAGTAAAAATTCGAGGTAAATAATCAAGCGTATAAGGACGTTGTGGGTGACGAGCTACACGAGCCGTTTGCCAAGGGTCAAGATCAGAAAAAATCTTTTTCGTTAACTCTACATTTTTACCACGCAACTGGGTAATTTGCTCTTCGAGATCAAGATCTAATTCTTGACCGTTATTTACTAACTGTAATTCTTCAATCTTTGCATCAAGCTCAGCAATCGGTTGCTCGAAATCTAAAAAATTTAATGACATATGATTATTCTTACCTATGTTCTCTGCCGTTCTATTGTTAACAGCATGATTGTTCAAATAGAGTACTTAGTTATTAGCGTTAATTACTAAGTTGATAACAAAATCTCAACCGACATTGTTATAATTAATTTTTTATGGTTAACAGTAAGTTACCATTTTACGTATTCAAAATCACTTAAACCTTAATGCAACTTTTTCGTCACCTAATAAGGTTTTTAATTCATGTAATAAAGGGTCTGCTGGCGTTACCCGCCATTGCACGCCCAATTCTAGCATAGCTTTTGCTTCATCTCTTTGATAAAACAATCGAATTGGACAGGTACCATCTTTATACGGTGTTAATACTTCAGTAAACTTTTCAATAAAACCTTCGCCAACTTTAGTTTTTATGACATTTATATCTACTGATTTTACATAGTTTTCCCTAGCATCTGCAACCGTCATGATATCTCGGGCGGTCATTGTAATGCCTCCAGAGTATTCATCAAAGCTGACCTGTCCGCTACAAACTAAAATGGCATCACTTACAAGTATTTCAGCAAACTTATCATAGTCGTCAGGGAAGAGTCTAATATCCATGCGAGCACTTTTATCATCAAGCGTAACCAAAGCCCATCGTCTACCGCGTTTATTTACCATTACTCGAACACCTAAGACTAAACCAACGGCAACAGTGGTCTTATCTTTACTGGTAGCTTGCAGGCTAACTAAACGGCCAGTAGCGTAATGTTTAACTTCAGCTAAAAAACGATTGATGGGGTGACCGGTTAAATATAAACCTAGGGTTTCTTTTTCGCCGTTGAGCCAAACTTCTTCAGCCCACATAGGTACATCTTTAAATGCTTGTCGGGTATCTTCTGGTTCTTCATTGATTAAGCCAAACAGATCATTTTGGCCAACAGCTTGTGCCTTGGCATGTTGATCTGCAGCTTTAATTGCTTCTGGTAATGTCGCAAATAAAACAGCACGATGAGGCTCTTCTTTGCCATTAACCATTTTTTTAGGACCAAGGCTATCCATTGCTCCAGCTTTGACAAGCTTTTCTAATACTCGCTTATTAATTTTTTTCAAATCGAGGCGAGCACAAAAGTCGAAAAGATCAAGGAATTCTCCTCCCTCTTCTCGAGCTGCAATAATCGCTTCAATTGGTCCTTCCCCCACACCTTTTACTGCGCCAATTCCATATACAATTTGCTCTTGTTCATTAACTGTAAATTTGTATTGGCCAGCATTAACATCAGGAGGAAGTAGGTCTATGCCCATATTTCCACACTCATCGACCAGCGTTACGATCTTATCAGTGTTATCCATATCAGCTGACATAACAGCTGCCATAAATGGCGCTGGAAAATGGGTTTTCATCCACAGGGTTTGATAAGACACCAGTGCATAAGCTGCTGAATGCGATTTATTAAAACCATAACCAGCGAATTTTTCAACGAGATCAAAGATCTTCATCGCTAATTCGCCATCAACACCACGGTTTATAGCGCCTTGCTCAAAACCCGCTCGCTGTTTCGCCATTTCTTCCGGCTTTTTCTTACCCATAGCACGACGAAGCATATCTGCTCCACCTAGCGAGTAGCCGGCCAATACTTGAGCAATTTGCATAACCTGCTCTTGGTATAGAATAATACCGTAAGTAGGCTCTAGAATTGGTTTTAAATCAATGTGCTGCCATGTTGCATCAGGGTAACTTACTTCTTCACGTCCATGCTTACGTTCAATAAAGTTATCAACCATACCTGACTGTAATGGTCCAGGTCGAAATAATGCAACTAACGCGATAATATCTTCAAAGCAATCAGGTTTTAACTTGGCGATAAGTGATTTCATACCACTGGACTCAAGTTGAAAAACGGCTGTGGTTTCTGACTTTAATAAAAGCTTAAAACTTGCAGGGTCTTCTAAATGAATACTCGCAATGTCGATTGGCTCCTTTCCTTCCTTTAACAGTTTTACATCAGCCATTTCAATAGCCCACTGTAAAATTGTTAAAGTTCGAAGCCCTAAGAAGTCAAATTTAACTAATCCTGCATCTTCAACATCATTTTTATCAAACTGTGTAACCGGATTTTTGCCTTCTTCATCACAATAAAGTGGTGCAAAGTCCGTGATGGTTGTTGGAGAAATAACAACACCACCAGCATGTTTACCAGCATTACGTGTGGTGCCTTCTAAAATACGGCACATATCAATCAAGTCTTTTACTTCACTGTCTTGCGCATATGCTTCAGGTAACTTAGGCTCTTCTTCAAAAGCTTTAGCTAAGGTCATACCTGGGGTTGGTGGTATTAGTTTTGAAATTCGGTCAACAAAACCATATGGATGTCCCAAAACACGACCAACATCTCGAATAACCGCTTTGGCCGCCATAGTACCAAAAGTAATAATTTGTGATACTGCATCACGGCCATATAGTTCAGCGGTATGATCAATTACTTCATCACGTCTATCCATACAGAAATCGACATCAAAATCGGGCATAGAAACACGTTCTGGATTTAGAAAACGTTCAAAAAGCAAATCATATTCAAGTGGATCTAAGTCAGTAATTTTTTGTGCGTACGCAACCAGTGAGCCGGCACCTGAACCACGTCCAGGGCCAACAGGAATGTTATTATCTTTACTCCACTGAATAAATTCCATAACAATCAAAAAGTAACCGGGGAAACCCATATTGTTAATTACTTCAAGTTCAACGGCTAAACGTTCATCGTAAGGTTTACGTTTTTCAGCAAAATCATCTGCATCTTTGTCAAAAATAAACTCTAAACGTTCTTGTAACCCTTCTTCAGAAACTTTGACTAAAAAGTCTTCTATCGACAAACCTTCAGTAGGAAAATCTGGTAATACATATTCGCCAAGCGTAACCGTAACATTACAACGCTTAGCTATTTCTACTGTATTTTCAAGTGCTTCTGGGATATCTGAAAATAACTCGCACATTTCAGCTTCTGTGCGCAAGTACTGTTCTTTAGAATATTTTTTGGGGCGACGTTTATCATCGAGTGTAAAACCATCATGTATGGCAACACGTATCTCATGAGCTTCAAATCGCTCAGGAGAAATAAACATGACTTCATTAGTAGCAACGACGGGGAGTGAATATTGTTGAGCAAGCTCAACCGCTAAATGAATAAAATTCTCTTCGTTGTCTCGGTTTGTTCTGATCAGTTCAAGGTAAAAGCAATTTGGAAAGTACTCTTGATAAAACTTAACCATTTGATCAACGAGTTCTGTATTACCTTTAATGAGAGCTTTACCAATATCCCCTTCTCGACCAGCAGATAATAGAATTAAACCTGAGGCATATTCAATTAACCAACTTTTGTCTATTACCGCTTTACCTTGAATATGACCTCGTAAATAAGCTTGAGAAATAAGCTCGGTTAGATTTTTATATCCAGTATTATCTGTCGCTAAAACTACAATTCGTGAAAGCTCATCTTCTAACTCATCACTCTTAACCCAAAAGTCACAACCGATAATTGGTTTAATACCAGCACCATGAGCGGCATGGTAATACTTCACCAAACCGCAGAGATTCGTTTGATCAGTCAATGCTAGGGCTGGCATGCCGAGATCGCTTGCTTGAGCGATAATAGGTTTAACTTTATTCAAACCATCACACATAGAATAATCACTATGTACACGCAAATGAATAAACTTTGGTTGAGGTAACGGTTGAGGCTCTTGTTGTTCTATATCAGTTGAGTCGACTGACGCTAGCTCTGACATTAGCTCTTCACCTGAGTTTCGTCTGGATTATTTTTGGTCGGAAGAACCCCTTGCATAGCGATAACTTTAGCGACAGGTTTAAAACTTGCGCGATAGCAATCAAGTACACCGTGTTCTACGATTTTTTCAAGGTGTACTTTCGTTGGGTAGCCTTTGTGCTTGGCAAAGCCATATTCAGGATGTAATTCATCTAACGCCAACATTTCGTCGTCACGTACAACTTTAGCTAATATTGATGCAGCACTAATTTCACTAACGCGATCATCACCTTTAACTACAGATTGTGAGGCGATATTTCCGTTCGCACTCATAAAGGTTGGACTTCGATTGCCATCAACTAATACATAATCAGGCGTGACTGATAACCCATGAACTGCTCGTTGCATGGCTAACATAGTTGCATGAAGTATATTCAGTGTATCTATCTCTTCAGGCGACGCTCGGCCAATTGACCATGAAATTGCTTTTTCTTTAATTTCAACTGAAAGTGCTTCTCGTTTTTTATCTGATAACTTTTTCGAGTCCATTAATCCTTCGATAGGGTTTTCAGGGTCGAGAATTACAGCAGCGGTAACTACATCACCAACTAACGGACCACGCCCCACTTCATCAACACCAGCAATACAGTAAGCAATGGGATATTCAAAAGGTAAAAAAATCTTTTTCGGCTTAGCTATTTTTTTAGTCTTGGCTTGAGTTAACTCAGCCTTATTGGTGTTACTCATTTTGACATTAAATCCATAACCGCTTTCGCAGACTCTCTACTGGCATTCTTCTTTAATGCGAGGTGAATATTCATGTACTCATCTTCAAGTAATGATTGATCTTGATATAAACGTTCTTTCACTAGAGGGGCAATATTATCAATACTAACTTCACTTTGTAATAATTCAGGCACTAAGGATTTGTTAGTCAATAAATTAGGTAAAGAGAACCATTTTAGTTTCACCAAGCCTTTAAACATATGATAGGTAAATGGATTGAATTTATAACAAATAACCATTGGCCGTTTGACCAAAGCAGCCTCTAAAGTTACGGTACCAGACGCCATTAATAAACAGTCACTTGCTGCCATTACTTGTTGTGTTTTGTTGGTAACAATAGTAACCACTAAATTAGGGGCTATTTTCTCTTGCAACTGTTTAAATTGTTCTGTTCTCTTTTCACTTATCATCGGGACAACAAAGTGCAGCTGAGGGTCTTGCTCAAAAAGTTGAGCTGCAGAAAGTAAAAACGGCTCAGCTAAACGAGCTAGTTCACCACCACGACTACCAGGCATAAGAGCGAGGATTTTTTTATTCAGTGGTAAATCTAACGCTTGTCTTGCTTCAGTTTTATCAGACGATAATGGAATATCATCAGCTAACGGGTGTCCAACAAAGGTACATGGAACCTTATATTTATCATAAAAATCTTTTTCAAATGGTAGCAATGAAAGCACCATATCAGTGGCCGCTTCAATTTTAAAAATACGCTTTTCACGCCAAGCCCATACTGACGGACTAACATAATGCACAGTTTTAATTCCACGCTTTTTTAAAATTAGCTCCAAACGTAAATTAAAATCAGGAGCATCAATACCAATAAAGACATCGGGCTTATTCTTAATAAAATGAGCAGCTAAGCAATCTTTAACATGAAATAAGCGCTTAAGACGCCCTAGCACTTCAAAGATCCCCATAACAGAGAGCTCTTCCATATCAAATAGACTCTCAAAGCCTAGCGCATGCATCTTAGGGCCACCAATGCCAATAAACCTTGCATTAGGATAGATACACATCAATGAAGACATAAGCCCTGCACCTAAGGTATCTCCTGAATGCTCACCAACTACCAACCCAAAAACCGGAGTAAACTCAGATGCTGAATCATTGATGATTAACGTTGATTTAGGGTTAACCTGATTTTCTAAGATGTCGTTCATTAATGTTTACTCTACTACTTTTAGTCAATTGCTATTAACGTGCAATACCGCGACTCGAGTTCTTAATAAACTCAGCGAAAAACGTTAATTCAGGCATATCATCTGCCAGAGCTTCAACATTTATTAAAGCTTCATTAACATTTAAGCCTTTTCGATAGACTTCCTTATAGGCACGTTTAATCATTAAAATAACATTTTTATCGAACCCTCTTCTTTTCAATCCTTCAGAGTTAAGTCCAAAAGGTGAAGCTGGTTGTCCAGATACCATTAAGTAAGGAGGAATATCTTTTAAAATAAGGGAATTTGCCGCAATAAAGCTATGTGCTCCAATATGACAAAACTGATGAACACCGGTCATTCCACCTAAAATAGCGTAATCACCAACATGCACATGTCCGGCAATAGATGCATTATTAGCTAATATACAATGGTTGCCCACTATACAATCATGAGCTATGTGGGTATAAGCCATAAACAAATTGTCACTGCCAATTTGAGTGAGGCTATTATCCTGTATCGTGCCACGGTGTACTGTACAAGATTCACGAAAAATATTGTTATCACCAATGATTAATTCAGTGGGTTCACCAGCGTATTTAAGATCTTGACAGTCTTCACCTATACTCGAAAATTGAAAAAAATGATTGCCTTGACCAATTTTAGTTGGACCTTTGATCACAACATGAGAATTAATAACACAGTTGTCA